>CEBV01010199.1_pt1 | contig 10300 bp, 9 predicted proteins | sample 554741 | NCBI WGS metagenome assembly CEBV01 (sample SAMEA3182070, study PRJEB8094) | gut metagenome | biome: human; feature: gut; material: Stool; isolation source: human stools | place: Canada | collected 2011-11-22 | reverse complement strand
GATAATACTGGATGCTGCAAAGGTGAGCGCCGCCAGTGGCGGAAACAGCGAACCGAAGCAGGGGTAGCGGTCGCAGAGTGCGAGGGGCTTTTGCCCCCGAAGCACGATGCGGGTACCGCAACCCGACATTATCGAGCATTTTGGCGACGCAGATGCCGTGCCGCAGCCGCCGAAGCGGTGCTTAAGCCGCTAGGCGGGAATTGTGCGGTATTGCCATAGGGAAAAAATGAAGCAAACTGTATGCTTATAAAGCGAACGCCATTGCATCTCCTGGCGCAAGCCCCCCGTCACTCACTTTTCCACCGCCATTGCGATCTGCTCGCGGGTGATGGGCAGCTCATAAAAGCGTTTGTGGGTGGCGTGGTAGATGGCATCGGCCACGGCGGGCAGCGGGGTGTTGATGACGACCTCACCGATGGACTTTGCGCCAAACGGACCGGTGCCCTCGTAGCTGCTCTCAAAACTTACATCAATATGTCCAATATCAGTGCGGCAGGGGATCTTGTACTGCATCAGGGAGCTTTCGCGTGGCATGCCGCGGTCATTGTAGGTCACATTCTCGGTCAGCGCCATGCCGATGCCCTGCAAAATGCCGCCCTCGGCCTGCACGCGGGCCAGGTTCGGGTTTACAGGGGTGCCGCAGTCGACCGCGGCCACATAGTTCACCACCTGGGCTTCGCCGGTTTCCAGGTCAACTTCCACTTCGGCGGCGCCAACCATAAACGGCGGGGGCGAAATCTCCGAGCTGTGGGTCACGGTGGCTTCCAGCGCCACCGTGTTGCCGCACTGGGATGCCGCTGCAATGCTGGCCAGCGGTACGCGCTGGGTGCCATCCTCGCTCGTCACGGCATCGCCGGTAAACAGCACGGCGGCTTTGTCCAACCCAAGCAGCTGTGCCCCCAGGGTGCAGATCTTATCTTTCAGTTCCAGCGCACACTTTTCCACGGCCTTGCCGGTCACATAGGTTGTGCTGGACGCATAGGAACCGGAATCATAGGGGGAAGAATCGGTATCTGCGCCCAAAACCGCAATGTTTTCCAGCGGGCATTCCAGCACTTCGGCAGCGATCTGCGCCAGGATCGTATCGCAGCCTGTGCCCATATCCGCTGCGCCGATGGAGAGGGTATAGAATCCGTCATCGTTAATTTTCAGCGTGGCACTGCCCACGTCCACATGGTCGATGCCGGAGCCCTGCATGGCCATGCCCATGCCAACAGCACGCACCTTGCCGTTGCCGACCTCGCGCACGGGGTACTTATGGTCCCAATCCATCCTGTCATGCACGGTTTTCAGGCAGCGGTCCAGCGCACAGCTGGTGTTGACCTGGCCATAGTAGGCGGGCATAACATCGCCCTCATGGATAATGTTGCGCTGCCGGAGCTCGAACGGGTCCATCCCCAATTTGTCGGCCAGCTCATTCACAGCGGATTCCACCGCAAACAGACCCTGGGTTGCGCCGTACCCGCGGTACGCACCCGATGACATGTGGTTGGTGTAAACAACATCGCTGACAAAGCGGAACGCTTCGGCCTTGCCGTACAGCGGGATGGACTTGTGGCCCGAAAGACCCACCGTTGTGGGGCCGTGCTCACCGTAAGCGCCGGTGTTGGAAAGGGTGTGCAGGTCAATGCCCTTGATGATGCCGTCCTTTGTTGCGCCCAGCCGCACGTGCATCTCCATCTCATGGCGCGGGGTTGAAGCCGTCTGGCTTTCAAAGCGGGTATAGATGATCTTGCTGGGCTTCTTCGTTTTCCAGGTAACAAAGGCAGGGTAAACCTCGCACACTGACGTCTGTTTTGCGCCGAACCCGCCGCCGATGCGCGGCTTGGCAACGCGGATCATGGATTTGGGGATGTGCAGGGCGTTTGCCAAAATGCGGCGGCAATGGAACACGATCTGCGTTGAGCTGAGCACATTCAGCCGCCCGTAAGCATCAATGCTGCAATAAGTGCGGAAGGTTTCCATCATGGCCTGCTGGCAGGCGCGGGTGTGGTAGGTGTGGTCAATGACCACATCGCACCCAGCCAACACCGCCTCAATATCACCCTCGCCGGATTCATCGTGGGCGCAGAGGTTGCGGTTCTTGTCAGCTCCGATGCCGGGAACAAGGGCTTCCCAGTTATCCTCCGGGTGTACAAGAGTAGGGTTATCGAGCGCTGTGTGGAAATCCAGCACCGCGGGCAGAACTTCATATTCCACCTGAATCAGCTTCATCGCCTTATCGACGCATGTTTCGTCTTTGCCCGCAAGGATCGCAACAACATCCCCGGCAAAGCGGACATGGCGGTCGATCACAAGGCGGTCGTAAGGGCTCATTTCGGGGTAGGTCTGGCCCGCCTGGGTGTAGCGGCGGGCGTTCTGGTCCACATCTTTCCAGGTGTAAATCACCTCCATGCCGGGCACAAGCATGGCGCGGGAGGTATCAATATTTTTGACGATCGCATTGGCGTGGGGGGAGCGCAGCAGCTTGACGATGAGACAGTCCTGCGGGATAACATCATCCATGTACACAGGCTGGCCGGTTACAAGCTGCATGGCATCCTTCTTGCGCACAGGCTGGTTCACAGTTTTCATTGGGCAGCCTCCTTTGATTTTTTCCACGCCAAAAAGTTCTGGATCCCGCGCAGCTGGCCTTCGTACCCGGAGCAGCGGCAAAGGTTGCCCGCAAGGTATTCCTTGATCTCCTCCTCATTGGGGTCGGGTTTTTCGCGGAAAAGGGCCAGCGCATTCATGATAAAGCCGGGGTTACAGAAGCCGCACTGCTCGGCCCCCTGGTCAGCGATGAACGCGCCGAACTCAGCGGCTTCCTCCTGCAGGCCCTCCAGTGTGGTAACGCTGCGGCCATCCACCCGCGCCGCCAGTACAGAGCAGGAAAGCACCGGCTTTTCGTCCAAAAACACGGTGCACAGCCCGCAGTTGGCGGTTTCGCACCCGCGCTTAACGCTTTTGCAGCCTAAAGAGCGCACCAGATCAATCAGCAGGGTATCGGGGGCAATCTCAGCAGCTGTTTTTTTATGGTTCAACGTAAAATGAATTTGCATCAGAGCACCTCCAGGTTCCCCAGTGCCTGTACGGCACGCTTGACAAGCACCCCCACCAGATGGGTGCGGTAGGCGGCACTGCCGCGCAGGTTGCTGCCAGTGGGCACCGCAGCCTGTACGGCGGCGGGCAGCTCATCCGGGGCGGCTGTGGGGCAGACAAGCATGGCTTTCATGGGGCGTGCACCGATGGCAAAGCGGTAGGCTCCATCCGCCGTGCGTGCAGCAGCGCAGGTCAAAATCGGGAAGTCCGTCTGGGTGGCCCGCACAGACTGGTAATGCACGGCAAGCCCCGGCGTCTTTTTTATGTAAACATGGGTCAAAATATCACGGTCATAGGGCAGGGCGGCAAACTGTGCAATGGGCATCCGGCCTGCTTTGTACAGCTCCACATCGCAGTCCAGCGCCAGCAGCAGCGTTAATACGTCTGAAAAGCCAAACCGCCCGTACACGCTGCCGCCCACGGTGGCGCAGTTGCGGAACTGCACCCCCACAATATGGCGCACGGCCTCCCGCATGGCGCCGTTGGTGGCCGCGTTCAGCGCGGCGTGGGTTTCCAGGCTGCGCAGCGTTGCCATAGCGCCAATGGCAAATTCGGTATCGGTTTCTTCAATGGTATCCAACCCCAGCGCAGATAGGTCAATGGCTGTGCCAACGCTGATTTTTTCCATTTTCAGCCACAGCATCCCTCCCAGCACCCGGTTCGGGCGCTTCTGGTTCAGCTGCCATGCTTCTTCCAGTGTGGCGGGGCGGGCATATTCTCGAATCGTTATCATAGAATGCTCTCCGTTTTTGGGTAAAATCATACTTTTGTGTAGTACCACTTTCATTTTACCACAAATTCTGCTATAATTCCGTTGTTGTTTGAAAAACACAACGGAATATTGGTTTTAGGGAGAAGTAAGAAACATGAAAATGACCAAAATGACCGCCCTGCTGCTGGCCGCCGCTATGGCACTGACAGCCTGCGGCAGCACCGCTGCTGCCAGCAGTACCGCAGCAGCCAGCGAGGCTGCTTCCGTAGAGGCTACCGCAGCCCCGGAAGCCACTGCTGCACCGGAAGAACCTGCCGCCGAAACGGCGGTTACCTACCCGCTGACCGTTACCGACCAGCTGGGCCGCGAAGTTACCATTGAGGAAGAACCCAAAACCCTTGCCAGCGGCTACTACATTTCCACCAGCCTGCTGATTGCGCTGGGCGTGCAAAACGAGCTGGTTGGCGTGGAAGCCAAAGCCGACAAACGCAACATCTACAGCCTGTCCGCCCCGGAGATCCAGTCCCTGCCCAGCATTGGCACCGCCAAAGAGTTTGACCTGGAAGGCTGCGCTGCGCTGGCCCCGGATCTTGTCATCGTGCCCGCCAAGCTCAAGGATTCCATCCCCCAGATGGAGGAAATGGGCCTGACCGTGCTGGCTGTTAAGCCGGAAAACCAGGCCGGCCTGTTCGGCGCGATCGAGCTGCTGGCACAGGCAACCAACACCACCGCCCGCGGCGAGGAGCTGGAAATGGCCATTGACAGCAACCTGGCCGCCCTGGCCGAAGCCGTTGCCGGCACCGATGCCCCCAGCGTTTACCTGGCAGGCAACAGCTCCGTGTTGGAAACCGCAGGCCCCGCCATGTATCAGAACACGATGATCGAAAACGCCAACGGCACAAACGCCGCCGCCAGCGTGGAAGATACCTACTGGGCCGAAGTTTCCTATGAGCAGATCCTGGATTGGAACCCCGATTACATCATTCTGGCATCCGATGCTGAATATGACGTTGATTCTGTTCTGAACGATGCCGCCCTGGCGGACTGCACCGCCGTCAAGGAGAGCCATGTTTACCAGCTGCCCCACGCTGTTGAGGCTGTGGATTCCCCCGTGCCGGCCAGCTTCCTTGGCAGTGTTTATCTTGCCAGCGTGCTGCACCCGGAGCAGGTGACCGAGGAGTATTACCACGCCGCTGCCGATGAATTCTATGGTAGCTTCTATGGCTTTACCCCCGAATCTTATGAATAATAACCGCAAACGCACGGCGCTGTGCCTTCTGGGCGCAACGCTCTGCGTTTTTATGGCCTTTGGTGCGGCACTTTATTTCGGCCGTTATCCCATAACCCTGCAGGCACTGCTGGCGGGGGACGCTATGGCAGTGCGCACCTTTACGGTGCTGCGCCTGCCCCGTGCCGTAATGGCGCTGGCGGGCGGGTTCGGTCTTGGCGTGGCGGGCTTTGTGTACCAGACTGTTTTCCGCAATCCACTGGCAAGCCCGGATATCATTGGGGTATCGTCGGGGGCCAGCGTTGGCGCGGCATTTGCCATCTTGTTTGTCTCTTCGGGCATGCTGGGCACCACGGTATGCGCCTTTGCGGGCGGGTTGGCAGCGGTGTTTCTCTCGCTTGGCTTGGCGGCCGCCGCGCCGGGGCGCAGCAAGATGAACCTGGTGCTGGCGGGCATTGCCGTACATGCGCTGGCGCAAACTCTTTTGATGCTGCTAAAGCTGACCGCTGACCCGGAAAAAGAGCTGGCCAGCATTGAATATTGGATCATGGGCAGCCTGGCGGGGGTAACGCAAAGCCGGGTGTGGTTCCCCGTTCCAATGGTTATTTCCTGCTGCGCCGTAATTTTTGCTTTGCACCGTCAGGCGATGCTTTTATCCGTGGAAGAGGATGAAGCGCGGCTGCTGGGGGTTCCGGTGGGGCGGATGCGTTTTCTGCTGCTGACATTGGCAACGCTGGTGGTGGCCGCGGTTGTCAGCGTGACTGGGCTGATCAGCTTTGTCGGGCTGCTGGCCCCCCACTGTGCGCGGCTGCTGGCGGGGCACAACCGCCGCTCCACCAGCCTGCTCAGCGGGCTGGTGGGCAGCACGCTGCTGCTGGCGGCGGATACCATTGCCAAAACGGTGGCGGCAACCGAACTGCCGGTCAGTATTTTCACCTCGCTGCTGGGCGTTCCGTTTTTGCTCTATCTTATTATAAAGCCGGGGAGGGAGACGCGGTAATGTTCACTGTGGAGAATCTGGCCGTCCGTCTTGGCGATAAGAACATCCTGCAAAATGTTCATTTTACGATAGATACCCCCGGCCAGCTGGTGGGAATATTGGGGGCGAACGGCAGCGGAAAAACCACCCTGCTGCGCGCAGTGGCCGGGCTTTTGCCCCATACGGGGTGCTGCCTGATGGATGGTGTGCCGCTGGAAAGCCTTTCTACCAGGTGTCTGGCACAAACGGTCAGTTACATTCCGCAGCAAAGCGGAATTTCGGTGTCCATGTCTGCACGGGAAGTTGTGCTGATGGGCTGCAACCCCCGCCTTGGCGTGCTGCAAAGTCCCACCGCTGCCATGTGTGCGGCAGCGGAAGAAGCCCTGCGCACGGTAGGCCTGGCGGATAAAGCCGAGCAGGACTACCTGACGCTGAGCGGCGGCGAACGCCAGCTCTGTATTCTGGCACGTACCTTTGTGGAGGATGCGCCTTTGCTGCTACTGGATGAACCGGACAGCGCCCTGGACCTTGCCAACCGCAGCCATATGGCGGCGCTGCTGGCAGAATTTGTGCATGCAAGCGGCAAAACAGCGCTGATCTGCCTGCATGACCCCATGCTGATGCTGGACTGGTGCGATACGCTGATCGTGCTGCAAAACGGGCAGGTTGGAGCCATGCTGTACCCCAGAACCGACCCGGTTGAAGCGCTGCAATCCGCGCTGGCAGCAGTATACGGCCCGCTGGAACTGGTGCCCGTGACCGACCGCACGGGCCGGGTGCGGCTGGCGCTGCTGCCGTTATGAGGAAAGAAAAATGAAACCGAAGATTCGTGTGATGCTCTGCGATGATATCGGCGAGCGCTTTTTTGGCGAAGGCCCCTGCCGCCTGCTGCACCGGATTGAAGAGACCGGCTCACTGCGGGCGGCGGCACAGGCCATGGGGCTTTCTTACTCCAAAGCGCTGCGCATGGTCAAGCGGGCGGAAAAAGAATTGGGCTTTGCGCTGACCCGCAAAACCATTGGCGGGCGCGGCGGCGGGGGCAGCACCCTGACGGATGAAGCCCGCAATTTTATGGAAAGGTATGAGGCTTACCGTGATGCCTGTGTACAGACTGACCGCGAGCTCTATTATAAGTTCTTTCCGGGTGAGCGGTAAGCGCCACCTGCTGTTGACCGGCGGGCGCGGTACGGGAAAAACCACCCTGCTGCGTGCGCTGGTGCCATTGCTTTGCCCCGGGGCACAGGAAATTACCACAGCAGTGTACCCTGCGGACCGTGTGGAAATTCGAGAAAGTGTGGGCGGAAAAATAGCGGTGATCGGCCGCTTTGACCCGGCACTGCCCCCAGGCGAAAACCGGATGCGCCCCGTGGCGGACGGCTTTTTGCTGCTGGGAGTACCCGCCCTGCACCGCATGGCGGCAGGGGAGAGCGAATGGGCGGTGCTGGATGAACTCGGTTACCTGGAAAATAGCTGCCCCGAATTCCGGCAGGCAGTGGAAGCGCTGCTGGATGCAAAGCGCGTTCTCGCTATTGTGCGTAAGCAGGATACCCCATTTTTAACCGCACTGTGCGCCCGGCAGGATGCCTTTGTGGTGGATTTGGACGATCCCGCGCCCGCTCTCGGCTGCGTGGTCATGGCGTCCGGGCTGGGGCGGCGGTTCGGCGGAAACAAGCTGATGGCGGATTTTTGCGGTGCACCGCTGATCGCCAATGCGCTGGCTCTAGCCGCCCTGCCGTTGCTGGCCTGCCGCATTGTCGTGACCCGCTCGGAAGAGGTTGAGGCGCTCTGTAACGCGCAGGGCGTCCCCGTTCTGCGCCACGCGCAGCCCTACCGCAGCGATACGGTCCGGCTGGGGCTGGCTGCATTGTTGGGAAAAGAGCCCGCTTTGCGCGGCTGCCTGTTTCTGCCGGGGGACCAGCCGCTGCTCACGCAGCAAAGTGTGGAAGCACTGGCGCTGGCAGCGGCCCCCGATGCCATTGTGCGGCTGTGCGCTGCCGATGGCACCCCCGGCAGCCCAGTGCTGTTCGGCGCGGATTATTTTTCGGAGCTGCTTCACCTGCCGGATGGCCGCGGCGGCAATGCCGTTGCGCGGGCCCACCCCGGTTCCGTCTGCCTTGTGTCCGCCCGGAACGATGCCGAACTGAGGGATGTGGATACGCGGGAGGACCTGAACCAGCTGCGTCAGCTGACAAACAGATAAAAATACCGTGCAGTACAAAAAAAGCTGCACGGTATTTTTTATTTCATCACCTATTATATGATTGTAAACTGGCAGGCCCGCATGGCATCCAGCGCGGTCTGGTGGCTCTGGGGCGTTACCCCGGCGCAGCAGTCCGACAAAACTTCGATCTCTGTTTCCGGGAAAGCTGCACGCAGTACCATGGCATTGCTAATCACGCAGATATCGGTGCAGTAGCCATAAATAACAATTTTTTCAATATCTTCAACAGCCTTGTTGTGTGCCATCAGTTCATCCAGAATCTCACTGGGCAGCATATAACTGCCGAACGTGGGTTTGTCCACAATGTGGCACACTTCCGGCTCGGTGTCCGCCATGACGTTTTCCAGTTCGGGCGCAAAATTCCAGCCATCCTCACCCTCAATGCAGTGCTCGATCGGCAGGTTGCGGCCCTCCCGCGTGGTCAGGTAGTTGTCCTGATGGGTATCACGGGTAAAGAACATCCAGTGCCCGGCCTGCGCGTGTGCCCGCGCGGTCTCTGCCAGGTGCGCCACATTGGCCTGCGCCTGTGTGTTGGCCAGTGCCCCGGTAATAAAATCTTTCTGCACATCAATCACAAGATCAAGGGTGATTTTTTCGTCATTCATAGCATTTGCTCCCTGTCCACAGTATTTTCTCCAAGATGTCTTTACACCTTAGTATACAGCATTTCTTTGCCGCCGTAAAGATTTTCGTTCTTGTTAAAGCAGCAGAATGATACGGCAAAACGGGAACCGACAGGTGAGCGCTGCATGATCTCTGATACATCGTCCGCATTGTCCAGCCGCCCACTGCATCCACTGCAGGGTCCATCAAAAGCATAATGCTGATGGTGACGAAGCCAGCGCAGCCTGTGCAGCGGCGCACGCCAGCTTTTCTGGCGGCATTCTGGCAGACGGCATTGACCCGCTCTCCTCTATATTTCGCTAAACCGGGCTTTAGCGAAATTACGTGTCTGGCTTAAACATTCTGCCCATCGCCCCATTCCTATCCCTAAATCTCCTTAAATCGCTTAAAAAACCTCCCTGCACCATGTGCGGCAATGCCTTCAGACTGCTTATAACTTTATAACCGTATTGAGGGTGAGGATGGCTGGAATTTTGCGCCCGTTGCACTTCATGTCAGCGCTTTTGTGACGGGGTTCAACATTCTGCTGTGGACCGTGGGTTCCGGCATGGTTTCCGGCAGCCATTCTTTCGCGGTGCTGCTCTTTGTTGCCACATTAGCTTTGGCTAACTCAATGAAATCGTTCTATCACACTATAAATGAATATGCCATCCATTCTGCACCGGGGAAACGGTAATTTTTCTGCAATATGCAGCCCCCCTGCGGTATAGGGAAAGCAGAACGCCCCGCAAATCTGTACTGCCGCAGCACAGGCCTGCTGTTTTCTATCTGATACGGAAATACCAAAACTCCCCCCGAACAGGTGCGGGAATCGGGGATGCAGAACAAAAATGTTTTTGCATAGAGGACATATCGGGAAAGATTCTGCACCTTTTGACTTTGCAGCGCCTGCCGCCATCCTGGCTTCCTGTGCCATGGATAGCCGATTTTTACGCTTTTATCATCGGAGGAGTCTTTACCGTTAAACTGTATATATATTCGAGCTTTTGCGTTATATATACAGTTTTGGCGGGCTTGCATACGTCGTTTCCACTCCCTATACTTTGTGTATTTCATTCAAGGACAGATATTTTGTTCTGTTGTTCCTCACCTCTACTATTTTGCTGCATTTCCATTGCCTTTTTGCGTTTTGGTCTGTGTTTCGGCCATCTCGCTGTGGCCGTTATGCTTTTTCGCGCCGTGTTTCACTTGATGAGGTGGGCATCCCTTTGGGCTTATGTATGTTCTCCGTCCGCCTCCATTCGTCTCACTTTTCCTTTTTCCGCACATAAACAGTCCACCACATCCCCCTGTACGCTGCTTGTTTCCCTACCATTCCGCAGTGATCCCATGATTTTGCGCCGGAAGCGCTTTCCCACGTTCCAGCGGCAGAGCATTGCTCTTTGTTTCAACCATCACAGCGATTCACTAGAGTGTTAAGGCAACACCGCATAATTCTAAGTGCCGATACGGCGA
>CEBV01032696.1_pt1 | contig 10358 bp, 6 predicted proteins | sample 554741 | NCBI WGS metagenome assembly CEBV01 (sample SAMEA3182070, study PRJEB8094) | gut metagenome | biome: human; feature: gut; material: Stool; isolation source: human stools | place: Canada | collected 2011-11-22 | reverse complement strand
GCAGCGGGCGGCTCGTCTTTCTGGACCGCTCGCTGGACAAGCTGACTGCGGCGGCGGACCGGCCCCTTTCCGCCGATACCGACGCGCTGCGCTGCCGGTACGCCGAGCGGTACGACCTCTACTGCGCGGCGGCGGACCTCCGTGTGGATGGAGACGGCACACCGGAGGAGGTAGCAGCGCAGATCGAAAAGGAGTGGACGACATGAAGATACTGGTTATCAACGGACCGAACCTGAACCTGCTGGGCGTGCGGGAGCCGGCCATCTACGGCAGCGGCACCTATCAGGAGCTGCTGGCGCTGATCCGCGCCCACGCGGAGAAAAACGGCGCAGAGGTGTCCTTTTTCCAGTCCAATCACGAGGGGGCGCTGGTGGATGCCATCCAGCAGGCGTATTTCGATGGCGTGGAGGGCATCATCCTCAACCCCGCGGCGTACACCCACACCAGCGTGGCGCTGCTGGATGCGCTGAAGGCCGTGGCCATCCCCACGGTGGAGGTACACATTTCCGACGTTTCCCGGCGAGAGGACTTCCGCCGGTGCAGCTATGTCCGTCCGGCCTGCGTGGCCACGGTGATGGGCAGGGGCTTCGCGGGGTATCTGGATGCCATGGACATCCTGCTGAAGGGGGAGCGACGCCCGTGACCGTGACCATATACCCGGGCAGGGCGGCGGGCACAGCAGCCGCGCCGCCGTCCAAAAGCTGCGGGCACCGGATGCTCCTGTGCGCCGCTCTGGCCGCAGGAGAGAGCCGGATCGACGGCATTGCCCGGAGTCAGGACATACTGGCCACCATGGACTGCATCCGCGCCATGGGCGGGGCCTGCCGCCTGGAGGGGGAGACGGCCGGTGTCACCGGCATCGGCGGCGCTGTCCGGCCCAATGGGACGTACCCCTGCCGCGAGAGCGGCAGCACCCTGCGCTTCTGCATCCCCGCGGCGCTGCTGTCCGGCGGGCGCGCCGTGTTTACCGGCGCGCCGCGGCTGCTGGAGCGGGGCGTGGGCATCTACGAGGAGCTGCTGGGCCCGAGGGGCATCACGGTGGCGAAAACGCCGGAGTCCGTTACGTTTTCGGGGAGGCTGACGGCGGGGAGCTACACGCTGCGGGGCGACGTCAGCAGCCAGTTCGTCACCGGCTCGCTGCTGGCGCTGCCGCTGCTGCCGGAGGACAGTACGCTCCGCGTTCTGCCGCCGGTGGAGAGCCGGCCCTACATCGACATCACGCTGGACATCATGGCGTCCTTCGGTGTCACCGTGATGGAGCGGGAGCGAAATTTCTTTTATATCCCCGGCGGGCAGCGGTACGGGAGCCGCTGCGCGGCGGTGGAGGGCGACTGGTCCAATGCCGCCTTCCTGCTGGCGTTGGGCGGAGGCGTCCGCGTCAGCGGTCTGCGTCCGGACAGCCTGCAGGGCGACCGCGTGTGCCGGGAGATGCTGCGCCGTCTGGAGCGCCCGGGTGCGGTGCTGGATCTGTCCGCCTGCCCCGATCTGGGGCCGGTGCTGTTTGCCGCTGCGGCCCAGCGCTGCGGGGCCGTGTTCACCGGCACACGCCGCCTGCGCATCAAGGAGAGCGACCGCGCGGCGGCCATGGCGCAGGAGCTTGCCAAATTCGGCGCGCAGGTGACAGTGGAGGAGGACCGCGTGACGGTGCTGCCGCGCCCGCTCCACGCGCCCAATGAGGAACTGGACGGCCACAACGACCACCGCATCGTGATGGCGATGGCGGTGCTGTGCGCGTCGCTGGGCGGCACGATCCGCGGCGCGGAGGCCGTGAATAAGAGCTATCCGGATTTTTTCCGCACACTGCGGGCACTGGGGCTGCGCATGGACGTGCGGCCCTGAGACCCTTGAAAGGAAAGGTACATGCCCATGAACATGGAATTCAAACGTAAGCTGCCTGCGCCCCAGACCGTGAAGGATATGTATCCGGTGACGGAGGAGATGGCGCAGAACAAGCGGGAAAACGACCGGCAGATACAGGCTGTCATCACCGGCGGGGACCCGCGGCTGATGCTGCTCATCGGCCCCTGCTCCGCTGACAGGGAGGACGCCGTGCTGGAATATGCCGCCCGCCTGCGGACGCTGCAGGAGCAGGTGAAGGACAAGCTCCTCCTGGTGCCGCGGATATACAGCAACAAGCCCCGCACCACCGGCGACGGGTACAAGGGCATGCTGCACCAGCCCGACCCCAACGGGCAGCCGGATATGCTCAAGGGGCTTATCGCCATTCGGAAGATGCACATGAAGGTGCTGGAGCAGACCAGCTTTTCCAGTGCGGACGAGCTGCTGTATCCCGAGAACTATTACTACCTGTCCGACATTCTCTCCTACGCGGCCATCGGCGCCCGCTCCGTGGAGGATCAGCAGCACCGCCTCATCGCCAGCGGACTGGATGTCCCTGTGGGTATGAAGAACCCTACCAGCGGCGACCTGTCCGTGATGATGAACTCCATCTTGGCCGCCCAGCACGCCCATACGTTCCTGTTCTCCCAGTGGGAGGTACACAGTAAGGGCAATCCTCTGGCCCACGCCATTCTCCGCGGATCGGTGAACAAGTACGGGCGCTCGCTGCCCAACTATCACTACGAGGATCTGCGCCAGCTCTATGAGCTCTATGCCGGGAGCGGGCTGAAAAACCCCGCGGTGATCATCGACACAAACCACTCCAACTCCGGCAAGCAGTGGGATCAGCAGGGGCGCATCGCCAAGGAGGTGCTCCACAGCACCCGCCACAGCGCGGACATCGGCGGCATGGTAAAGGGCCTGATGATCGAGTCCTACCTGCTGGACGGCTGCCAGAAGCCGGACGGCGGTGTGTACGGCCTGTCCATCACGGATCCCTGCATCGGCTGGGAAAAGACGGAGCAGCTGGTGCTGGAGCTGGCGGAGCTGCGGTGATAGGGCATCGCTCTGTCCCTTACCATAAATCCCCCGCAGGGGCGCATGCTTTGCGCCCCTGCGGTTTTTGCACCGGATGGACCGGCGGTCGGCTGACAGGGGAGCTGCGTGCTCATATACACCTGCTTCTATACTATGTTGATATGTTTTGGACGGAAGCGGCGTGGAGGATGCAGGAGAAAAACGCCCCGCCCGCCTGCGGTGGACGGCCGGACCGCTTTTGTCCGCGCTCTCCGCAGAACGCCTAAATTCTACTGACAGGAAACCTCTGCTTTTTGCACATTTTCCGTCTGGCGCACGGCCCCAACGCCGTGTATAATAAGGGGTAAAATAAGTCCGCGCCCGATGCGCGGCAGGAAGGAGCGATTTGGCCATGCAGACCACGCAGCTGAAAAAGGTACTGGTTGCCAACCGCGGTGAGATCGCGGTCCGCATTTTCCGTGCCTGTTACGATCTGGGCCTCCACACGGTGGCCATTTATTCCAACGAGGACACCTATTCTCTGTTCCGCACCAAAGCGGACGAGGCGTATCTGGTGGGGGAGAAGAAGTCCCCGCTGGGTGCCTATCTGGATATCCCGGGCATTATCGGTCTGGCCCGCCGCCGCGGCGTCACTGCCATCCACCCGGGCTACGGCTTCCTGTCCGAGAACGCCGACTTTGCCCGCGCCTGCGAGGAAAACGGTATCCTGTTCGTGGGACCGTCCTCCGATGTGCTGGCAAAGATGGGCGATAAGCTCAGCGCCAAGGAGATCGCCATCCAGTGCGGCGTGCCCATCATACCGGGCTGCACCGAGCCCTTGAAGGACGGCGACGACGCGCTGGAGAAGGCCCTGAGCTTCGGCTTCCCCGTCATCCTGAAGGCAGCCGCCGGCGGCGGCGGCCGCGGCATGCGCCGCTGTGACAGACCCGAGGAGGTCAAGACCGCCTATGAGCTGGTACACAGCGAGGCGGAGAAGTCCTTCGGCTGCGGCGACATCTTCATGGAGAAGTATCTGGTGGAGCCAAAGCACATCGAGGTGCAGATCCTGGCCGACCGGTACGGCAACGTCTATCATCTGGGCGAGCGCGACTGCTCCCTCCAGCGCCGCTATCAGAAGGTGGTGGAGTTCGCCCCCGCCTGGTCCGTGCCCCAGGAGACGGTGGAGGCCCTGCGCCGCGACGCGGTGAAGATCGCCAAGTCCGTGGGCTATGTCAGCGCCGGTACCGTGGAGTTCCTGGTGGACAAGTCCGGCAACTACTATTTCATTGAGATGAACCCCCGCATTCAGGTGGAGCACACCGTTACTGAGATGGTCACCGGCGTGGACATCGTGCGGGCCCAGCTGCTGGTGGCCGCAGGCTATCCCCTGAGCTGCCCGGAGATCGGCCTGACCAGACAGGAGGACGTACACTTTGACGGCTACGCCGTCCAGTGCCGCGTTACCACGGAGGATCCCTCCAACAACTTTGCCCCCGACAACGGCAAGATCACGGCGTATCACTCCCCCGGCGGCTTCGGCGTCCGTCTGGACGGCGGCAACGTGGGCGTGGGCACCGTTATCTCTCCGTACTACGACTCGCTGCTGGTGAAGGTCACCAGCTGGGATCGCACGTTCCCTGCCGTGTGCCGCAAGGCCGCCCGCGCCATCAACGAGGTCCGTGTCCGCGGCGTCAAGACCAACATCCCCTTTGTCACCAATATCCTGGCCCATCCCACATTCATCAGCGGCCAGTGCCACACCAAGTTCATCGACGAGACGCCGGAGCTGTTTGAGATCGTGGACTCCCGCGACCGCGCCACCCGCGTCCTGCGCTATATCTCCGAGATCCAGGTGGCCAATCCCAACGCCGAGCGCAAGCAGTACGACATCCCCCGCTTCCCGCAAGCTAAGGAGCCGCTGGGCCCGGGCCTGAAGCAGCTGCTGGACGCCGAGGGCCCCGAGGCCGTGAAGCGGTGGGTGCTGGATCAGAAGAAGCTGCTGCTCACCGACACCACCATGCGGGACGCCCACCAGAGCCTGCTGTCCACCCGTATGCGCACCCGCGACATGGTCAAGGGCGCCGATGGCGTGGCCGACATTCTGCGGGACTGCTTCTCGCTGGAGATGTGGGGCGGCGCCACCTTCGACGTGGCCTACCGCTTCCTCCACGAGTCCCCGTGGGAGCGCCTGCGCCTGCTGCGGGAGAAGATCCCCAACATCCCGTTCCAGATGCTGCTGCGCGGCTCCAATCTGGTGGGCTACGCCAACTATCCCGACAATCTGGTGCGGGCCTTCGTGGAGGAGGCCGCCCAGCGGGGCATCGATGTGTTCCGCGTCTTTGACTCCCTGAACTGGATCCCGGGCATGGAGGTGGCCATGGAGGAGGTCCTCCGCCAGAACAAGCTGCTGGAGGCCACCATGTGCTACACCGGCGATATTCTGGACGAGACCAAGGACAAGTACACCCTGAAATATTATGTCAACCTCGCCAAGGAGCTGGAGAAGCGGGGCGCCCATATGCTGGCCATCAAGGACATGTCCGGCCTGCTGAAGCCCTACGCCGCCAAGAAGCTGGTGTCCACCCTGAAGCAGGAGGTGGGCCTGCCCATCCACCTGCACACCCACGACACCACCGGCAACCAGGTGGCAGCCCTGCTGATGGCCGCCGAGGCCGGGGTGGACGTGGTGGACGTGGCCTGCGCCCCGCTGGCGGGCCTCACCAGTCAGCCCTCGTTGGACGCGGTAGTGGCCGCGCTCCACGGTACGGAGCGCGACACCGGCCTGGACCTGCGCCGCGTGCAGGAGCTCAGCAACTACTGGGCCGACGTGCGCCTGCGCTACGAGAATTTCGACCACGGCCTGAAGACCAATACCACCGATATTTACCGCTATGAGATCCCCGGCGGTCAGTACACCAATCTCCGCCCCCAGGTGGAGTCTCTGGGCCTTGGCGACCGGTTCGAGGAAGTCAAGGAGATGTACAAGACCGTCAACGACATGCTGGGCGACCCCGTGAAGGTCACGCCGTCGTCCAAGGTGGTGGGCGATCTGGCCATCTTCATGGTGCAGAACGACCTGACGCCGGAGAACATTGTCCGCCGCGGCGAGGCACTGGCCTTCCCTGACTCCGTGGTGTCCTACTTCAAGGGCATGATGGGCCAGCCCGCCTGGGGCTTCCCCGAGGACCTGCAGAAGGTGGTCCTCAAGGGCGAGGAGCCTATCACCTGCCGCCCGGGCATGCTGCTGCCGCCGGTGGACTTCGACCAGCTGCGCCGGGAGGTGGAGCAGTTCCACGAGGGCCCGGAGAAGAAGGATCTGATCTCCTACGCCATGTATCCCAAGGTATACGAGGACTTCTGCCGCCACCGCAAGGAGTACGGCTACATCACCCGCATGGGCAGCCACGTGTTCTTCAACGGAATGGCCCTGGGCGAGACCAACAAGATCAACATCGAGGACGGCAAGACGCTGGTCATCAAGTACCTGGGCCTGGGCGACCGCAACAGCGACGGCACCATCAACGTCCAGTTCGAGCTCAACGGCATGCGCCGCGAGGTGACGGTCCGTGACCCCAACGCCTCGGAGCAGACGCGGCAGGCCACGCTGGCCGACGAGTCCGACCCCATGCAGGTGGGCTCCTCCATCCCTGGCATGGTGTCCAAGGTCTGCGTCAAGCAGGGCGACCATGTGGAGAAGGATCAGGTGCTGGCCATTATCGAGGCCATGAAGATGGAGACCGCCATCACCGCCCGTACTGCCGGTACGGTGCAGGCCATCCGCATCAAGGAGGGGCAGCCCGTCAAGGCCAGAGAGCTGCTGATGACGCTGGCATAAATATGCAATAGTACGCAATACCCCGCAGCGGCTTGCCGCTGCGGGGGATTTGTTTCTCTTTCCGTTGTGTGCAAATTTCAGACAAAACCGCCGAAATGTGTAGTTTTTTCCGCAGGATACTTTGTATAATGAATACTGCGGTTTTTCGCGCAAGAAACATACAGCGGCGCAGCTTCATACCGCGCCGCTGTGGGAGGACATATGCGTAATATCTGGACGATCTTCAAAACGGACATCCGCACGCTGAGCAGGTGCTTTTTCGCCTGCGTGGTGGTGCTGGCCATCGCCCTGCTGCCCAGCCTGTACGCCTGGCTGAACATCTACTCCAACTGGGACCCCTACGGCAGCACCGGCGGCATCTCCATTGCGGTGGCTTCGCTGGATCGGGGCTATACGGACGGCGGTGAATACGTCAACAAGGGCCGCGACGTGCTGGAGGATCTCAAGACCGCCACCTCCATCAACTGGGTCATTGTGGACACGGAGAAGGAGGCCACCGACGGCGTCTGCGCCGGTGATTACTACGCCGCCGTGGTCATCGATGAGGACTTCTCCCGCAAGATGTACCGCATGTTCACGGACTGGAACGGCAGGCCCGCCATCACTTACTACGAAAACGCCAAGAAGAACGCCGTGGCCACCAAGATCACCGACACGGCGGTGGAGACGCTGAAGCGCTCCATCAGCGAGAACTATCTGGAGGTGGTCATCGGCGGCGTCATGGAGCAGAGCAACCTGCTGGCCGCCGACCTGACGGAGACGGACCCCGAGACTGCCGTAAAGGGCCTTCTGTATCAGGCGCAGGACGTGCTCACCGGCTGCCGCGGTATGATGGACGCCTTCCGCGCCGCAGGGGGCAGCGGCATCTCCTCCGCCGATGCGGAGGCCCTGGCCGCCGCCATTGCCGACATCAATAAAAACCTGCCCTCCGGCTCGGAGCTGGAGGCCACCGCCGCGGAGCTGCAGCACGCGCTGTATACCGCGCTGGCCAAGGTGGAGCGGGCGCTGGACCGCCTGGACGAGATACAGGACAGCGCGGAGCTGCCCGACGTGCAGCAGCAGCTGACAGCCGCCGCCGCAGAGATGGGGAGGCTCAGCGGCCGCCTGACCTCCCTGGCCGACAGGCTGGAGGATTCCGCCCTGTCCGGCGGGCATCTTGTCTCCGCCCAGATCGCCCGGCTCCGGACGCTGGCGGGGAAGTGCAGCCAGCTGCAAAGCGATCTGAACGCTCTGGCCGCTGCCAGCGATGTCAGCGGTCTGCTGGATGACTGCGGCGCCCTGACGGACGCCATCCGCGACCTCACCGGCGGTCTGCCCATCACGGACAGCGACCTGCGCCGCCAGCTGGACACCGTGGTGTCCGATGTGTCCGACACCCTCTCCGGCGTCAGGACCCTGTCCGCCGATGCCAGGGCGCTGCAGGCCGCTCTGTCCGACACCACGGCGGCGCTGAACACCACCGTGGACCTGCTGCGTCCCGCAGCGGAGCGCATGGTGAGCGCCCTGTCCGACACCATCGACAAGCTGGAGGGCCTGTCCGCCGACGAGTATATGGACATGCTGCTGGAGATACTGGGCGGCGACCCCATCGCGTACAGCCAGTATTTCCCCCAGATGGTGCAGACCACCGTTCATAAGGTCTATCCCATCGAGAACTACGGCTCCGCCATGGCGCCGTTCTATACCACGCTGGCCATTTGGGTGGGCTGCGTCATCCTGTCCACCCTCATCAAGGTCCACGCCCGCACCGACGGGCTTATCGACCCCACACCGGCGGAGCTGTACTTTGGCCGCTATCTGTTCTTCTTCCTGCTCAGCCAGATACAGGCGGCCGTCATTGTCACCGGCGACCTGTACCTGCTGGGTATCCAGTGCGAGCATCCAGGCCTGCTGTACCTGACGGCGTCCCTGACTGCCTTCACCTTCAGCCTGCTGATCTACTCGCTGGCCCTGTCCTTCGGCGACGTGGGCAAGGCGCTGGTGGTGGTCGTCATGGTCATGCAGATCGCCGGCTCCTCCGGCACGTTCCCCATCGAGCTGCTGCCGGAGATCTACCAGAAGATTTACCGTTTCTTCCCATTCCCCTATGCCATCGACGCCATGCGCGAGTGCATCTGCGGCCTGTACGGCGACTACTACATCCGGCAGCTCGCCTTCCTGCTGCTGTTTGTCGCGGCGGCACTGCTCATCGGCCTGCTGGTTCGCCGCCCCTTCATGGGCCTGAACCGGTTCATGGAGGAGAAGCTGGAGGAGACGGAGCTGCTGTAAAGGAGGCGCACGACCCATGTCAACAGAACGCGACTACCAGAAATTGTACGACCGCCTGCTGGAGGAGGTGGGTGCGCTGCACCGCGCCAACCAGCGCCGTATTCGCAGCGGCCTGCGGGCCCTGCTGGCCGTTACCGTGGGGCTGATGCTCCTGATGTTCCTGGCCGGCGGCAATAAAGTGTTTACCCTGATGCTGTGGATATTGTCCATGTTCGCTGTGGCGGCGTACCTCATCGCCGTGGAGTATATGGACTACGAGCTGCAAAAGAAGCTGCGGGACATCGCCCAGCTGCAGGAGGACGTTTTCGACGGGCTCATAGAGCTGCCGGAGCTGCCCGCCGCACCGCGTCTGCCCCATACGCGGCTGCGCCGCCGGGGCAAGCGGGAGGCCCTGCCGGAGACCGCCGTTCCCGCGACGGCTCCCGCTGAGCCGGAGGCTATTGCTATTGATGGACCGGCGGAGCCTGCCCCTGTGACGGAGCCTGCCCCCGCGGCACAGCCTGCCCCCGCGGAGCAGGTCGCCGCACCGGCGGAGCCTGCCAGGCCCGCCGGTCCCTACGTCACCCTGCCCTCCGGCTGGGAGCACGTGCTGGAGGACCCCAACAGGCTGGCGGACGATCTGGCGCTGCTGACCCGCGCGCTGCAGAATCTGTCCGACGACCTGCGCCGCCCTGCGGCTGACCATAAAAAGGAGGGGGAGCGGTGAAACAGATCTGGAACATTTTCCGCGCCGACTGGAAGCGCCTGACCGCCAGCGTAGTGGCCGTGGTGGTCATGCTGGGACTGTGCCTGGTGCCCTGCCTGTATGCGTGGTTCAACATCCTGTCCAACTGGGACCCCTACGGCACCGCCTCCACCAGCCGCATCAAGGTGGCCGTGGCCAGCGAGGACGACGGCTGCGATGTGCTGGGCCTTCATGTCAACATCGGCGAGCTGGTGCTCCGTGGGCTGGAGAGCAACGACCAGATGGGCTGGGTCTTTGTGGACGGTGCCCAGACGGCGCTGGACGGCGTGAACGCCGGCGACTACTACGCCGCGCTGATCCTGCCGCCGGAATTTACCGGCGACTTCGTCAGCATTCTGGAGGGAGACCTGCGCCATCCCCAGATACAGTATTACGAAAACGAGAAAAAGAACGCCATCGCGCCCAAGATCACCAGCAAGGCCAAGACCGCCGTGCAGGAGCAGATCAACACCACCATTTTGGAAAAGGTGGCCGACGCCCTGACCACCGCCGGTTCCGTGTTCAAGGCCATGGGTCTGGACGGCCGCGACATTGCCGACGGCCTGCTGGAGAAGCTGTCCGCCGCCCAGCGGGACATGGATGAGCTGGCGCAGGTGCTCCGCTCGCTGCAGGATGTGATGGACGGGGCTGACAGCCTGCTGGCCGCCTCTGCCA
>CEBV01047199.1_pt1 | contig 10457 bp, 3 predicted proteins | sample 554741 | NCBI WGS metagenome assembly CEBV01 (sample SAMEA3182070, study PRJEB8094) | gut metagenome | biome: human; feature: gut; material: Stool; isolation source: human stools | place: Canada | collected 2011-11-22 | reverse complement strand
CCCCTCAGGCCGCTTCGCGTCCAGCTCCCCTCCAGGGGAGCCACCACAATCATGGGGTCCCCCGCCCTACTGGCCTGGCAAATATTTCACCGAACCTATGCCCACAAATACAAAAATGCCGCAGCAGACTATTACATCTGCTGCGGCATTTTTATTTAGAGGTTAATGGGCTGGTTACAGCTCATTGTTCGGCTGTGGGATTACTGCAGAACGCCGGTGTTCTTATCAAAGTGATAAGTACGGCCGTCGATGACTGCATCGCCCTTAGCCATGGTGCCATAGATCGGGTCGAAATAGTAACGCTTGTCAGCGCTCCAGCCCTTGATCATGTGGCCCTGTGCATCGTAACGGACCCACTTGCCGGTGCCATCGGCGCGGTCAGCCCACTGGCCAGCTTCGGATTCCTGATAGACATCCTTGCTGGTGGCTTTCTTGCCCTGGTCAACGGCATCCAGCCAGTACCAAGCGTCGGAAGCCGGGTCATAGATTTCCTTGCCGCGGCCATCCAGGCCCTGGCGAACGCCCTTTTCGTACCAGAAGTCAGCGCCTTTGATGGTCAGCCACTGGCCGTCCAGAGCGATACCGGTGTACTCGTCAAATGCGCAAGGTACACCGTCAATATCGCCTGCGCCCTTAGCCATAGCGCCGGTGATCAGGTCAAAGTAGTAGGTGCCCTTATCGGTCGTCTGCCAGCCCTTGACCATGTGGCCGTTCTCATCGTAACGGACCCACTTGCCGGTGCCATCGGGCTTATCAGCCCACTGGCCGGCGGCGGATTCCTGGTAAACGTCCTTGCTGACGGTCATTGCGCCGCCCTGGACAGCATCCAGCCAGTACCAGGCGTCGGAATCGGGATCATAGATCTCTTTGCCGCGGCCGGTGGTACCCTGCTTCACGCCCTTTTCGTACCAGTACTTCTTGCCGTTTTCTTCAACCCAGCCGTTCTTCTCGCCGTACTTGGCGGTGTAGTCCTTGCCGTTGAAGTTGACAGCAGCGGTGGTAACGCCGCTGGTCTGCTTTACCGTTGCATCCACGAACTGAGCGCTTGCGCAGTTCTTATCGGTGCAGGTAAAGACAGCCATTGCGGTAATGGTGGTCTTTTCAGCAGCGCCATGAGCGGTGCGCGTTTCGGGTTCAGTAGACGGTACCTTTTCAAAGGTTGCTTCAAACTTCACATGGTTTGCAGGCATAGTGAAGGTATACTCGCAACCGTTCTTCAACTCACTCGTAACCTCTTTGTTCTCACTGCCATCATCATACATCACCTTGGTCAATTCGTAGGTGGTACCATTCGGCGTGATGGTAGCTGTAACATTTGTACCTGCCGCGAAGCGGGTCTTACCATCAGTAAATGTGATAGTGCCTTCGCCTTCGCCCAGCATCTTAACTTCAATGCCATACTCAACGGTCGTAAACTTTACGCTGACATTTACATCGCCGTCCGGCATTTTGAAAGTATAGGAATTTTCATCTACCTTTGTGGTGGAGACATCAACTTTGCCAGATGTAACCGTTACGCCTGCCAGCTCAGTCAGCAAAGTATCTGTATCTATCGGGTTGATCTTCAGTGTAACAGTATCACCAGACTTTAGACCCTCAAGCTTTTCAGTTTCCTGTTCATTGACCGTAACTTTGCCGTCGCCGTCCTTGGTAACAGTTACTGTGTAAGTCTCGGTCGCAATTTCCTCAAACGCAGCGCTAACGGTAACATCAGCGGCGGGCATCTCGAAGGTGTAGGTGTTTTCCTTACCGTCTACTGCCTTAAAGTCGTTAATTTCTTTCTTCGTTCCGCCATCCGTATAAGTAGCTTTCAGGCTGCCGTCCGTGTACTTAAAGTTGGTATTCGGGGTAACGGTAACAGTAACAACATCCTTCGCAGCTGCGGTTTTCGGCTCTACGCCCACAGTGCCGTTTTCAACAGTACCCGCCACAGTAACGTTATACTTCTTAACCTCTTCAAACGCTGCGCTGACAGTTGCATCGCCAGCGGGCATTGCAAAGGTGTAAGTGTTGGCCTTTTCTGTGTCAGGAGTTGCTTTCAGGGTCTGATTGTCGCCGTAAGTAACCACCACACCGTCAGCCGTCAGGGTATAGCCATCCTTCGGGGTAGCCACAACGGTAATGGTAGTGCCCGCAGTGACCTTATCCAGGTCAGCTTCGGGGCTGGTGATCTTCAACGTATCCTTGTTAGCATCGGCCACCTTGACCGCATAGGTCTTAGCGGCTTTGGTAACGTTGATGGTCACATCGCCGTCCGGCATGGTGAAGGTGTAAACCGTCTTAGCCTTTTCGGTGGTAGCCTGGGCTGCGGCTTCGTCCTGCGCTGCTTCCTGAACTTCAGTCAGGGCAACATCGGTATCGCCGTTCTTTGCGGTAACGGTAACGATATCGGTGCCTTCCTTTTCTACGGTCAGGGTAACGGTATCGTCCTTGATGTAGGTGTTGCTGGTGGTGCCCAGGGTCAGGGTAACACCTTCACCTGCATCGGGCAGGGTAACGGTGTGGGGGGTGCTTTCGGTTGCGGTATGGCAATCAGAGCACAGGTACACATTGTTGCCAACGGACTTGGTTTCCAGCTCGTCCAGAGCCCAGGTATGGCCCTTGGGCCGTGTGTCGTCAGTGTACTTCTTTTCACCCTTGGTCAGGCCGTACTTGTTGGTGCGGTCCTGGGTGTAAGCGGGGGTATCGCACCATGCTTCAACGGTAACATTGGTGGTTGCGCTGCTGCTCAGGTCGCTGACCATGTCGGACATCGGCATGGTTTCAACCAGGTTAGCGCACCACATGAACTCTTCGTTCTTGTTCTTCTCGTCAGAGCTGCCCATGTTCTGGTTGTAACTCGGGTTGTAGTTCCAGGACTCGGTCTTGTAGCTCTTACGGTTTGCATAAGAAGTGCCGGAGGCATCGGTCTTGACTTCTGCCTTGCCGTCCACCAGTTCCTTATAGGTGTTGGACAGGTTGGTGCCGACAGAAACGACCAGCTGATCCTTGGTGGTGTTGATGCCGGTGATCACAGTCTGGCCCTGCTGGGTGGTGGTAGCAAAGCTGTAGCTGTCACGCAGGGTCAGGCCCGCCAGAGGATGGTTCTTGAAGGTGCCCAGATACTTCACACTGCTGGTATCCTGGGCGCTATCCATGATAACCATGCTCATGCCGGGAAAGTGGGTATCGGGAACCATGTTGCCGTCCTTATCCTTGGTCAGCTTAATGCCGCCATAGACGGTGTTGTATTCCTTCACTTCTTCCACTGTGCCGGTGGTCGGGTCCATACGGTAGATGGCGTTGTTGACGTTGAAGTACAGCTTGCCATCATACAGTGCGGTAGAGTGTACCAGTGCGGGGTAGATCCGCTTTGCAGCAGCGTCTGCCAGGCACTCGGTGTTCAGGTTGTTTTCAACCTTGGTATGCTTATCTTTTGCACTGGTATCGATCTTATAGATGGTGCCAGCTTCGGCCAGGACCTTGGCATTGCTGTCGTCATCATTGAAGTTGCTGCTGGTTTCCTTCAGATCGTTGTAGTACATCAGGATGATATCAAACGGGTCATCCGTCTTGGTAAAGCTGCTCATGCTGAAGCCGCCGGGTCTGCTGCTGGAATCCTCTTTGCGGATATAGTAGTTCGCATTACGCGGACGTGCTTCCAGAGTATCGGGGCCCTGGTTCTGCATCTTCTTCATGAACTGCTGCATCTGGGAGTTGTTACCAGAGCTGCCGGAACCAGAGTTGCCGTTGTTGCCGTTCTCGGACTGCTGGCGGCGCATGTTGTTATACAGGTTCTGGTTGGTCGTGGTATCAACGTAATAGAAGTAATTATTGTCGAAGTAGATGGGGCTGCAGATAGAGGTGAACCAAGTATCCTCGTAGCAGGTATCGGTGTAACGGGTCTCGTTCTTGTTCTCCGCCTTGGTGTAAGAGTAATGCGGCTTGCCGTTGTTCAACACAACATTGCCGTCATCATCCACATCGGGATTCTTGTTCTTGGTGTAGGTGTAGCCATCGTACAGCGAGTCAATGTAATCATAGTACTTGCTGTAACGGCCTTCCAGACCGGAGGGAGAAACCAGGAAGTTGACATGGCGCATGTCGCCTGCGTTCTCAACGCGGGTCTGGGCCATGCACTCGGTGTTCACGTCATCATAGCAGACGTCAACATAGTACCAGTTCTTGTTGGCTTCGCCGGTGGTCATCGTAGCAGAATTGCTGTCGCCCTGCAGCTTGTTGACCTTGACTGCGTTGAAGTAGTGGACGTTGTTGAACATGCCGCCGCCGAACGCATTACCGGCAACACTGGTATCAGAAGTATCGCAGTAATACAGGATCTGGGCAAAGTCAACAACAGCGTTATCGCCTACTTCATCGGGGGTCTTCCAAACTTCTTTGCCGTCAACGGTCTTTTTATAGATTTCCTTGTTGTCAGGCAAATTCTGGACCATGTAGTTAAATGCAGATGCATAGCCCAGGCAGATGCAGCCATACTCAACGCCCTTAGCGCCGATCTCGCCGCCCAGCAGGGCACCGAAAGCAGTCATCTGGATGGGGTCGTTGTTGCCGCCGCCGGTGATATCGCCCATGGAGCCCATATCGAATTCTGCAACCTGGGAGATCCAGTCATGCAGGATCAGCAGCTTGGTGACATAGTCAGCACTGTCACCCAGCTTGGCAACCTGTGCCAAGCCTGCATCACGGATGCCTTTCAGAGCTTCGCCATATTTCATGACGTAAGACATAAAGCCCTGCGGCAGGAACTGCAGCATATATGCCATGGTCGTCGGGGGCACATCCTGGTTGGGGTCCAGGTTGCACAGCACTTTGATTGCGCCCATGGTGCCGGTGATGCTGCCATCCTCGCCCTGCTTCTGAACGCCCTTGGAGGTCCAGAACGGGGCAGCCACGCCGAAGTACTCTGCTTCGTCCTGGTTGAACTGCGACAGCTGGAAGTAGTAGTAGTTCATCTGCGCAGTCGAGACATCGTAAGTATTGGTGACCTGGTTGCCCTGGTCGTCCACATACACGGCAGTCTTCTGGCTGTCGTACAGCAGCAGGCTGTTCTTGCCCTTGTTGTCGCCGCTCTGATAGGTGAAGTTCACCTTGCTTGCGTCAACCGGGTTGTTCTGCATATCGTACCAGTTGCCGTCCTTCATTGCGGACACCAGGGTAACGCCGACGCCGCCGGAGGTGGTATCCAGGGTCGGGGTGCCGCCCACGTTGATGTAGACGGAATTGTTATTCTGGTCTACCACAACGCTGACCGGCATGGTCATTACCGGCTGGGTTTTGATTTCTTCGCCGCAGACAGCGCACTTGAAGGTGACGCTGGTGCATTCCCAGTCAATGGTAACGGGAGCGCCGGCAGAAATTTTGCCGGTTTCGCTGTCATAGAACAGCTGGGCGTTGCTGTAGTCAGCGGCCAGCTCGCCCTCGACCTTCTTCATTTCCCAGTTGAAGGTAGCAACAAAGTTGCCATCTGCATCCTTGGACACAACATGGCTCTGGCAGGGCAGGGCGGCAATGTCGTCGGTGCGGGTGGTGGGTTCCTTGTATTCCTTCTTAACCGGGCTCTTGTCAGCGGGCACGCTGGCAGAGTAAACGGTCTTGCCGGCAACGCCGGGCTTTGCCTCGGTGGTATCCTTGGTTACGGTGCCTTCTACCTTCTGGTAGGCATCGTCCTTTTCACAGGTATACACAGCGGTGTAAGCCCAGCCGTCATCGGTCTTGGTCCAGTAACCATCGGGGGTTTCCTTCCAGGTATGGGTATGGCCATCCTCCGGGTTGGTGTCATTCCAGTACCATTTCGGCTCGCCATAGGTATGGCCGTCTGCAGCGGCGCTGGCCGCAAAGGTATCGGAGTTTTCAGCAACGTAAGCCTGTGCGTAGCTGTCAGCCTGCTGCGCAATCACTTCATCATCGCTGTTGGTCATGGACTCCATCGCAGAGGTCATGCCGGAGCTGCCGGTAAAGGTAACGGCGGTCACAACGCCTGCGGCGTTCGTCTCATAGCCCAGGTCGGTAACGGCGCTGGACAGATGATACGTTTTGATGGTGGCAGCCATCACCGATGCCATCTCGTCCTTGTTCAGGCCATAGGCTTCGGTGTTGATCTTGCCGGCTGCGGCGTTGGCGTACATGGCATCGGCCAATGCATTTTCCAACGCTGCAAGGCTCATGCCCGCCTTGCTCTGTGCAGTCGCTTCCAGCTTGGCATCGTCCTGCTCCAGTTCATGCACTTCGCCCTGGGCAGCCAGCGTTTGGGCTGTCTGCTTGATCAGGTCTGCGGTGCTGGTGAACTTGGGCAGGGACTGCACAGCGCTGGCCGCGCTTGCTGCGCTAGCTGCAACAGACTGCGCTACCGAAGAATCAATCTTGGTAGTTTCGGCTGCTGCGGGAAGCGCCACGCTCTGGGCAACCATGGCTGCTGCCAGCACGGATGCACCAAAACGCTGAAGGTTTTTCTTCATAGTTTTATCCTCCCTTAAGTGTTACTACTTTCCCCTTTTGTGTGAAAAGTGGTACGGCAGATGTGCGGCACTTTGCAGGTGTTGATTGCAAAACGCCTGGTTGTGCTCCCCTCGGTCTGGCGATCCCCTGCCGGGCTGCGGCCTGCTTTTGGGGCTTTTGGCCCCGGCACAGCGGCTGACAAAACGTTGTACCGGCTGCATGCCTTGATCCCGCAAATGATAACCATTCCGACACATCTAGGTATATACATTATATCACAGTTGCCAGAATTTGCATAGTTAATTAGAGCGGTTTCTATGTAAATTTTTGTCCTTGAATCAACTGAAACCTGTTTTTCGCACATTATTTGCGCTGCGGTGCGGTGACACTTTGGCGGTATTTATTAACATTTTTGAATGGTTTATTCCTGCTTTTATCAAATGATTAAACATTTACCCCGATAATGTTCTTTGCAATCTCTTAATCCAATCATCCGGTATTGTGATCGCGCATTTTTTGCCATTTCGGTTTGGCTTGTTGTTGAGAGATTTGGCAGAGATTGGAGGAAACTTGAAGGGAAAATTGGAGGTTGAGAATTGCCCATTATAAATTGTACTGTAGAGAGCGTTCCTGACCGTTCCGAAAACTTAGGGATAGATCAACCCTTGCCCCTCGACCTGAAATACACCTTCCCAAGGTAGGGCGGTGTGAGTGCCCCCTCCTGCTCCACTTTTTCAAAGTTCCGAATGGTGTCCTCTCCCCTATCTACAATTTCTGATGTTTTCATGATGCCTTCCTTGGTCTTCCACACCCGACCTTTGCCCCCTCCCCGTCCCATAAGTCGTACACAACAAAAAGGCCCCTGCCTTAACAGCAGGAGCCTTGAAAGCTATATCACAAGCCGAAAATTACTTCTCGATCTTGGAAACAACGCCGGAACCAACAGTGTGGCCGCCTTCGCGGATAGCGAAACGCATGCCTTCTTCCATGGCAACCGGGGTGATCAGCTCAACGTGCATATCAACGTTGTCGCCGGGCATGCACATCTCAGTGCCTTCGGGCAGGGTGATGATGCCGGTAACGTCGGTGGTACGGAAGTAGAACTGAGGACGATAGTTGTTGAAGAACGGGGTATGACGGCCGCCTTCTTCCTTCTTCAGGACGTAAACATGGCCATCGAAAGTGGTGTGGGGATGAACAGAGCCGGGAACAGCCAGAACCTGGCCACGCTCGATCTGGTCACGGTCAATACCACGCAGCAGAGCGCCGATGTTGTCGCCAGCCTGAGCGAACTCGAGGCTCTTGCGGAACATTTCCAGACCAGTGATGGTGGTGGTCAGCTTCTCTTCCTTCAGACCAACGATTTCCATCTGATCGCCGACATGAGCAGTACCACGCTCAACACGACCGGTAGCAACGGTGCCACGGCCGGAGATGGTCATAACGTCCTCAACGGGCATCAGGAACGGCTTATCAGCAGCACGGTCCGGGGTCGGGATGTAGCTGTCAACAGCGTCCATCAGCTCCCAAATGCACTTGTATTCCGGAGCATCGGGATCCTTGGAAGTGCTCTCCAGAGCCTTCAGAGCGGAACCACGGATGATCGGGGTGTTGTCGCCGTCGAAATCCTGGCTGTCCAGCAGTTCGCGAACTTCCATTTCGACCAGGTCGAGCAGCTCTTCGTCGTCAACCATATCGCACTTGTTCAGGAACACAACGATCTTGGGCACGCCAACCTGACGAGCCAGCAGGATGTGCTCACGGGTCTGCGGCATCGGGCCATCGGTTGCAGCAACAACCAGGATAGCGCCGTCCATCTGAGCAGCACCGGTGATCATGTTCTTGATGTAGTCAGCATGGCCCGGGCAGTCAACGTGGGCATAGTGACGCTTCGCGGTGTGGTACTCAACATGAGCGGTGTTGATCGTGATACCACGAGCCTTCTCTTCAGGAGCCTTATCGATGCTGGAGTAATCCATGAAATCGGCGTCGCCCTTCAGAGCCAGAACCTTGGTGATAGCGGCAGTCAGAGTGGTCTTGCCGTGGTCAACGTGACCGATGGTACCGATGTTGACATGCTCCAAAGAGCGGTCAAATTTTTCCTTTTCAGCCATTGGAAGTATCCTCCTTTAATTCAAACAGATAAAATAGCCTGTTGTAAGGCTATCATACTAGATTTTTCAAGAAAAATCAAGTATTTTGCGCGAATTTGTGCAGAATCAGCCCTTATTGCGCTCGGTCATGATCTTATCTGCAACACTCTTGGGAACCTGCTGGTAATCAGCCGGCTCCATGGAGTACTGGCCACGGCCCTGGGTCTTGGAACGCAGGTCAGTAGCGTAACCGAACATCTCGGACAGAGGAACCATAGCGGTGACACGGGCAGTGCCATCGGTGGATTCCTGGTTCTGGATTGCGCCGCGGCGGCTGTTCAAGTCGCCAATGACGTTGCCCATATACTCGTCAGGAACAACAACGTCAACCTTCATGATGGGCTCCATAATGACGGGATCAGCCTTCTTCATAGCATCCTTGAATGCCATGGAGCCGGCGATGGAGAACGCCATTTCAGAGGAGTCAACTTCATGATAGGAGCCGTCCCACAGAGTGACCTTGACATCCACGACGGGATAGCCAGCCAGAATGCCGGACTTCATCGCGCCCTGGATACCGTTGTCAACAGCGGGGATGTATTCCTTCGGGATAGCGCCGCCAACAATACCGTTGACAAACTCATAACCCTTACCCGGGTTGGGCTCAATCTTGATCTTAACGTGACCATACTGGCCCTTACCACCGGACTGACGTGCGTACTTGGTTTCCTGGTTAGCATCCTTGCGGATGGTTTCACGGTAGGCAACCTGAGGTGCGCCAACGTTAGCTTCGACCTTAAACTCGCGGAGCAGACGGTCCACGATGATTTCCAGGTGGAGCTCGCCCATGCCGGCGATGATGGTCTGACCGGTTTCTTCATCGGTCCAGGTACGGAAAGTCGGGTCCTCTTCAGCCAGCTTAGACAGGGCAATACCCATCTTCTCGCTGCCAGCCTTGGTCTTGGGCTCGATGGCAACGCGGATAACCGGCTCGGGGAAGTTCATGGACTCGAGGATGATGGGATGCTTCTCATCGCACAGGGTATCACCAGTGGTGGTGTTCTTCAGACCAACAGCAGCGGCGATATCGCCAGCGTAGCAGATGTCGATATCCTTACGGTTGTTTGCATGCATCTGCAGGATACGGCCGATACGCTCGTCCTGATCCTTAACAGAGTTGTAAACAGTGGTGCCAGCCTCAACGGTACCAGAGTACACGCGGAAGAAGCACAGCTTACCGACATACGGGTCAGTCATAATCTTGAATGCCAGTGCAGAGAACGGCTGATCATCGGAAGAAGTGCGATCTTCTTCCTCGCCAGTCTCCGGGTTGGTGCCCTTGATGGCCGCAACGTCGGTCGGAGCAGGCATATAATCAACGATTGCATCCAACAGTTTCTGAACGCCACGGTTCTTGTAAGAAGAGCCGCAGACAACAGGAACGATCTCGTTGGAAATAGTAGCCTTACGCAGAGCAGCCTTGATTTCTCCCTTGGTCAGCTCTTCGCCTTCCAGGTACTTCATCATCAGCTCTTCGTCGGTCTCAGCAACAGCTTCGATCAGCTTGTCATGATATTCCTGAGCCTGTTCTTTCATGTCTTCAGGAATTTCCTCAACGCGCACATCATTGCCCATATCATCATAGTAGATATCGGCTTTCATGTCGATCAGATCGATGATGCCGCGGAAAGTGTCTTCCTGGCCGACAGGCAGCTGGATAGGCACACCGTTGGCATGCAGACGATCATGCATCATCTGTACGCAGCGGAAGAAGTCAGCACCCATGGTATCCATCTTGTTGACGTAAACCATGCGGGGAACCTTGTACTCGTCAGCCTGGCGCCAAACGGTTTCAGACTGAGGCTCAACGCCACCCTTTGCGGCCAGAACGGTAACAGAACCGTCCAGAACACGCAGAGAACGCTGAAC
>CEBV01030337.1_pt1 | contig 10515 bp, 8 predicted proteins | sample 554741 | NCBI WGS metagenome assembly CEBV01 (sample SAMEA3182070, study PRJEB8094) | gut metagenome | biome: human; feature: gut; material: Stool; isolation source: human stools | place: Canada | collected 2011-11-22 | reverse complement strand
AACGTGGGTTCGATTCCCGCACGGGTCACCAGGAAGAGCACCTTAGCGTAAGCTAAGGTGCTTTTTTGTATGTCTAAAACCACTCGCTAGGCGAGTGGTTCGATAAAGATTATATCGATGAGTAATGAAACTCAAACGAAGAATTTTGGAATAGTACCAGTGGGGCAATTCCAGACTGGGTTATTGGCGTATCGCCGGTAGTCCTGTATTAAAAGGTTCCATTGCAAACGAAAGACTCTCAGAAGCAGGATATTTTAGTATCCTCAGGCGCTACTACGAGTCCTTGCACTTATGCGGTTGAACCGCCGTGTACCGGTCGGTACGCACGGTGGTGTGAGAGGTCGGCTCTTAAGTTAAGAGAGCCTCCTACGCGATTTTTTTAGGTAAAAAAGCAAACAAACAGAACACTTCATTCAAATGCATATAGCGGCTATTTATTTCATACAGAGACAAATAGCGGCACAGAACAGATATAATAAAAGAAGCTATAAAAAGCAGGTATTCACGTGGAGGACGATATCGTTTCTACATGAACACCTGCTTTTTTATTTATTATTTACTGCTGGAATAAATAGTGGTAGCCAAGTATTCATCACTGACCCAACCATAAATCCCATTGTAATATACAACAACCCAGTCAGGCACATTGCTGCTATAGCCGCATTCCCATACGATGATACCGTAGGGGATATTATCCATTTTTTCATAATTTGTACCGGGACCTTTACGCATAACCAGCCCATGATCAGCAGTGGTGTAGGTACAAAGGCTATCAATTCGGCTAAGCGTTACATCTGGTGCAACGCATCCATCCGGCAGAATAACGTTGGCATTGTTTTCGGTATAATCCTGTACTTGCAGCAAGCCCCAAAGGCCATTCTGTTTTGCCCATACGCAGCCATCGCGCGCGGGGGCTAAATCTTCATATTGCCCAGCGGAAATTATCTCATTGCCGTAAACATCCAGAACCAGCTTTTGTCCGGATTGATTTTTCACAACTACCATGCCGGATAAGTCTGCGTAAGGATATTCAACAGTTTCGTTCATGATGGACAAACTCATCTGCGGCTGATAAATGCAGGGGATTACTAAAGCACCGCTTTGGTCGCAATATCCCCAGTTACCGGCTGCATCCTTTACCGCGATTAAAGATTCACCGGCCATGCAGGCATCCTGGTAGTCGAAATCGGTTAAAATTGTACCGCTTTTATCCGCAACGGCAAAAGGTGCAGAATTGTCAACAAGATAACCGGCATATTCATCATCCCAAATGCCTTGCTGGATGCCAACCAAATCAGGAGCATACACCTGTTCGATGGGCGTGCCACTAAATGTATAGACACCAATAGCAGAACGGTAAATCTGGCTGTCACCTAAAATCCACTGGATGCCATACCCGCCGTGCCCGCCCAGCATGGTTGTAAAAGGCATTTGTTGGGCAACCAGCTCCTGGTTAATCTGTTCTTCCAGGGCATTCAGCTTCTGGTAATCGTATGTATCATCTACCCCAATGGAGAGCTCCTGCTCACCATACAGGTACGGGATGCTTTCTGACAAATCTTCCAGAAAAGCATTACAGTTGGCAGCATTAAACAGGCTCCAGCGTTCGCCCTTGCGCACAGCGTACAGATTTCGGGCAGCGGCGTAACCGGCAGTGTGGGTTTCGCGGGAGAAGAGAGGAATCATCTCGTCAAAATCATATTGCGGCGGTAACTTCCAGTTGGCATTGCTAGTGGATGGTATAGCTGTGGCAACAGCTTCAATGGTCGGGGAAAGAGCAGCGGAGGAAACAGGTTTGTTTTCTGGCGCTGCAGCACAAGCGGTAAGCATTATTGCGGTGATAACACTGGCGGAAAATGAGAATAACTTCCTTTTCATGGCTTTTCACTCCTTGCGTAAATGATTTTTCGGTAAGAAGAAGAAGTAATATAAGAAAGTGAATTCATAAACCCTATAATATCTTATTTTATCAAAAATATCTGCTAATGGGAATAGCTAACAATTCTACATGGATAAATTTGGATAGTATGACAAAGATTGCAGAATTGGAGTGAAAGTCCGAATTATGGGATGAGTTATCTGCTATAATAAAAGAAACAAGGAGATGATTACCATGTTACTCGGTCATACCAAACAAATCAATGGCGTCTGGAAAATACAATCCCTAAAGCAACACAGTGAAAACGTGGCCGAGTACTGCGCACGGGCGTGCCAGCCGCTGGGACTTGAAAACTTGGGCCGTCTTACAGGCTGGCTCCATGACGCTGGGAAATCTCATAGCAACGTTCAAAAACATCTGAGAGGTCAGACAAACGAAAGAATCAATCATTCCAGCGCCGGAATGCGGTGGCTATGGGAAAATTATGGCGGAGAAACAGCTTCACCACCTTCTCGCTTGACTGCGCAAATGGCAGCATTGGCAATCGGATCCCATCACTCTGAACGTATGGATGTTTTCGACCTAGGTGGAGTAGAACCCTGGATAAAACATATGTATTCAGAGCAGGCTCAAGAGCTATATGAAGAAAGCTGCCGGGCCTTTTTTGCGGATTGCATAAGTGAAACAGAGATACGGCAAATGTTTGCCAAAGCTGCGCAGGAGGTAGAATGTCTTGTGCGGAAAATCCGAACGCAGGAAGGAAAGAAGCCGCGGCTTTGTATCTATCAGGTCATGTTGGGGTTGGCACACAGATTTTTGTTTGCAGCCCTGATCGATGCAGACTGGTTGGATTCAGGCAACTATTATAATCAAGAAGGATGCCTTCCCCCGGAGCAGCTTCCGCCATGGGATCTGATAGAAAGCAATGTTGAAAGATTCCTGAACAATTTGCAGCCCCGACATAAAATAGATACCTTGCGTGCAGAAATTTCGGAGCAATGCAAGACAGCAGGCGAATGTGCAAAGCAGGGTATTTACCGCTTGTATGTGCCAACAGGCGGAGGAAAAACATTTTCCGGGCTGCGATATTGTGTGCATGCGGCCAAAAAACTTTCGGCCCGGCATATTTTCTATGTTGCACCGTTCCGGTCGATTATCGGACAGAATGTACAGGAGTTCAAAAAGGCATTAGGCGGCAGTGAATATCTGTTGGAGCACCATACGGATGCGGTGCTGGATACAGAGGACCCCGAAATTCTCCGCCAGCTGGAACGCTGGCAGGAAGCGCCGGTGATATGTACAACTATGGTACAGATGCTGCAAACCCTGTTTTGCAGCAGGCGGCAGAATGTGCGCCGCATGGCAGCACTGGCAAATTCTATCTTGGTGTTTGACGAAATACAGTCCCTGCCCATTTGCCATACATACTTGTTCAACCAGGCGGCAAATTTCTTGGCGTACTATTTGGGGTGCGTTGTTGTTTTGTGTACGGCAACACAGCCAGCGCTAAACGAAGTAGCAAACCCTTTGCGGTTTGCATCGCCGGTGGACCTGGTCCCGGATTACCAGCTGCGCTTTGCGCAGTTCCGAAGGACAAAGATTGAAGTGCCCGAAACAGGAAATGGATTTCAGGCAGGAGAACTCGCAGAATTTGTACGGAGCAAGCAAGACGAGAATGGCAGCATTTTGATCATCTTGAATACCCGTTCGGCGGTCGAAAAGGTGTTTGAGGCTTTGAAACAATCCCAGCCGGAACATACACAACTTTACTGCCTGACCACGCACCTGTGTGCAAAGCACCGTGCAGATGTTATCGCAGAAGTTAAGCAAAAATTAAACACCTTACACGGTCAGGAACGTTTGATCTGTGTAAGCAGTCAGCTGATAGAAGCAGGCGTGGATGTAAGCTTTGATTGCGTCATTCGAAGTATGGCTGCGCTGCCCAGTGTGGCCCAGGCTTCCGGCCGATGCAACCGCAATGCGGAAAGGAAATGCCGCACGGTGTATCTTGTTAAAACCTACAATCTGGAAAATCTGGATCGACTTCCGGAACTGCGCAACGGCAGGGAAGCCACACGGCACCTGCTGCAGCAATTACAAAGGGATGCGGACCTGTTAGAGCCGGAAAGTATTTTGAGGTACTACCAGCTTTATTATGCAGAGTCCCAACAACAGGAATGGATGGGTGATCCGGTTGAATTAAAGGGGTACATTCCCCCAAAAACAGTGAATTTGTTTGACCTTTTGTCAGATAATCAGGAAAGTGTGCTAGCCTGGAAAGAGACAACAGGAAAACAAAAGTTCCCCAATTACTTGCTCCGGCAGGCGTTTGCCACGGCAGAAAGGAATTTCCATGCTTTGGAGGACATTACAACGCCGGTGGTGGTTCCCTATGGGGAAGATGGCGCGGATATGGCAACAAGACTTTCGTCCAGTAAACCGCTTACCCCCAAAATGCTGCGGGACGCACAACGCTTTACCGTTGGTATTACAACAAATGAAAAAATACGCCTGGCAGATCAAGGCGCACTGTACACAGTAAAAGAAGGGGCAGTGACAATTCTTAACAAGGAATATTACGATGACGAAAAGGGAATTCAGATAAGCCCCGGATTTATGCCAATACAATTTGCTTAACAAGGAGGGTTAGACTTTGCAATACGAAAATTCAATATCCATGCAGGTATATGGGCGTTATGCATTGTTCAGCGACCCAATTACCCGCGTAGGCGGCGAAAAATTCAGCTACCCGGTGCCCACCTACCAGGCATTGAAGGGCATTTATGAAAGCTGCTATTGGAAACCAACGTTCACCTGGGTAATTGATGAACTGCGCGTGATGAACCCGATTGAAAGACAATCAAAAGGCATCCGTCCCATTATGTACAACAATGGAAAAAACGATCTTTCCATCTATACGTACCTTTCCGATGTTTGCTACCAGGTGCGGGCACATTTTGAATGGAACGAACATCGCCCAGACCTGGAAAAAGACCGCAATGAAAACAAACATTACGCTATTGCAAAGCGTATGTTGGAACGCGGCGGCAGAAGAGATATCTTTTTGGGAACACGCGAATGCCAGGGGTATATTGAACCCTGCATTTTTGGCCTGGGAAAAGGGCATTATGATGATGTTTCATCCCTGGACCTAGGCCTAATGGAGCACGGCATTACCTATGCGGACGAAAACGGGAAAGGCGTGATGCAGGAACGCTTTTGGCACCCGGTAATGCAGAACGGAAAAATCTGTTTTTGTCGCCCGGAAGAATGCGAAATTGTGCGTGATATCCACCCGCAAAAGATGAAGACCTTTACGCTGGGTGAAACAGTCAGCGACTGCGATGATTTGTACAGGGAGGTGATACAGGAATGAGCTGGCTTAGCTATTGCTATAAAACCTACCAGAATAGCGTGTCAGAAATTGGAAAGCAGCAGCCTGGGAAAGTTCCACTACTGCCGGTGGCTCACACGACGCAGCAGGTCAACATTGAAGTGGAGCTGGACAAGGACGGAAACTTTCAGTATGCAGGCTTGCTGGCACAAGATCAAAGGACAACGATCATTCCTTGCACAGAGGAATCTTCGGCGCGGACATCCGGCATGGTGCCGCACCCGCTAGTGGATAAACTGCAATATATTGCGGCAGATTATCCCACTTTTGGTGGTAGTAAAGAATCCGGATGGCCGCTTTACCACAAGCAGTTACAAGCGTGGTGTACATCTCCTTATGCCCACCCGGCTGTGTGTACAGTCCTGCACTACCTAGAAAAAGAATGCCTGATCGCAGACCTGGTCAAGGCAAATATTTTGTTTATAGATGAAAATGGAACTCTGCCAACAAAATGGCAGGGAAACAAAGAAGACAAGCCCCCTATTTTGGATACGCTGACCGGTAGTGACCAGACGGAATCTTTTGTCCGGTTCCGCGTTGACAATGTTGATTTGTCGCGTGATACAACAGTCCGAGAAAGCTTTATCCGCTTTTATGAAACACAGTTAAAAGATATTGACTATTGCACAGTTCAGGGAATCAAAATGCCGATTTCTACATTAAGCCCGTATAAGATCCGCAACCCAGGTGACCGTGCAAAGTTGATATCCAGCAATGACAATACGAATTATACTTACCGCGGGCGCTTTGCGGATGCAGCGCAGGCACTTTCGATTGGTTATGAAACAACCCAAAAGGCACACAGCGCCTTGCGATGGTTGGTCAGCAAGCAAGGGGTAAATACAGGGGACCAGACTGTACTTGTTTGGGGAACACAGAACGAAGCAGTACCCAATGTGCTGGGGGATACTCTCGATATTGCCCAGGAATATAATCCACTAGCAGGCGATGATTGGGACGATTTTGAGGAAGATACAGAAAGGTTGCCTGCGGATACCCAAGAAGAAATTGCACGGCAGTTTAACCGGGCCATTCTGGGGTATCAGCACCAGTTGAAGGACAATTCCCAAACGGCGGTCATGATTTTGGATTCTGCTACACCTGGCCGGTTGTCCATCCGGTACTATCAGGAACTGCAGGGCTCTAAGTTGCTTGCCAATATAAAGGATTGGCACGATGCGTTCCAATGGCAGCTGGAATACCGCAGTGTAGAGGAGCCGACGGAACTGGGCAAAAAGCCCAAGATCAAGAAAGTTGTCTTTGTTGGTGCGCCTGCCCCGGCGGACATTGCAAAAGCAGCCTATGGCGAAAAAGTGGATGCAAAGCTGAAACAAGCCACAATCGAACGACTGATTCCCTGTATTACCAATGGGGAGCGCTTCCCGCGGGATTTGATGATCAGCGCGGTAGATCGGGCAACAAACAGCATTGGCCTGGATTATTGGGAACAACAAAAAACACAAAACATTGCCTGCGCCCTTGTGCGTGGGTACTATCATAGAAATAAGAAGGTGGATTATCCGATGAATGTTGATGAAACCATTAAAGACCGAAACTATTTGTTTGGGAGAATTTTAGCCTGTGCAGAACAGATTGAAAGACGGGCGTTGATTCAGCTAGGAAATGAGAGCGAAAAACGTTTGACAAATGCAGAGCGTTTAAGAACCGCGTTTGCTCTGCACCCGGCAGCAACAACACTTCTTTTAGATAAAAAATTAAATCCGTACCTGAACAGAATGAAAAACCGTAACGGAATGGATAGCCAAAGGTATGCGATGATGCAAGAATTATTACATAAGATTGGCACAGAAAACTTTACGAACAAAAGACTTGGTGAGCTGTATCTGGTTGGCTATGCCGACCAGATGATGGACTTTAAGGCCGAAAATGCAGAATATAAAGCGAAAGCAAAAAAGCAGGAGGAATAAAAGATGGCTGTGCTGCAGAATAAAATCGACTTTGCACTTGTGATTGCTGTAAACCATGCGAACCCGAACGGTGACCCGCTGAACGGAAACCGCCCGCGCGAAACGTATGAGGGACTGGGTGAAATTTCGGATGTGTGCCTGAAACGCAAGATCCGCAACCGCATGATGGACCTTGGCCAGAATGTGTTTGTCCAGTCGGACGACCGCTGCAATGATGGCTTCAAAAGCCTGAAAGACCGTGCAGACGGCTGCCCAGCAGTGAAAAAGGCTGAAAAAGATAAAGATGCTTATGCAAAGGCTGCCTGTGAAACCTGGCTGGATGTGCGCAGCTTTGGCCAGGTGTTTGCCTTTAAGGGGAAAGAATCCAAGGGCGATGGTGTTTCCGTTGGCGTGCGCGGCCCGGTATCTATTCATCCGGCTTTCAGCGTGGACCCGATTGATGTCGATGATATCCAGATCACAAAGAGCGTGAACGGTACGACTGGCGAAAAGAAGTCAAGCGATACCATGGGCATGAAGCACCGTGTGGCTTTTGGCGTGTACACAACCTTTGGCAGCATTAACTGCCAGCTGGCAGAAAAGACCGGCTTTACAGATGAAGATGCAGAAATCATCAAAGAAGCGCTGCGCACACTGTTTGAAAACGATATTTCCTCTGCCCGCCCGGATGGCAGTATGGAGGTGGTTCGCCTGTATTGGTGGCGTCATAACTGCAAAAGCGGACAGTATTCCTCGGCAAAGGTCCATCGCTGTCTGCATGTGGAGCTAAAAGAAAGTGTGGCACAAGCACACCGGGTGGAAGATTATAATATTACTTGCGATACCCTGAACGGATTGACACCGGAAGTGTATGATGAATACTGATGACTATCTGCAAATGTCTGGCATCCAGCACTTTGCATTCTGCCGCCGCCAATGGGCACTTGCGTACCTGGAACAACAATGGTCCGAAAACCAACGCACCGCCGAAGGCCGCCTGCAGCATACCCGCTGCCATGATGTTACCCTGACGGAAAAACGCGGCGATTTGCTGATCGCCCGCGGTATGAGGGTCGTCAGCCACCGCTTAAAACTGACCGGCGACTGCGATGTGGTAGAGTTTCACAAGGATCCAAACGGCGTGTCATTGCAGGGCCGCCGCGGCCTGTGGCAGCCCATGCCCGTGGAATATAAGCATGGCCGCAGCAAGGTAAACGATGCCGATCGTTTGCAGCTCTGCGCACAGGCCATGGCGCTGGAAGAAATGCTGGTGTGCGAAGTGCCGGAAGGGGAAATCTTTTATGAAGAAACCCGGCAGCGGGAACATGTTTCCCTGACACCGGAACTGCGCAGCACCGCGCAGACCATGGCGGATGAGATGAACCGCCTGTTTGCGCGCGGCTATACCCCAAAAAGCAAACCCGGCAAGCATTGCAATGCCTGCTCACTGAAAGAACTTTGCCTGCCGGCGCTGTATCAGCAGGCAGACCCGGCGGCGTATCTGCGGGAGCATATTGAGGAGGGCGCGCCATGAGAAAGCTGCTCAACACCCTGTTTGTCATCAATGAGGACGCTTACCTGACATTGGATGGCGAAAACCTTGTTGTTACCCGCAATAAGCAGGAAACCCACCGCTATGCCCTGCATACGCTGGAAGGCATCGTCTGCTTTACTTACGCGGGTGCCAGCCCCGCTTTGATGGGAGCTTGTGCCCGGCGGGGCATTGACCTTTGCTTTTTTGACCCGTATGGCAGATTTCAGGCCCGCACCGTGGGGGAAGAACGCGGCAATGTGCTGCTGCGTCAGACGCAGTACCGCGTGTCGGATGACCCGGCCCAGAGCTGTCGCTATGCCCGGAGCTTTATCCTTGGTAAAGTGTATAACGCGCGCTGGGTGCTGGAACGCGCAACCCGCGATCATCCCCAGCGTGTCCCGGTCGAAAAACTGAAACGCACCTCCACCCAGCTAGCCGCCGCGCTGCCGCTGATACAGACCAGCGATGATCCGGAACAGCTGCGCGGCCTGGAAGGCGAGGCAGCCCAGCGCTACTTTGACTGCCTGAATGACCTAATTCTGCAGCAAAAGCAGGATTTTGTGTTTGAGGGCCGCAGCCGCCGTCCACCGCTGGACAATGTGAATGCGCTGCTTTCGTTTGCCTACAGCATGCTGGCGCGGGAGTGTGCATCCGCCTTGACCGCTGTGGGCCTGGACCCTTATGTTGGCTTTATGCACCGCCCGCGCCCCGGCCGCAAAAGTCTGGCACTTGACCTGATGGAAGAACTGCGGGCGGTTTATGCAGACCGGCTGGTCATCAGCTGCATCAATCAAAAGATCATCACGGCAAAACACCTGCAAAAACAGGAAAATGGTGCCGTACTGCTGACGGATGATGGCCGCAAAGCTTTCCTGACCGCATGGCAGAACAAAAAGAAGGAAGAGATCACCCATCCGTTTTTGAAAGAAAAACTGCCCTGGGGGCTGGTGCCCTATGTTCAGGCGCTTTTGCTGGCCCGTGCTCTGCGCGGCGACCTGGAAGTGTACCCACCGTTTTTCTGGAAGTGAGGTGCCGTTATGTTGGTGCTTGTAACCTATGATGTCAACACCGAAACAGCCGCCGGTCGTCGCAGGCTGCGCAAAGTAGCAAAAGTCTGTGTAGACTACGGCCAGCGGGTGCAAAACTCCGTATTTGAGTGCCTGCTGGATGCCGCGCAATACACGATGTTCAAAGCAAAATTGACCGAACTGATCGATTCGGAATCGGACAGCCTGCGCTTTTATCAACTGGGAAACCATTACAAAAGCAAAGTCGAGCATGTGGGTCTGCACCCGGATTTTGATCAGGATGGAATCTTGTTTGCTTAGTGCGAGGGGAAGGCAATCATAAAATTCCCGGTTCCTTCGCACCAGAAAATATGGAAAAAACAGGGGCAGAAAGGGTAAAATACAGCCTTGCCTGTCAGCATGAAGATGCAATCTCCATAAAATTTGTTTCATATGCGCAAAAGTGCCCCACTGTTTTGTGCACTTTTGCTGTCGCTCTCCGCAAGGAGAGCGTGGATAGAAATGCCTCGAATTCCTTGTCGGGAGCTTGATATAAGGCGTCGCTCTCCGCAAGGAGAGCGTGGATAGAAATAACAACATACTTAGAAACCTCTTCTATGGACGAGTCGCTCTCCGCAAGGAGAGCGTGGATAGAAATGGTACTGTGGTACATCCATTGGCTTAACTTATGAGTCGCTCTCCGCAAGGAGAGCGTGGATAGAAATGCATCCTGCTCGTTAAGATACTGGTCGAGTGCCATAGTCGCTCTCCGCAAGGAGAGCGTGGATAGAAAT
>CEBV01019672.1_pt1 | contig 10574 bp, 10 predicted proteins | sample 554741 | NCBI WGS metagenome assembly CEBV01 (sample SAMEA3182070, study PRJEB8094) | gut metagenome | biome: human; feature: gut; material: Stool; isolation source: human stools | place: Canada | collected 2011-11-22 | reverse complement strand
TTCCTCGGCGGCGAGACCAGCTCCGGCCCGGGACTCCTGTTCCTGTCCATGCAGATCGTTTTCGAAAAGATGGGCTACATAGGCAACATCATGGGCTTCCTGTTCTACGCTCTCGTCTTTATCGCAGCTATCTCCTCCTCCATGTCTCTGCTCGAGGTCATCACCTCCTTCAAGGTCGACCAGAACGTCGAGCAGGGCAAAGCTCCCGGACGCAAAAAGTACGCCATCATCGCTGCCATCCTCGTCTTCGTCTTCTGCCTGCCTGTCGCTCTTGACGGTCTGGGTGCCGGCGTTGCGGGCGGCGCGACCATCGACTACCCCGCTGCCATGCTCGGCATAGATAAGCAGACATGGAGCGGCGACTGGCTTGACTTCTACGACATGCTCTCAGAAGGTATCATGATGCCGCTTGGCGCAATGATAATGGCCTTCGGCATCGGCTGGATCTGGAAGCTTGACATGATAGTTGAAGAGTGCGAAGCATCCGGACACAAGTTCTGGGGTCACACCTTCTTCGATATCTGCTACAAGTTCATCACCCCGATCGGCATGGCGTTTGTTCTCTACGGTCAGATCACGAGCTTCTTCAACTGATCCCGCCAAAAGCCAAAATCAAATACAAGAGGCAGTCGCAAGACTGCCTCTTTTGATTTGACACCGCGGCGGCGCTGTGTTAAATTAAACACGGAGAAAATATTTCGCAGGGGATGATAATTATGGTAGGACCGGGACTCAGAAAGCTTGCCAGGGAAAACGGCATGAGCATTGCCTCGGGCGTCGCATACGGCTCGTTCAGGGGCTTCGCCGCGACCTTTTCCGAAGGCTCGGGATACAAGCGCCTTGCCGTGACGACAAGGCTGCACGATGCGCAGACCTTTGGCGAATTTGCCGACCGCCTTCACGCGCATGATTTGAAAAAGGAATTTCGCATCGTCGATACGCAGCTCATGAACGATGCGCTGGTATTCACCTTTACGGATAACCCCGGCACGATGAAATGCTTCATCGCCTTTTGCGACTTCCTGTTCGACACGCTCGCAAGCGTCGGCGCAGACGGTGTCAATGTCTGCAACGAGTGCGGCATGGAGCTCGTCGGCGGAAGCTGGAAGCTCATAAACGGCGTCGCCTTTCACCTGCACGAAAGCTGCACGGAGCGCCTTCGCAATAACGCCGAAGCCCAAATGCAGGCTCGGCGCGAGTCCGACACGGGCAGCATCGGCGGCGGCATAGCCGGTGCGCTTCTGGGCGCGCTCGTCGGTGCGATACCGTGGGCGGTGCTGCTGTATCTGGGCTATCTTGCGGCGATAGCGGGGCTTCTCATCGGCTGGGGCTCAAAAAAGGGCTACGAGCTGCTGCGCGGCAAAAATTCGAGTGCCAAGCTGCCCATCGTCATAATATGCGTCCTCGCCGCCGTCGTTTTCGGCAACTTCGCGGTGGATTATCTGAACCTGTATTCGCTCATAAGCGACGGCGTTCTCGAAAGCCTCGGCATCGGCGACATTGTCCCCTCGCTTGTCTATCTGCTCTCGACCAACGACGAGTTTTTTGCCGAGACCGTCCGCAACCTCCTGCTCGGCGCTCTGTTTGCGCTCCTCGGCGCGGCGGGCATCTTCAGGGAAATTCACGGCGAGACCCGCAAAGTAAAGATAAAGGATCTGAAATAAGAAAAAGGCACCCTCGCGGGTGCCTTTTTCTTATCCTATCTGGCATATGTATGCGATTTTTCCGCTGTAAAAGCGGGCGTAGTTTGCAAGCGGGTTTTCGCGGCTGTCGTTATACAGCCAGCTTCCGTCGGGCTGACGCACAAGCATGACGAAGTTTTCCGCCGCGCCGTCGTAGGAGTCGGTCAGAGACGGCTCGCCGGGCGCCCATGCGTAGTAGTCATAGCTGCCGCCGTCGGGCCATTTTATCGCGCCCTCCGAGTCGCGGTAAGCGCCTATCCACACGTACTGTGCGCTCGTGCCCGACAGCAGCTCACAGATGCGAGCATAGTCGTCGGCGTTCTTTATCGTCGCAAGATGTCCTCCGAGCGCCACGCATTTCTGCTCGGCGGCGTCGCGGCTGAGATCCTCCGTGTAGAGCATATACTGCACCTGCGCGGGCTTCGGAGTAGGTTCCGGAGTCGGCGGCACGGTGGGCTCGACCGTGGGCTGCGCGGTCTGCTCGACCGCGGGCGTCGGGGTCGCCTCCATAGCGGGGTCATTAGGCTTTACCGTCACGGCATCACGCGCAAACGCCGTCGCGAGCAGCAGCACGAATATTGCCGCGAGCGAAATTACCGATCTTCTCGCCGAGCGCCTTTCGTGGATGGTCAGCTTTTCCTTCACAGGCTCCGCCGCCGCGGGCTGAGGCTTTTCCGGCTGCGGTTTCTGCGCCTGCGGCTTTTTCACCTCCGGCTTTTTCGGCTCCTCCTTCTTCGGGGGAGCTTTTTGCTCCGGCTGCGGCTTTTCCTCTTTTTCCTCGGGCTTTTCTGCCTTCGGAGTCACCGCACCGCGGCTCTCGGGTCGAGGCTCGGGCTCCTCGCCGCTGTATTCAAGCAGAGCCGACAGCATCTCATATGCGTCCGCGTAGCGCTTTTTCGGCTCAAACGACAGCGCCCGCGCAACTATCGCCGCAAGAGCCTCGTCAATGCCCTCCGGCATCTCAAAGCCGTCGCCGCTCAGACGCCTGCGCAGTGCGCCCGCACGCTGCTCGTCGCTCATTTCCTGCGAGTCAATAAACGGCAGTTTTCCGCCGTTAAGTCCCGTGTAAAGTATCAGTGCGATGGAATACACATCCGCCGCCGCGCTTTTTTCGCCGTTCCAGAACAGCTCCGGTGCCATGAACTCAAGCTCGAGCTTCGTCCAGCCGTTCTCGCCGGGCTTTCCCGCCGCGCCCACCGCGACCGTGCCGTCCTCGGCGACATATATATTCCCCGGGCGGAAGCCGCCCCTGAAGCCCTGCTCGCCGCATTCCGCCGCGGCTATCCTGCACAGCTTTTTCGTAAGCTCAAGGATCTGACCGGGCTCGCATTCGGAAAGATCGCCGCCCAAGACCCTCTGCGGGTCAAAATCAGAATTTTCAGCCATGCCTGAACCTCCCGTGCTAATAGTTTGGTGTTTACATAATATCACGCAAGCCGCGTCAAGTCAAATCATAACATGAAAAAACCGAAGCTTGCGCTTCGGTTTTTGATAGTTTGCAGTAAATTAAAGCTCGGGACCCGACACGCTGAAGGGGCTGGTGTAGGTGCTGTCATCAAATCCCATGATGCACATGAAGATCGCGTTGAGGAAGATAAGACCGATGCCGAAGCCCGTGGACTTGCCGAAGGCGTTTGCAAGGTCGAGGTCAAGCTTGACTATAACATAGATGTTGAACAGCGGGATGAGCAGAAGCAGCATCTTCCAGCCGTTGCCGTAAAGCTCCTTGAAGATTATGTAGACGTTATAAAACGGAACGATGGCCTCCCAGCCTGCATAGCCCATTTTATTGAACACCTTCCACATCGCAACAAGGGTAAGGATGCCGAACGCAAGCGAAAAAATTTCCATGGTGTGTCTCTCTCCTTTTCTATTTGTATTTATGATGATACCATACTGCAAAAGCAAAGTCAAACAAAAACAGGAAATAACGAAGTCGGGGCTTAAAAATTTCGGCTCGGGCGAAACGCATTGACTTTCACCGTAATTTTACATAAAATATTATTGGGTAGGGTGCTTTCGTCTGCGCCCCGTATAAGATTTTTAAAGTGCTCAGGTGGTGACAATATGCCCCTTACCATTATCAGAAACGACATAACAAAAATGGACGTGGACGCGATCGTGTGCGCGGCGAACGAGACGCTGCTCGGCGGCGGCGGAGTTGACGGCTGCATACATCGCGCGGCGGGTCCGGAGCTGCTGGCGGAATGCCGCACTCTCGGCGGCTGCAAGACCGGCGATGCGAAGATAACAGGCGCCTACCGTCTGCCGTGCAAATACGTCATCCACACCGTCGGGCCCGTATGGAACGGCGGCGGAAACGGCGAGCGCGAGAAGCTCGCGTCGTGCTACCGCACAAGTCTTGAGCTGGCAAAGCGGCACGGCTGCGAAAGCATCGCCTTTCCGCTCATCTCCTCCGGCGTATACGACTACCCCAAGGACCGCGCCCTCAAGGTTGCCATCGACACCATAGGCGATTTTCTGCTCGAAAACGACATGAGCGTGTACCTTGTCATATTCGACCGCAGGGCATTTCAGATAAGCTCAAAGCTCTTTTCGGACATCGCCGCCTACATAGACGACCGCTATGTGCAGGAGCAGCACGAGCGCTATGACAGGCTAAGCCGCCTCGGAGCCCGCCGCAGCGGTGCGCCGTTTTTAAATCAGGCAGAGCTTAGCAACGCACCCATGGCAGCGCCCGGGCTTGACGAGATACTCGAGCATCTGGACGCGGGCTTTTCCGAGACGCTGTTAAAGCTCATCGACCGCAGCGGCAAAAAGGATCCCGAGGTCTACAAAAAAGCAAACGTGGACCGCAAGCTCTTTTCTAAGATCCGCAACGATCCCGACTACCGCCCGTCCAAGCCGACCGCCATCGCCTTTGCGATCGCGCTTGAGCTGAGCCTGTCGGAAACGCGCGACCTCATCGCCCGCGCAGGCTATGCGCTCAGCCCCAGCAGCAAATTCGACGTCATCATCGAATACTTCATCGCGCACAAAAACTACGACGTTTTTGAGATCAACGAGGCGCTGTTCGCCTTCGACCAGAGCCTTCTCGGCGCGTGAAGAAATGTCGCTCGGCAAGCGACCAAGGCCTCCTTCGTATCGGCTATACTCAAGGCACGATAACACGAAGGAGGCTTTTTATTATGACAGAATTGGTATTCATTTTGGATCGCAGCGGCTCAATGGCGGGGCTTGAGGCGGACACCGTCGGCGGCTTCAACTCCATGATAGCCCGACAGAAGCAGGAGGCGGGACAGGCGCTTGTATCCACGGTGCTGTTTAATCACGACAGCGTCATCATCCACGACCGCCTGCCCCTGAGCGAGGTGCCGCCCATGATCGAGCGGGAGTATCGCACCGGCGGCAGCACCGCGCTTCTCGACGCGCTCGGCGGCGCTATCCGCCACATTGCCGGCATCCACAAATACGCCCGCCGCGAGGATGTGCCGGAAAAGACGATGTTCGTCATCACCACCGACGGCTATGAGAATTCAAGCTCCCGTTACAGCTATGAGAGGGTGCGAGGCATGATAGAGCACGAGAAGAAAAAATACGGCTGGGAGTTCATTTTCCTCGGCGCAAACATCGACGCGGCCGTCGAGGCGGCGCAGTTCGGCATAGACGCAGACCGCGCGGTCAGCTACAAATCCGACGCTGCCGGCACCGCACTCAATTACGAGGTCATCGGCGAAGCAATATGCAGGGTGCGTGCCGAAATGCCGCTCACGGCGGGCTGGAAAGTGCGCATCGACGAGGACGTTAAGAAACGAGGGAGGTAAAAATATGTACGGAGCGATTTTGGGCGACATCGTGGGCAGCCCCTACGAGTTTGACTGCAATAACTGCAAATCCAAGGACTTTCCGCTGCTGAGCCGCCGCAGCGACTTCACCGACGACACGGTGATGACGCTTGCGGTCGCAAGGGCACTGCTGAGTACCCGCGGACAGGATTCCGCTGCCGTAAAATCGGCGCTCGTGCGGGAAATGCAGCGGCTGGGTCGAGCCTATCCCGACAGGGGCTACGGCGTCCGCTTCGCCGCATGGCTCCGTGAGGACGACCCGCAGCCGTATCGAAGCTACGGCAACGGCAGCGCCATGCGCGTATCCCCCGCCGCGTGGCTTGCGGGCAGCATGGACGAGGCGCTGCGTCTGGCGCGGCTCAGTGCCGAGGTCACGCATGACCATCCCGAGGGCATAAAGGGCGCACAGGCTGTAGCCTCGGCTATCTTTCTTGCCCGCACCGGCAGCGGCAAGGACGGCATCAGGCAATACGTTGAGCGCGAGTTCGGCTACGAGCTCGGCAGGAGCTGCGACGATATCCGCCCCGGCTACCGCCATGTGGAGAGCTGTCAGGAGACCGTGCCGCAGGCGATCTGCGCGTTCTTGGAGAGCACGGGGTTCGAGGACGCACTGCGCACGGCGGTGTCTCTCGGCGGCGACAGCGATACTCTTACCGCCATAACAGGCAGCATCGCCGAGGCATTTTTCGGCGTGCCGGAGGAACTGAAGCGCGAGTGCCGGCGCCGTCTCCCGCAGGACTTGGCGGAAATCCTATGTGACTTTGAAAGCGCAATATAACGAAAAACCGCAGGGTAACGGCGTTACTCTGCGGTTTTTGCATTATCGGTTTGTAGGTTCGGCGCCCGCTCTTATCAGAGCTTTGCCTTGATGTTTGCCGCGATGGTGTCGGCATCCTCTGCCATGACGAAGAGGATGTAGCCGTCGACCTCCTCGAGGACGGCAGCCTTTGCGATCTTAAGCTCCTCCTCAAGGTATCTCTCAAAGTTCTGGATCATCTGAGCCTTGTAGTCCTCAAAGTACTTCATGACGGCATCCTTCTCGCCGTCGGCGGGCTTGACTATCGCAATGGTGTACGCCTGAACGTTCATGAGGGAGAAGGAGAATGCGCCGTCGGCAAACTTTGCCTTGTCCCACTCGTTCCAGGTGATGAGGTTATTAAGATCCTCGTTGCCGCTGTTGAGCGCGACTGCGGGGTTATACTCGGTCATTTCGTTGCCGTTATCGTTAATGATCTTGGCAAGGTCCTCGCCAGTGAGGTTCGAGCCGCCCTTGGAGGAGCAGGCAGTGAGCACAGCCAGCAGCATTGCGACCGCTAAGACCGCAGATATGATTTTCTTCATTTTTTCGGCTCCCTTTCGGTATCGTAATATGTTAATACTTTCAAAAGCATTTATAGCTTTTGTCAGTTGAGTTCAGATTATACAGGAAAAAATGTCTATACTCAAGCCTTTTCACAGAATGTTTACACTCGGCGGCAAGTATGCTTTTCATTCGCCGTTTTTTGTGATATTATATAGCATCATAAAAACGCATTTATATGGAGCTATGCCATGAACGGACACGAATGTTATATAATCGGCGCGGGCGACTTCTTCGGTCTGCGCGAGACTCCGGACGACAGCGACTACGTCATCGCAGCCGACGCGGGCTATGCCTACTGCAAGGAAAACCACATCATTCCCGACCTCGTGCTCGGCGATTTTGACTCGCTCGGCAGTGCACCCAAGCACCCGAACGTCATAGAGCTGCCCGTCGAAAAGGACGACACGGACACGATGTACGCGATAAAGCTCGGACTTGAGAAGGGCTATCGGCGCTTTTATCTCTACGGTGCTTTGGGCGGCAAGCGTCCCGACCACACGATCGCAAATTTGCAGTCGCTGCTGTTCATGCTCGAGCACGGCGCGCGCGGCTGGATATTCGGCGAAAACTATATCTGGACGGCGATAAGAAACGACAAGGTGCGCATTGAGGGCACAGGCGACGTCGCGGTATTCTGCCCCGACGGCACGGCGCAGGGCGTTTGGATAAAGGGCTTAAAATACGAGCTTGAAAACGCCGAGCTCAAAAGCAGCTTCCCGCTCGGAGTGAGCAACAGCTTTGAGGACACTTGCGCCGAGATCGGAGTTCAAAACGGCGCACTTCTTATAATGTATGATATTAAGGTGAACGAAATTGACTGAATACAACGCAGGAAAATGTGATATTGCCGTCATCGGCGCGGGACACGCGGGCATCGAGGCGGCTCTCGCGGCGGCACGGATGGGACTTGACACGGTGTGCTTTGCCATTAACCTCGACAGCGTGGGCAATATGCCCTGCAACCCCGCGATAGGCGGCACAGGCAAGGGGCATCTCGTGCGCGAGCTTGACGCTCTGGGCGGCGAGATGGCAAGGGCGGCGGACAAAGCGTGCATACAGTACCGTATGCTCAACCGCGGCAAGGGGCCCGCCGTGCACTCCCTGCGCGCTCAGGCAGACCGCAGGCGCTATCAGGAGGTCATGAAGCTCACGCTCGAAAAGCAGGAAAATCTGCGCGTGAAGCAGGCCGAGGTGGTCGAAATACGCACGCATGACGGAGCGGTCTGCGCCGTCAAGACCCACACGGGCGCGGTGTATTCCTGCCGCGCTGCAATAATCGCCTGCGGCACGTATCTTGACGGCAGGACCATCGTCGGTGAGGTCATACGCTCGTCCGGTCCCGACGGTCTCGCCGCGGCAAAGGGGCTCACGCCCTGCCTTGAGGCGCTCGGACTGAGTATGCGCCGATTTAAGACCGGCACCCCGCCGAGAGTGAACGCGCGCACGGTGGATTTTTCGAAAATGGAGCTTCAGCCGGGCGACCCCGATCCCGAGGGCTTCTCCTTTGAAACGGAGCACGCGCCGGAAAACAAGGCCGTGTGCTGTCTCACCTACACGAACGCCGACACGCATCGGATAATTCTCGACAACATCGGCCGCAGCCCCATTTACTCCGGCGTCATCGAGGGCATCGGACCGCGCTACTGTCCGAGCATCGAGACGAAGATAATGACCTTCCGCGATAAGCCGCGCCACCAGCTTTTCATTGAGCCGATGGGTCTCAACACCGAGGAGCTGTACATTCAGGGGCTCTCGTCCTCGCTGCCGGAGGAGGTGCAGATAGAAATGCTGCACACGATAGCGGGGCTTGAGCACGCGGAGATGACGCGCTGCGCATACGCCATTGAATACGACTGCGTTGACCCGACGGAGCTGTACCCCACGCTCGAAACGAAGAAGGTCGCAGGGCTTTACGGCGCGGGGCAGTTTAACGGCTCGTCGGGCTATGAGGAGGCGGCGGTGCAGGGCTTCGTCGCGGGAGTCAACGCCGCGCTCAAGCTCAAGGGCGAGGAGCCGATGGTCATTCGCCGCTCGGACGGATATATCGGCACGCTCATTGACGATCTCGTCACCAAGGGCACGAACGAGCCCTACCGCATGATGACCTCGCGCAGCGAATACAGGCTGCTGCACCGTCAGGACAACGCCGACTTGCGGCTTTGCGGCATCGGACTGCGCATCGGGCTCGTCTCGCAGGAGCGCTATGACGCGGTGCAGGAAAAATACGCCGAGGTCGAGCGCGAAATAAAAAGGCTCACAAAGACCCACCTTGCTCCGAGCGAGGAGCTCAACGAATTTCTGCGCGGGCACGGCACGGCTGAGGTCACGAGCGGAATTTCGCTTGCGGAGCTTATCCGCCGCCCCCAGCTCGGCTACGACGAATTAAAGCCCTTTGACCCCGAGCGCCCCGAATTGAGGCGCTGTGTGAGCTATCAGGCGGAGATAAGCCTCAAGTACGAGGGCTATATCAAGCGCCAGCTCAAGCAGGTCGAAGATTTTGCGGGCATGGAGAACAGGCTCCTGCCCGACGACATTGACTATGACAGCGTCACGGGGCTTCGCCTTGAGGCGCGGGAAAAGCTCAAGCGCATACGCCCGCACTCGTTCGGGCAGGCAAGCCGCATCTCAGGCGTATCTCCCGCGGACATCACGGTGCTGATGGTCTGGATGGAGGGAAGACGATGAAGAAGGTCGTTCTCGGATTTTCCGGCGGCGTGGACTCGGCGGTCTGCGCAAGGCTTTTAAAGGACGCGGGCTATGAGGTGCACGGGCTTTACATGGATAACACCGATGCCGCCGCCCTTGCCGACGCCGTGAACACCGCCGAGTATATCGGCATACCGCTGCGCGTCGTTGATGTGCACCGCGAGCTCGACCGCCTCGTCTGCTCGCGCTTTGCCGAGAGCTATCTGCGCGGCGAGACCCCCAATCCCTGCATCATCTGCAACCCCACACTCAAATTCCGCACGCTTCTGGAATACGCGGACGAGATACACGCCGAGCACATCGCAACGGGTCACTACGCCCGCGCGGAAAACGGCGTTTTATACAAGGGTATGCCCTCAAACGACCAGAGCTATATGCTCTGCCGCATCCGCCGCGAGCAGCTCGACAGGCTCATACTCCCGCTCGGCGGCTACGAAAAGGCGCAGGTGCGGCAAATGGCGGAGAGCTTCACCCTCCCCGTTGCGCACAAGCCCGACAGCATGGAGATATGCTTCATTCCCGACAAGGACTATATCTCATGGCTCGGCAGAAGAGCCGAGCTGCCGCCCGAGGGCAACTTCGTCTTTCACGGCGAAACGATAGGCAGGCACGAGGGCATTTACCGCTACACCGTCGGTCAGCGCCGCCCGGGGCTTTATAACGAGAGAAAGCTGTATATCTCGTCAATAAACGCCGAGAAAAACGAAATTGAGCTCGCGCTTTGGGAGGAGCTTTTTAAAACGACGGTCACGGCGCGTGATTTTAACTGGCTGTGCGATAAGCCGGCGGAGAGCGTGCGCGCAAGCGTGAGAGTGCGGCACACGAAATGGGAAAATCCCGCCTGCACGGCATACGTCGAGGGAGACCTTGTCCGCATCGAATGCGACGAGCCTGTCAGAGCGCCCGCAAGGGGGCAGTCGGCGGTTCTGTACGACGGAGACCGCGTGCTCGGCGGCGGCTTTATAATTTAACAATTACGGCATTGAAAATGCCCCTTAAAACCGTCAGTTTGACAAT
>CEBV01003838.1_pt1 | contig 10576 bp, 8 predicted proteins | sample 554741 | NCBI WGS metagenome assembly CEBV01 (sample SAMEA3182070, study PRJEB8094) | gut metagenome | biome: human; feature: gut; material: Stool; isolation source: human stools | place: Canada | collected 2011-11-22 | reverse complement strand
AAGTTCTGGAAGGCTTTTCCCAAGTTCTTGATGCCGTACTGCACGGCGCACTTGGTCACCTCCAACATCCAAGGAAATTCAGTCTTTTTGATGCTGTTTATCTGCCGACGAAGTGCGGCTTCGTTGGGTTTGGGAAGACTCGGATCCTTCTTGTGCGCTTGATATTGCTTTTGCCATTGCTCAAGCGCCCAGTTGTAGGAAAACCGGGCAACGCCGCAGGCTCGCGCAAAATAGTTGGCTTGAGCTTTGTTCGGATCAAGCTTTGTACGAAATCCCAGCTGAAAGGTCGTCATTCTTCAATCTTCGCAGCCTGCACGGCGCTTTTCATGCCATCAATAAGTTTTTGGTTCTTTTTGCTGCGAGAGCCGTAAAGTCGCGCGCTGAAAACCGTGATAATTTCCAGCACATCCTTGGCCAAATCTTCTTCAAATGAGCTGTCGGGGCCTTGATTGATGATGACGACTTCGACCGATTTCATTTCGCACACGGAAAAGACAAGCTCTGCACCAAAGCGCAATAGTCGATCCTTGTGGGTGATCACCAAACGGCCAACCTCGCCGGAGATTAGCAGATTGAGAAGTCGAGTCAAGCCTTTCTTGCGGTAATTCATTCCGCTGCCGAGATCGGTAATCACCTCGTACTGCCAGCCGTTCTGAGCACAGAACATTTCCAGCACTTGTGCCTGCTTTTCAAGATCGGCTTTTTGGTCGCGACTCGAAACCCGCGCATAAGCAATCGTCTTTTTCGGTTTTAACGCATCTAAAGCGGACCGCATCGGGCGAACATCATCGATCTTCGCCAAATCGTACCGACGGTGCCCGGCTTTGGTACGTTCCGGAATCAAACGTCCTTCGTGTTCCCAACGACGAAGAGTTGAAATGGAAACTCCGAGACGTTTCGAGGCTTCACCAATGCTTACAAATCTGCTCATTTTGAATATGTTTAATTATAAATACGCAGATTTATTATAACAGTTTCCGAACCCGTTAATCATGTTCCATTTGAGTTGCCGTGCACCCAGACTGATAGCAGGAATGTTTCAGCTTTGCCAAGGCCTGTCTGTTGGGCGCTTCCTTGCTCTTGTACCGCCTGTATTCGGCATCATTGACTCGGTACGGCAGATTCGGCTCACTGTTTTTGCTCGGCCTGGGCTTTTTTAGGTCCTCAGTTGTCAATTGCAGGTATCGCAACCCGCGACTGACGCCGCAGTTTTCCTCGCGTTCTACGAAAAGAAAGTGCTCGCTGTCGATTTGAGCATTTGCCTCTCCGTCGAACAGAATGTGTTGTCAACCTCACTAAAATGAAATGTTTCGATCAAATTGAGTCCGACGACAACTGATCCAATGTCTACTGCAAACGTTCCACCCAAGCCATTGGTCAATCTCTACGGCGACAGCGAATTACCTCCCTATTTCGAAGAAATCGTTGAGCCGAAGTCATTCCGCAATCGTCTGATCAACGTCCTGATCTGGACAACGCTTCTGCCTCTGATCCTGCTCCTGTTCTTTCTGCAGAAAAACTTCGAAACCGCCACTGAAGTTCAAAACAACCTTCAGCTCGGCGTTGCGCGAGAAGCCGCTCTTTACGTTGAATCTGACATATCCAATATCCGAAGCCAACTCTCGTTGGCACTCAGCACCTACAGCCCTGAGACTCCGCTTTCCCGGAGGAGCAGGACATTCGAAAACCTGCTCACACAAAATTCAAGCATCCGCAGTCTCTCGTACACCGATGAAACAGGCTTTACCACATCTCTGCGAAACAGTCAGCCACTCGAAACTCCCCAGCATTCGTTGGCAACGCGTGTATTCACCCTGAATATCGATCAGCCGGGGACCAACGGAATTCTTCATCGAACACTGACGGCATCCGTAGATATTTCGATGCTTGCCAAAGACTTCGCCAATCTGTTGTACGGGCAAAGCTACTCCGGGGCTATCTTTAATACCGATCGTCAGCTCATCTACGCCATTTCAAGCAATTCGCATTATCACAACGCCGCCTACGATCCACTGACACCCATTGAGCTTACTCAGCTTCATGAATCCAAGGGTGAACCATTTTTGCTTCGGACTGAAGGCGACCGATTTTCTTCCCACATAAAAGCCTTCGTACCCATCGGCCCCATGGGATGGACACTGGTCATCTCGCAAGCTCAGCAAACCCGTGATGAAGCCATGAGGGAAACTGCCGTGATCTGGGCACTCGGTTTTTTTGCCGCACTGGCCGGCACTTTTTTCCTAGGCTCATTCATGGCGGTTCCGATTACCCGCTCTTTCGACTCGCTCGTTGCCAGCGTCGAAAACTACGGTAAAACCGGTCATTTCACTCGTATCGACAAGATGCTTGCGATTGAAGGAACAACCGAACTTGTCAAACTTGAAGAAACATTCGCCCGCATGGCGCAATCTGTCGACAAAGGCAAAGAAGAGCTGCAAAAAGCCAATCTAAGGCTTGAAGACGAGGTTCAGGCTCGCACCATCGACTTGGTTGCTAGAAACGAAGAATTGAAAACATTGCAGACTTTGCTCGCACCGCTGTCCTCCACCGGTCATTTCATGCCAAAAACATCGGTCATTTTCTACTGCATTGAGCGCTTCAGAGTTTTGCTGGAACTTTCTTCTCTGGTTTTCGAAACCGAAATCTCGACTCCAGCACCGCACAATTCCATTGTTGTTCGGTTGGGCAGCACCGTCTACGGCCGTCTGCTTCTTCCGCAGGAAGCCATTCTCACCGCAGACAAGAGGGATTCGCTGGAGCGCCTGGCTTATGCGCTGGCCATTGTCTCTGCCAATGCCAAACTTGTCGAACACCTCAGTCAGGAACAAGCAGCCTTGCAGACCGTCTTTGAATCCATGACCGACGGGGTGGTGATCATCGGCAAATCCGGTCTCATTCGTTATGCGAACGAATACGCCGGCAAACTTCTGAACGAAGGGGACAGCGTATTGATGCTGATGTTCTCCGACATCATGACCTCCAACTGGGAGAGCATTACGGGAAACCGCATCACAGATGATCTGCAAAACAAAACCAAAACCCGCGTCCGTTCACGCATCGGCGGCAATCGCGTGCTGGAACTCTTGCCGTTTACCGTTTCCGACATGCCGGGACTTGCCGGGACTTGCCGGCGAGCGAACCGGATGGATTCTGCGCGACATCACCCAAGAAGTCAGTCTCGAAGCCGTCAAGGAAAATATTGTCGGCGTGGTGGCTCACGAACTCAAAACTCCGCTCACTTTGCTTCAGCTTCAAGTGCGCGATCTGACTCGAACCATTGAACACGGTCAAATGCCGTCCATCAACGATGTCCGCGATCTGTCCGATGAAACGATTCATTTGGGCCAACTCGTCGACGACCTTCTTGATGTTTCAAGAATCCGCGCAGGAGCCATGAAGCTCAATGTTCGAGTCGTGCACGTGGCCAGCCTTATTGATCGGGCAGAAAAGCTCGCTGCAGCACGCTATCCCATGAAGGTTTCAAGACATATCGACATGGATGCCGAGCTCTTCTGTGTGGATCCGGATCGATTGACGCAAGTCTTCGTCAATCTGTTCAACAACGCAGCTCGATATAAAAAGCCGACCCAAGAGGTTGCTCTCATTGACGTCAGCACCCGAATCGACGGACAGCAAATCGTCATCGATATTACCGATCAGGGTATCGGCATTGCGCCGGGCAAAGCCAAGCACATCTTTGATCAGTTTTATCAAGCCGACATGACCGCCAGCCGAAGCCACAGCGGCAGCGGTCTCGGTTTGACTATCGTACGCGGTATTATTCATGCGCACGGCGGCACCATCGCGGTTCATTTCAGCAACCCTGAATTCGGTACGCGATTTACGCTCAGACTGCCCCTGAGCATGCCACCCGAACTCATTTGAACCAAATTGGAACAACAATATCCAGATCACAACAACCATGTCGACCCGCAGTTTGCCTTTGATTCTTGTTATTGACGATGAAAGCAAAATTCGTCGTTTGCTCACTAAGGAATTAGAAGCCAACGGCTTTGACGTCGTTTGTGCCGGAGACGGAGAGCAAGCACTCGAAGTCTTTGCGCAATCCGATCCGACTCCCGACCTGGTTTTGATGGATGTCATGATGCCGGGGATGGACGGCTTTGAATGTGCAGAGCGACTTTCTAAGTCGGCTAACGTTCCGATTATCTTTCTCTCGGCTCGAAACGAGCCTTCCTTCAAGCTGCGCGGATTTGACAGCGGAGCCGACGATTACATCACCAAGCCATTTCTTACTGAGGAACTGATCGCCCGCATCCGAGCCGTCATGCGTCGTGCGCATACCAGCGAAGAACACAATGCACAACGTGAGTACCGTAACGGACCGATGCGATTGAGTGAATCGAGCCGGTCTCTTTGGATTAATGATCGTGAAGTCAAGCTCGCTGACAGCGAATACCATCTGATGCTTGCCCTGATGAAGCATCCTGGCAGCGTTATTTCTCACGAACATCTATTGCAAAGAGTCTGGGGCGGCCACTCAATAGGTGACGTTCAGAACCTTCGCGTAGCCTTCTCCCGCATCCGTCGCAAGCTGGAGGAAAACGGACTACAAGGCGGAGTCATCTCCGCCTATTCCGGCGTGGGTTACCTGCTACGCGATCTGGTCCGCGATCCTCTGCTTTGAGTTTCCGGACAAAAGTCGTTCGGCGCATAACGCTGATGCAATCTTTTTGCAACGTTTTTCACTCTTTGGTTTACGGTAAAGAAATTTTTTTCTTTCAGACTGAACGATAAGTGTCGGAGTGTACTCACTGCGACACGAGTGTTTCATCAACACACGCACTCCATCAAAAGGCGTGCGCGACAAACCAAAGGAATGAAAAATGACAGCTTCCGTAATTGCGCAAGTGGTTATGGTATTGACGTTGCTCCTGATGATTACGGGCAAAACGCCGATCTACATGACCGCAATCGTCGGCGCAACGCTCTCGGCTTTGATTGCCGGTTTCCCCATTATGGGAAGCGCCGAAATGACCATTGCCAAGATGGTTAACACCGGTCTGAACCCTGTGATCGCCGACATGACGGGCATCTTGCTCTTCATCGGCATCATGCAGGCCACCGGCTTCCTTGACGTTATCATTCGCGACATCGTGCGCGTCGGCAACAAGCTCGGCGGCGGCACCGGCGTTTGCTCCGCCGGCGGTATCGCTGCAGGTGTGATCGGCGCTCTGACCGGTTTCACGCAGCCCGTTATCACGGCTGTCATTACGGGTCCTGCTGCTGTTCGCCTTGGTGTTGACCCCAACAAGTGCGCCGGTATTCAGGCTCACGCCGGTCACATCGGCAACTTGGCCGGTTTCACGCACCCGACGCAGGTCGCCCTGGTCGCAACGGCAGGCATCAGCTTCGGTCTGTTCAATGTTCTCGGCTTGATCGCCTGCTTGACGATCTTCCTGGTTTCCGCCATCCGTTGCAACGCCGACATGCGTCGCCGCGGCGTGGTCATCACCAAGGAAGAACAAGCGCGAATCATGGCTGAGATCGAAAACCGTGAATACTCCACGACCTCCCTGCGCGCTTTCCTGCCGTTCCTCGTTCTCTTCATCGGGTTCGTAGCCGGCTTCCCGGTCTTCCTGGTTGGTCTTGCTTCCGCCATCGTCTGCATGCTTCTGAGCGGCAAGCCGATGCGCGAAGCCGAAGCCGCAATGCTCAAGGGCGTGAGCCTTATCGCCACCCCGATCGTTGCCACCATCGGCTTCCTGTTCATGAGCACCGTTATCAAGCAGGTCGGTCTGGTTCAGACCATGAGCGACGCTGTCGGTCCCGTGCTCTCCGTGGCACCTGTGCTGATTCTTTTCGGCGTTGCCTTCCTGACAGGCTTCCTGACTCAGTCCTACGCAGCCAGCGTTTCCGTTCTCGTTCCGTTCCTGCAGGTTGTTCTGCAGACCGGTGCGGATCCGTTCGCTGCCTGCTTCGCCGCCGCTTCCGGCGCTTCGCTCATTCAGTACTTCCTGACGGGCGGTCCGGTTGCCGCACTGGCTACGGTTATTCCTGTGATCCCGGGTAGCGACCTCAAGACTGCCAATGCCTTCCAGCGTCCGTCGATTCTGGCCGGCTGTGCAATGGCATTCCTGATCACGGTTATCCTGACACTCGTCTAATCTGATTACCGACTATCCGGACGCCCATCAAACGATGGCGTCCGGAGCCTTCTCCGAATGTTTTAGCGCTCTTTTTCTGAGATCCGTCATGCATTTAAGCCTTTTGCCATTGGATCATGCCCGCAACAGCATCGTGGGCATCGTGGGTCACGCCGGCTGCGGTCACTCCAACAGTCACTGCGGATTTATTCAGGATGACTCCGGCGGACTCTGTGCAACGCTTCGCATTCTGCAACTTGCCACCGATCTCGACTTGACCATTCAAAAGGTCGAAGTCACGGTCGGCCAACACGGCGAATTCAGGGTTCTCACCGCTTCAGGCGGCATCGGCACGGCCAGTCCGCGCCGAGGTATTACGCCTTTTGAAGCCGAGCTCGCACAGCGTTGTGTCGGTGAGCAAGCAGTCTGCACGCAGTCTCTTGCTATGAAATGCTTCGGAAGAACATTGGGACAAGGTGCAATGGAGGTTCCTGTTGCACTGCAGGCAGCAATAGCCAATGCAGCCTTGAACTCCTTTGCCAAGAGCATGCCGAATTACTTTATTGTCGGCGACGAAAATATCGACGACAACTTCGGCCGTCTGCTCGGTTGTGTCTTAAACGTCGACGGACTCACTGTTTCTCTCTTGGCACTGGCTAACGCAACACGCGGCGGCCTCGGCCCCAATGAAGACATCGAAGGTAACGTGAACCTTGCAGGAAAAAAGGAGCTGATGAAACAGCTTCGCCTGGACGAACTGCCCACCATTCTCGTTGAAGGCAAGGTTTGCGCCGAACCGGTGAGTTCGAAAATAGACTGTCCGACCTTCGTCACGCGAGCCTATCCCGGCGACGACAACTTTGTCGTCAGCGAGTGTCTGGTAGAAGCAGCAAACGAACTGGATTTTCCAATCGTTTACCCGCGTGAATTGCTGGCCCGTAGAGCCGGAGCCATGCGCGCATTGACCTATGAGATGGGCATGCACATCGCAGACCTCGGACAAAAACTGGCGCAAGCCGTTACGTCAGCTGAAAAGGTCAAAATTGCCGCTGAAATCAACCGCTATGCAAGTGAAGAATTGGGTGGCGTGACGTTCATGAGCGATGACATTCACGAGCTCATGGGCGGCGTCGGCTCCATTCCGGGCACGACCGGTTGTCTGTCGCTTTTCATCTCACGAAAAGAATTGGAGCAGGTCGTCTATCCTTCGCTCACCATGGATGATGCCGATCAGTTTACAGAGCTGATTCTCACTGGTGTCGGCAAAGTGGCGGCACGCATCGATGAAGCTCTGGCCGAGTACAAGTCAGCAACAGCACGATACTCGGCACTGCACGACAAAGTGTTTGCATCCTAACTTTTTTTCTACTTTATCCCGCAAGGAGCATTGGAAATGATTGATAAAAAAGTTGTCGTTGTAGCCACCGGCGGCACGATCGCCATGAAGTACGACCCGGAAAAAGACGGTCTGGTGCCGGCTTGCACCGGTGAAGATCTTGCTGCTGCCGTTCCCGGCCTCGGCGAGGTTGCTCCGTTGGAATTCATTCAGTTCTCCAACATTGCTTCACCCGGTATGACGCCTCAGAACATGTGGGATCTGCATCTCAAGCTCGAAGAAGTTCTGGCTCGGGACGACGTGGCCGGGGCGATTGTCACACACGGTACCGATACGCTCGAGGAAACCAGCTACTTCCTGGATCTACTTCACACCAGTCCCAAGCCTATCGTCACAACCGCCGCCATGCGCGGCGCGGGCGACACCAGCCCGGACGGTCCCATGAACATCTACTGCGCGGTCAAAACCGCTGCCAGTCAGGAAGCTGTCGGCATGGGAGTTCTCGTGTGTCTGAATGAAACTCTGCATGCTCCCGGCGAAGTGATGAAGACGCATTCGGCCAACCCGGCAACCTTCCAGTCTCCTTGGTGGGGTCCGATCGGCTATGTGGATCTTGACAAGATCATTATTCGTCGCAAGCCGCTTAATGTACTGCGTTTCGCACCCAAATCTCTGACCGCTCGCGTCGACCTCATCAAGTGCATGACCGGTTCGACCCGCGACTACATTGACTTTGCCGTTTCTCAGGGCTGCAAAGGCATTGTCATTGAGGGCTTCGGCCGCGGCAATGTCCCCCCACCCATGGTTCCCGGCATTGAAGACGCAGTCAAAGCCGGCGTTGCTGTCGTTCTCACCACGCGTACGCCGGGCGGCCGCGTACTTGACGTCTACGGTTACCCAGGCAGTGTGACGGACACCCGCCGTGCCGGTCTTGCCATGGGCGGCGAAATCTCGGCAGCCAAGGCTCGCCTGAAGCTCATGATCGTCCTTTCCGAACATCCGGAACTTGCGACCGATCGTGATGCTCTGGAAAAAATCTTTGACATCTAGTTTTCGCTTTCCATCCAATCATTGACATTTCCACAAGGCCTCATTCGGTATTCGAATGAGGCTCTTTTTTTTACATTTTTGGCAAACGTTTTTTGCAACAAAATCTGCCACTATGCGATCTTGCATGGTCAAAGTGCTCTTTTGCAGGCAAAATCCCGGCAAAACGGTGCCTATCGGATCAAACAGAGGCACCGATTTTTCTTTGTCCGCAACTGGATATGGACAAAACACTATGCTGAAACAAGCCTGTGCCGATTGTCCGACTCTAGAATTCGACTATCTTCCATACCGAGCACTCTGAATATTTCATCCATGTCACAAAGCTATCGTCTTACGGAAGACGGCCTGCAAATTCGCAACAGCCGCAACTTTGAAACTGAAGAGTATGTACGTTTTGAGTCCATCAACCCTCTGGCTCAGGCATTGCGAGATTACATCGTGACCGGCCCCGGTCTGATTCCCGGCATTTCGGCTGCCAGCGTCTGTCTGCAGGCCCAGATTCACGCCAACCCCCCGACTCCCGCCTCTTTCTATTACACCTTGCAGGAAGCGGTATTAGTTCTCAAAGCCGCCCGTCCCTACAGCTTCCCGCTGAGCCGCACTGCCAACGCTGTGTCTCGACTGGTCTCCGCCCTCATGAGTCACAACGCTTCGCCTCAGGAATGTTGCACGGCGCTCAACTGTATGCATTCGATCATTTGCAACAGCATCGACAAGATTGAAGCACAGATGCGCGCTCACATCGAAAGCACGCTTCCTCAGGACGGCATGATTACGGCGGTGGGAGGTTTCGGTTCACAACATTCAGTCGCGCGCGGCACGCTGGTTCCCGTCCTGATTGATCGCAAGAACGCTGGCAAACGCATCCCGCGCGTGTACTGTCCGGTGTCGCCGCCGCTTGCCGAAACACACTACACGGTGAAGGAACTACGAGCGGCGGGGTGCCCTGCGGATCTTGTAACCGATGCAGGTATTCCACATTTGATGATGCGCGAAAATGCGCGCGCTCTATACGTCATCGGCGTGCGCATCTGCGCCAACGGTGATGTTCAGGTTCCGGCCGGCGCGACAGGACCTGCAGCTATCGCCAAGCACCTTGGCATTCCTGTCTACATCGTTGCCTACCGTCACGTGTTTGACTCCAACTTTACCTCGGCCCAAGAAGCACCCTACGAAGAGTTTGCTGGTCAGGACTTCGACATCGGTACAGTTCCGGTTTCCCGTCACCCCTTCGTAGACATCATCCCCAACGAATGGGTCACGAGCTACATCACGCCCTCGGGCATCATCCCGGCCGGTAATCCGGAAACTCTCAAGCCTTTCATGGATGCCGGCGACCGAGCTCATCTTGAGGCGTTAGAAGCCGTCAAGCTCATGTTCTGATCATGGGAAAACACCGTGCCGATGCGGTACGAGCCAAACAATCGGATAGGGGTGACGGATTCTAGTCCGTCAGCCCCTTCCACACCACCCACCGTGCGGATCCGCAGTGGGCGGTTACCAACAACCTCATCGGGGTGTCATTATTTGTAGATATCCCCGAGGCATACCCATCCAAAGCTTCGGAGCCGAGCATTCGTCAGTGTCGTTGCAAGAATCCAGCTGTTTGCTACGTGCCACTGAGACTGGCGCGTGTTAGCCCACTGATAAGCCTTCTCGTGGCTTATCCCGAGCTTCGTTAGCGCCCCGTACTTCGTCTTGATTTTCTTCCACTGCTTCCAGTAGATTTGGCGAATTCGTCGTCGTAACCACTCATCCGTCTGTTCCACGAAAGCTCTCATCGAAGAATCTCTGAAGTAGTTTACCCATCCCACCACAAAAGCCTTGAGCTTTTGACGGAAAACATCCAGACTTTGTCCGCGGCTTCTGCTTGTGAGTTCCCGAAGGCGCTCTTTGCATTTCGTTTTGGACTTTTGATGGGGGCGTGCCTTGACGCCTGCCTTCGCTCGCCAGAAACCAAATCCCAAGAACTTCAGTTCAGGATCTGTCATGTAGCAGATCTTCGTCTTCTGTTCGTTAAGTTTCAGAAACAGCTTGCGTTCGATGTACGGCTTGATGTTTTCAAGGGTTCGCTCTGCGGCTC
>CEBV01003043.1_pt1 | contig 10623 bp, 8 predicted proteins | sample 554741 | NCBI WGS metagenome assembly CEBV01 (sample SAMEA3182070, study PRJEB8094) | gut metagenome | biome: human; feature: gut; material: Stool; isolation source: human stools | place: Canada | collected 2011-11-22 | reverse complement strand
TTCACACGCAGGAGGTCACTGGTTCGAGTCCAGCAGTCTCCACCACGAAAACGCCCTGATTTTTAACAAATCAGGGCGTTTTTATAACTTTTTGAGAGTATTCAAGGTTGGTGAAAAGAGCTGTACGACAAAAATACGACAGTTTTTCAAAAAGCACCGCAAAAAGCAGCGAAAGGGAGAGCCGTTACGACTCTCCCTTTTTTGCTTCTGCGGCAGGCCTGGCTCCCAAGAGAGCTTTACGAAGCGTCTCCGTGCTGGTGTGGTCATATATCTTTGTGAGCATCTTCAGGTCGCTGTGCCCCAGCAGACGCGCTACCATGTAGGGGTCGATGCCCTGCGCGATCCAAAGAGTGGCTCGGGTATGGCGCAGCTCGTGGGGTGAAAGCTCTGGTATATCGGGATGCTCCCGATGAAGCCGCTGCATAAAGGGGCGGAATACGCGGTTTGCCCAGTTGTTGGGGTTGTAAGGCTTTCCCTCCGGACTGTGGATGATATACTCGGTGCGTATTTCCTTGCCACCCATCTTGACCGTCTGTGGCGCTTGTGTTAATCTGAGCCAAAGAGTATCATCGGTGATGGGCAAGGCGCGTTTGCGAAACTTGTTCTTCAAGCCGTCACTGCACATAACCTGCCTGTCCGCCTCGACATCGTGGTAGACCACCAGCCCCTGTGTGACGCGGAGACAGCGGTTCTCCTCGTCAATGTCTTCCCAGCGTAATCCCAGCAGCTCACTGCGGGACAGACCCGTTTCCAGCATCAGCATGAGGGAGAGGTCGCCGTACTCCTGTGCGGCTGCGTAGGCGATATCGTACTGCGCTTGCGTGAAGGCACGCTTTTCCTTCACCGCTTCATACTTGGGCAGTTTGATGCTGCGGGTCATAGGGCTCTTGACGCAGAGCTGGTTGTCTACGGCGGTGTCGAAGATCAGCTTCAGGCAGTTGTAATCCTTCTTCACCGTCTCGGGAGCGTACTTCTCGGCGGTCTGATTGATATACCGCTGAATATGCATAGACTTGATGTCACCGATTTTCATCTCCCCAAAGGCGGGGATGAGATGCTGCTGCACCGGTGCCAGATATGTGCCGGCGTAGGTGTTTGGCTTTACATAAGGGCGTTTATAGGTCTCAAGACAGGACAGCGCCCACGTGGAGAATTTCTCGTTGCGGATCACGCTGGTGCCCTCTACCATCATCTCCATTTCGTAATTGCGCTTGAATTCCTCAGCCTTCTTCTTCGCGTCCCGAAGGCTTTTTGTGCTGTAGAAAGAACGGCGGATGACCTCGCCGGTAATAGGGTGCTTGCCCAGCGTGAGCTTGTATTCATAGCGTTGCTTTTCCTTTGTCATAGGTATACCTCCTCCAATGCCCCGGGAGGGCTCACCCTCCCGGGGCTTGATGTCCGTTACGCGCTGAGGGCGTATACGCCCTTGGTGAGCCATGCGACGAACGTGATCGTGGGTATCTTGTATGCCGCACGGTCACCCAGTTTCCAGCTGATGCCGAAGGGGCAGGTCCCCTGCTCGATCGCGGCGCGAAGGCCAGCCTCCTTGACGTGGAGATAATCAGCGGCGGCACTGATTGGTATGTACAGCGGGTATTGGTCGGCCAACTCCTGCAATGCAGCCAACTGCTCATCAACGGGATTTCTGAAGTTCTTTGCCATGTTATCCTCCTCACGCGCATTTTTGCGACTTTTCTTCTATTTTCACGTTCCGACCACGACCGGTCATCTCTGCGCCGTACTGTGCCAGCAGCGGCGCAAAGCGCTCACTTTTTCGCAGCTTTTTCCAGCTCTCCGTACCGATTCCTGCGTCGCGCAGGATACTGTCCAGCGGTGTCGGCGCCCTATCCCAGCCGCCCAGCCACGCCGCGAAGCGAGCGTAGACGGTGGACTGACCGGCATATGTTTTCGCGTTGGCCTGCGCCTGAACAATGCAGCTTGGCGTCAGATTTTCATGTACCGACATAGCACCGCGAAAGCGTTTGCCAAGCCGGTCATACAACGCTCGCGGTGGGGCGAACAGGAACACGTGGACAGCCTCATCGCAGACCGCATTTCGCAGCTGGCAGCGGTAAATCTCCTGCTCCAACCGTGCAGCCAAGTGCCTAATCTCATACTCCATCGTCAGCGGCAACTGCGCGTGGAGGTCAGGTCGCTGCTGCACATTCAGCGGCGACCACTGGGCCATCTGCCCCTGAACCTGCTCCCGAATCCCAGAGCGCCCCCAATACACAAAGGCGCGTTCCAGATATGTCTGAGGGGACAAACGCGGATAGCCCAGCAGCATCACCAACGAGGCGGTGTTAAATTCATTTGAGCCGTTGGTGCCGCCGAAATACGGACACGTTTCCCCATCCAGCAGCAGGCGGCTCAACGCCTGCGGGTCAAGGAGCTTCGGAATTTCCGCGGCCAGGTCTTTGTAGGTGGTCAGGAACATTTTACCCTCGTAGCGTCGCAGGATGTCCTCCGTCAGGGCACAGAAGCCAGGCAGCTTCCAGCTTTTCCGCATGGCCAGCCGGGACACATTCATGTCGGCGGTGGTGTACACATGCAGGCAAAGCTTCTCCATATGGCGGGGCTTGGATTGCGGCAGCATCTCTGCATCCAAATACTGGTAATCACCGTCCACTTGGGCGGTGGCGTCAAACACCAGCGTCAAGCTATCACCGAAGCTGATTTGCGGCTCGTCCGCGCCGAGAATCGTGAACGCCCCCAGCTTCGTGAACAGACACTCGCCGCGATATAGGCGGTCGATAACCTCGACGGCCTCCGACAGTGCCGGTGTCCGGAAGGCTCTGCCTGACCCGTTCAGGTAGTCCCGGAACCGGCCGAAGCGTTCTTTTTCCGCATTATCCGCATCCATCAGGCTGCAAAGGCCATAGGGGATGTCGGCCATAGCTTTGATCATCTCGTCCAACTCGATGCAGGTCCGTTCCCGCAGCAGTGAGAACGGGCGCCGCAAGATCGCTGTTGTCCACCGCTGCTTTTCAAACACCCGGCGATCCTTCAGGTCGCGTTGGGTGATCAGCCGCTCCAGCTGGCTGGAGGCCGTGTCCAATGTGGTCTGCGTCAGTCGGTAGATGGGCGCAAACTCAAATTTCTCATCAAAGATGAGAATGCGCGGCTGATTGTTTTCTTCCTGGTAGAGAAGACCGTCCAGCGCATTGCCCTTCCGCAAGAGGTCGAACCGCACCTGAGAGACACCCAGTACGAACGCCTGCCCAGCCAGCTGACCGAACCGCAGTACGCCGCAGGAAGCCGCGTAGGTGCAATTGTCCCTGGGACACTGGTCGAAAGAGGTGACCTGTGCATTCTTGCAGAACCCTGCCTGCCGACTGGCAGTCGTCCACCCTTGAAGCGGGACGACCAGCGTCTCCGGTGCGTCTGGGAAGAAGGCGGTGATGGTATCGCGGATGCTGTTCAGCGACTCGACTTTTTGCAGTACCAGCAGGACGCTGAACACACTGGCCAGCGGGTCGCCCTTGATCTGAAGTTCACAGGCCGCCAGCAGGAACGCCGAAATCCACGTTGATTTTCCTGAACCAGCCCGTGCCGGGCACACAAGCGGCTTGCGGTCACCCATACCTTTAAGAACACTCTTTGTGATTTTCCGCCAGTAGTCGAAGTCGACAGACGCGCCGCGCTGATGGCACAGTTCACGAACGTAGTACATAACCCTGTCAGCGACGAAGGTAGTCTGCGCGGCGGTAAGTCCGTTGAAAGACTTCGGCAGTTCGGTCTGCCTGCGGCGCAGAGGTGCAGGCTGCAGCGACTGCGGCAGCTGCTCGGCCACAGCCAAATCGGTGTAAGGATGTGCAGCATCATTTCCCGCAAGGGGTGCTACCCCGTTTGCCGTGGTTTGCGTCGTTTCCATTTCAGCCGTATCATGCGTGTATTTCTCGTTTTTCATCGTCATTCACCACCTTTCCCGCATAAATCATTTGTGTTTTCCTCATTGTCTCCGACAAGAGCTCTGGCAAACGGCCTTGCCGGAGGCGGGGTGCTTTGCCCCGCCTTTTGCCCGGTTTCCTGCAGCAGTCTGGCCGGTGTTGCCACCACGTAAGTCGTATCCCGCGTACCGTTTGCCAACAGGTCATAGCGGTAACGATAACCCATGGTGGGCATCTTGATGACACCTGCTTTTCCCAGCGCCTTCTGTAGTTCGAGCTCCCACTTCGGCTTTTGAAGAAACGCGGCATCAATGGTGTTGTCAGACTTGACCGCTTTGGCATACCATGCTGCCCAAACCGATTCTTCCATGACCAGATATTCCTCCCCGCTGATACAGCGCCACGCCGCCGCGATCTTACCGCGCCGGGGGCGGACATAGGGCTGCTCCGACGGAATGATTAGATCAGGATTGTTTTCAACCAAACCGCTTAATTTTTCAAGGTACACGTCCGCGTCCTCAGCCCGGCGAGGTGCCGTCGGAGGAGGTGGCGGAGCTGGGTCAAAGATATCCCGTAGGTGTTGCCGGTAGCCATCCGCCACATCAGGCGGCAGCCATTGGCAATCGCTGACCAGCGCCACGAAATCCAGCAGCGCATGGTAAGCCACCGCCCGGCAGAGGGCCTTAGGTTCATAGGAGAAGGTGCGGAAACGACCACCCGGCTGACCCAGTTGATCGTGGGCTCGGCGGACAACGTCCTGTGCCCAATCGTTACCACTTGTTCCCCACCACCAGCCCAACAACCCGGCTGCCTGCGGCGCTTTGGCGATGATCTTCTCAAGAAGATCGTCATCCCAGGCCGAGACGGTATAAGTCGGGACGCTCGCTGCGCCCCAGCCGTTGGCGGACAGACCGCTGTTCACAAACACTATCCCGGTCTGAGACAGGTCATCACCGAACTTGCCCCAGGTGGTATCCCGACCGTGCAGAACCAGCAAGACTGTGTTTTCCGGTGGAAGCGGAAGCCAAGTCGACTTTAGCTTGGCTATCCGAACCCTAGCCCGCGAAATGTCCACCAAGCTAAGGGGCTCGTTCAGGTCGACCACACGCTTTCGCCAAATGGAAAAGTTCTTGCCTTTCCAGCGCTTCCGCGGTAAAATCGACTTGAATAGACATTTCATCGCTCGCTCTAACTGCGGTGGCCCACGGAAGGCCACGCAGGGCCGCAGAGATGGCTCGTACTGCTTCAGGTCTGCGGCTCGCAGCCCCAGCAGCACTGTTGCCAGCAGCATCGCGCCAGCCTCAGTGGAGGGGAACACGTCCAGCAGCGACAGCAGCGATTCCGCACCCTGACGGCACTCTGCCACCGATGGTGGATGCTTGCCGTCATCATCGTGGATCTTCCACCAGGCCGGTGGTTGATCCGTCCGGACACGGACGGTTTTAACGTCCATCTCTTGCAGTAGCTTTCGTCGCCGTTTTTCCCGACCTTCTATCGTGAGATATCGGAAATTGTGGATTCGGCTGGCCCAGAAGTTTTCTGGGAGAGGAACGTAGCGGCCATCCTCCTCCGCGAGGAAGATGGGTTGGCCTGAGTCAGTTAAAACGCGAATAATTTCCATTTTTACCTCCTGCATATTTTGCCAAAGCGCGCTTTGCAGAAGGTATCCTACCATCAATAGCCCACCTTCGCTGACCAGTTGGCGGGTGTAAAAACGCTATCTTAAAACCGCAAAATCCCTTTTGCCATAAGGCTTTGCACTGGTTTTTACCTACTTTCCTTTGAGAATTTTTGGGGAGGTTATTTGTGATGGACTTTTCAATTCTGCTCGACAATGTACGCCCTATCGGGCAAGGCTTTCTCCCAAAAGAGAATTGTACTCCCCTTTCTGAAAAAGCATCTACTTCCCCACTTCACAAGGAAATGGATGCATATCGAACTGAAATTCAGTCCAAAATTCTGAATATGCTGGGCAGCGAGGCCACTCACGATGAATCCAGGTTCATCTGTAAAGCTGCTTTGATTGCCGAATGTAGTACGCATAGCCCCAATGTACTTGACAAAAGAGGTGTACTGATTCCGCTTCTCTGTGATCAGGACGTGCTTTGCTCCCTGCAATACCAGGACTATGCATCCACACACGGCGAATACCTGGCAGAACGAAAAGCATATCTGAATGACAGGCAAAATCCGACACTGTATGACGTTGCCCCGCCGGAAATGCGCGATGCCTATCGGTTCCTTTCAGAAGCCTTGCATAAAAAGGCCATAGAGCGTGCACGAGCTGACGGCACCTCTTCCGCAACCGTTGCCAGTGTTCTGGGCAATATTCAGTCAGAGGTAACATTTGCCTATGCCGAAGGGGATGCCCCTCCGCAAACGTATAAGTCCGCAATAGCGGACATTCTCGGCAAGGATGATCCTGCCGCCCTGCAGTATCTGGCCTCTATGAGCGAAGAGGATTGCCGCTTTTTTGCGGAAGTCATATTTCGCCGTTATGTCAGTTTCATCAGGACAGATGAGATGATCGAAGATGCCAATGCCCACTTTCGGCAAAAATACTACATGTGGCAATATGACCGTCTTAAGGAGCGTAAGCACCTGAGGTCGCAGATAGATGAATTATGGGCTCTTGCAGAAAAGCCATATCAAGCAGGACTTGAGCGCACTTTGGCTTCCATTGCAAGGAGGCTGATGGGGGAGGCAAAAGAGTATCTTCTTACCACCGATGATGAAGATTATGCATACGATAGTGACTCCATAGCGGCATTGCTCCAAACCTCTGTAAATGAATATACACATGTGATGAGTGGCCGCAGGGTTGATGTGCCTTACAGCTATATAAGCGCCATGCTGGATGAATGCGGCATATACGCAAATCCATTTTTGGCTCTCTGCATTTTCGCCGATGTGCGATATGGCGGCAGGCTGCCAACCGAAATTACGGCCGATACACTTTTGTCTGTACTCAGCAAATTCCACAAAGCGACTGCCGCTCAACGCATTGCGGCGATACGTTTTCTCAAAAATATCATGCAGGTCTTGACCGTAGATGATACACATTGCAGGGAAGCATGGACATACCTATCCATTACCCTTGGTCGCTCCATTGCGTCCCAAGAAGAGGCTACAGAGTGGGAATACGTACTTGCCACTGACTTTATTGCGGACGATGATCTCCCGTTGATCCGGCTCAATATGCTGCTCTGGTCGGCAGCTGACGACTGCCTCACTATTCAGAAGGAGCGCCTGTATAGCTATCGTCGAGGTTCTGTTTTGCAAAGGGGCGGGTATGCAAGATTTTTTCAAGATCACTCTGACGCAGTAGATGAGATAGTACGGCGTATTACGCAGAACAGGCAGACTTGGAACATCTCCCTGATGACTTATCAGAAGATGTGGGCTTCCCCGTATACAAACAAATCGTCTGTCGAAGGGCTATGTGGAAAAAGCGCATCTCTTGTCAGATGGTCGTCTGTTAACCGTAAATACGACATCCCCGCATTTTGCAAAGGCATTATCAAAAAAGGACGTGATTATGAGCCTACATTGCTGGAGTTAAAGTCTCTGCTGACAGAGCATGCCATGCGCCAGATTTTAAATGATGATGCGCTGCAGACACTGAAAGCCGCGATCAGCACAATGTTGAATAGGTGTTTCTGACTTAAGGGCAAAAGCCTCCAGGGGTAAAATGTCCATGCATATACTTTTTATAAGATTTATCCCCTTCGAGGTGTTCTTGTCCAGCTGACCGAACAAGAACAGAAAAAGGATGGCCCGTATTAAGCACAAGGTGCTTGTTAAGCGGGTCAGACTGCATGTTGTTCTTGTGAGTATACGGGGCAACTTTTTCTGTAGTTGCGAGGGAAGCTGATGGCGAATACGAAGCTTCCCCACGCCCAAAAGAGACTAAAAGAACGCGAAAACACTGCCCCGGTAAGGCATATCGCCCTACCGGGGTAATGTTCTGCTTTTACAGCCCCGGGTCTTCCACTGGCACGCAGATGATCTGACCGTTGACGTTGACGAAGAATTCCGGCTTGGCAAAACGTCTGAGCCAATAGTCAATCTGCTCGTCCGTCAGGGATGTGAAGTTCTCGCTGTCTGCCGGTGCGCCGCAGATAAAGAAGGTCCCCGCGATGGCATCATAGATTTCTCCATTCTCATCCCGCAGCGTCCGGTTCAGCGGCAGCCCCAGCAACTTGCCCTCCTCGTTGCAGATCAAGGCTGCGTTTCGTCCTCCGGGTTCGTACACAGCTTGAATAAGACCGCCAACAGCATGCTGCATACTTGCAAGGCTATCTTCCAATTCCATTTCACAGGCGTTCCTCCCAACTTCTACCATTACTACTCGCATTTTTCATACCTCCCCGCAGCATAGGATCTCCTCTATCTCCTCCGGGCAAAGACCATACCCGAGGAACACGTCTATGTCATGGGGCGTGTAGCCATAGGCGGACGCTACGGATTTCAGATCGTTGATATACTCGTCCTGTCCAGCGTACACGTCCCAATACGGCCAACTGAAGTGTGCCGTACCGTCCCAGAGGTTGCGGGTATCAAAGCGCTCAACGCTGTACTGCCCCTGCCGGTCTATCCGCAATATATCCCCCTCCCGGAGCATCACCTCAAAGGGCTGTTCCATGCGCGGCATGCCCTTTTTCAGCCCCTTCTTGAGTATCTGCTCCGTGCTGGCGTAGACGTATAAGCCCATCCGCGGGAAGTTGTACAGCGTCAGCGGATTGTTACCCTTGATGATGTAGAGGTTGTCCCTACTGTCCAAAACAGACAGCGTCAGCGTACCTCTGAGGGGTTCTACGGCACTGCGGATGCTCCGGAAACTCAGATCGTCCTGCTGTGCCAGTAACTGTACGGCCACATAGCTGTCTGTCTCGATTCGGGTACGAGGCAGCTTTTTGTCCTTTCGCAAGGTCAGGTCGTTATACAGCACACCGTTGTGCGCCAGCGCAAAGGGAATACCCGCTGTGCCCTCGAAAGGATGGTTGTTGTAATTGTGCTTCTCATCACCCTGGGTGGTCATGCGGGTGTGTCCCATAACACAGAGCGCATCATCCGGCAGCTTGAATCGCATCAGGTGTGCGGGATAGGGGCGCTTGTAGACGGTCAGATGACCGTTGTGGTTATAGGCGATGCCGGTGGCGTCCGTACCGCGATCTTCGCTGGCAACGGCCAACGCGGAGACAAGACGCTTCTTCTGTGCGGCGGTCAGGCTATGGCCGTAATCATAAATTCCAAACAGGCAGCACATCAGACTTCCCCCTCTCCCTCAACCGGCTCATTGATGTAGAGATTGCGCTCCTTCAGGTACTGCACCAGCTCCGGCTCTTTGATGGCACTGACAAAGCTGCTCCAGGACAGGTCGTGCAGCTCATCGTCGGACATAAAAATCGCCGCATCGCAGATGTGATCCACCATCTGCAATGTGGCGATAAGCGTATTCAGTTTCAACGTACCCCGGAACATACGGAATTCGATGGTGTCCACGTTGGTGAGGTTGACGCAGGTGTAGCGGCTGCCGTGGCCTTTTTTGACGTGTTCCAGCATCTCACCGGGTCGGTCGCGGTAGCCGTAGCGGGCTGCCCACTGCTCCAGCTGCCGCTGGGTGCGGCGGGAGAAGCGCAGCAGCTCTGCCCAGTGGCGCTCCACAAAGAACAACACGCGGGCAATGGCGTTGTCCTGCGCGTCCAGGGTATCTCCGAAGGCCTTGCGGGACACATGGACGTGCAGCCCGCAGGTGCCCGCCTGATGGGATAGGTAGCCCATACTGATGGCTTTATCCAGCACCTCTGCCCAGGGCATCTCATGCAGCTGGCAGTCCAGCGACATGGGGTGGGTGACGATCTCAAAACCGTCGTCCAGTGAGCCGTCGTGCTTGCAGTAGACCAGCGTTTTTGACTGGTTGGCAACGTCCATCAGAGCCTCCGCACTGCTGTCGCATTCACCGCCGTCGTCGATCTCCAGCTCCACGCCGAAATAGCGCGGGCCGTCGCCGTAGAAGATGGGGTAAGGCTTGAAGTAGTAGTCGTGGATGGGGCTGTTCTCGATGGCGGAGCAGCAATCGGCACAGTAGGGATCGTCGTTGTCCAGCGGATACCAGCAGTGGTCGGTGTCGATGATGCGCCCGCGGCGGACGCATCGGGTGTAGTCCCGCTCGTAGCATTCGGGACAGATGGGGAAGTCATCGTTCTCGCTGCGGTTGTGGGTGCGCGGGAAGCGGCTGCCGCAGTCGGTGCAGACAAGGGTCAGGTCGTCCAAACAGTCGGGGCAGTAGAGCCTGCCGTTGAACTCGGTAAGCTCTCCTTCGGCAGTACCGCAGTGGGCACAGGTACGGGGTTCGGTCATAACAAAAGTCCTCCAAAATATAAAATTGGCCTCCGGGAATTACCCGGAGGCCTTCACTTATATATTACATATTTGGAGTTCCCTGTCAAAACGGAAACGTAGGGTTCTTCTCCCAGTATCACTCATCAAAAAGTAAGAACTTATACGGCTGCACATCCAGCACTTCCGCAATGCCAAACAGCGTATCCAGCGAGATCGCTTTGTTGATATTGGGCGCTTCTACATGTCCGATAAAGGCTGGACTTCGCCCAAGCTCCTCGGCAAGCTGCTCTTGCGTCAGCCCCCGCAGCTTACGATAATAGGCAATCTTCAATCCCAGCTGTAAATATTTGTCAGCGTACTGCTCTTTCATTAGCATCAACTCCCGATA
>CEBV01002431.1_pt1 | contig 10671 bp, 7 predicted proteins | sample 554741 | NCBI WGS metagenome assembly CEBV01 (sample SAMEA3182070, study PRJEB8094) | gut metagenome | biome: human; feature: gut; material: Stool; isolation source: human stools | place: Canada | collected 2011-11-22 | reverse complement strand
TGCAACAACGACTTCGTTGCCCGCGGCTACCTCATCATCCGCACCGCGCACGAGCTTGGCTGCGACACCTTTGTTCATATCTCCTTCCCGCGCCACCTCGCTTACGAGACCATGAGCCGCCGCGTCGCCGTCATGAAGGCGGCCTGCGAGGAGTTCGGCATGAGCTTCGAGATGGAGACCGCTCCCGACCCCACCTCTGATGTCGGCGTTGCCGGTGCGCAGGCTTACATCCTTGAAAAGGTTCCCGAGTGGGTGAACAAGTACGGCGAGAAGGCCGCTTACTTCTGCACCAACGACGCGCATACCGAGCCTCTGCTCAAGCAGCTGCTTGAATACGGCGGCTACTTCATCGAGGCCGACCTTCCCTCCCCGCTGATGGGCTATCCCGGCGCTCTGGGCATCGACCTGACCGCTGAGGCAGGCGACTTCCAGAAGATTCTTGCCAAGGTCGAGGCCGCCATCTGCGAAAAGGGCGGCGCGGGCCGCTTCGGCACCTGGGCGTACTCCTACGGCTATGTCACCTCCGCCGGCCTTGCCCAGCACGCCATGAACGTCATCAAGGGCGAGAGCGAGCTTGCCGACATCGACGATATCGCCAAGGCCTATCACCAGTTCTCCCCCGACGCCTCCTGGAACGGCTCCAACTACACCAACGCCACCACCGGCGTCAAGGCCGACAACACCTTCCTTGTCTATCAGGATACCTACATCATGGGCGATCCGGGCTGGTTCATGCACGCCACCGAGGTCGAGGTCCCCGAAAAGTACTTCACCGTTAAGTAATCCTTCGGCTCACTGACGAACATCAAAAAAACAGGGGGGAGGAGAATCCTCCCCCCTGCTTCTTTTAGGTAGGGTATAGCTTATGGAAAATAACAACGCTCCTCTGTTGGAGATGCGCAGCATCAAAAAGGACTTCTTCGGCAATCAGGTCCTCACGGATATCAGCTTTACGCTCCGCGAGGGCGAGGTGCTCGGGCTTGTCGGTGAAAACGGCGCGGGCAAGAGCACGCTGATGAAGATCCTCTTCGGTATGGACGTTATCCGCGAGACCGGCGGCTACGGCGGAGACGTTCTCATCAACGGTGAAAAGGTCACCTTTAATACGCCCTTTGACGCACTGGCAGCCGGTATCGGCATGGTGCATCAGGAGTTTTCTCTGATCCCCGGCTTCACGGCAACGGAGAACATTCTGCTCAACCGTGAGCCCCAGAAGAAAAATGTCATCTCCGAGGTGTTCGGCAGCCGTCTGAACACGCTCGATTATAAGGAGATGGACCGCAGTGCAGCGGCAGCCATTGAAAAAATGGGCGTCCACATCGACGCCAACATGGTCATCAGCGATATGCCGGTCGGCCATAAGCAGTTCACCGAGATCGCGCGCGAGCTGAGCAAGGAGCACCTCAAGCTGCTTATTCTCGACGAGCCGACCGCCGTTCTGACGGAAAAGGAGGCCGCGGCGCTGCTCGATTCCATCCGCAGCATGTCGGCGCGCGGCATCGCGGTCATCTTCATCACGCACCGTTTGCAGGAGATTCTGGATGTGTGCGACAAGGTCATCGTCATGCGCGACGGCCATGTGGTGAAGGATACCCCGGCGAAGGAAACGAACGTTTCCGACATCACAAGGTGGATGGTCGGCCGCAGCGTGGAGCTCTCCGCTGCACAGGATGTAGTCGATCACTCCGGCGCCAAGACCATCATGTCCATCCGCAAGCTCTGGGTCGATATGCCCGGTGAGATCGTGCGCAACGTCGATCTCGACATCCGCGAGGGCGAGATCCTCGGCATCGGCGGCCTCGCCGGTCAAGGCAAGCTCGGCATTCCGAACGGCGTTATGGGCCTTTATGAGGCGGGCGGCACGGTCGAGTTCGACGGCAAGCCCATTCCGCTCAACGCTCCCCGCCGCTGTCTCGACGCGCAGCTCGCCTTCGTGTCGGAGGACCGCCGCGGCGTGGGACTGCTGCTCGACGAGTCACTGGAGTGGAACGTCGCCTTCCCCGCCATGCAGATCCACGATAAGTTTCTCAAGAGCCTGTTTGGCGGTCTTGTGAAATGGCGCGATGAAAAGGCCATCCGCGCCGTGACCGACCGTTACATCGACGAGCTGAAGATCAAGTGCACCAGCTCGAAGCAGAAGGCCAAGGAGCTCTCCGGCGGCAACCAGCAGAAGGTCTGCCTTGCCAAGGCATTCGCGCTCGAGCCGAAGTTCCTCTTTGTCTCCGAGCCGACCCGCGGCATCGACGTCGGCGCGAAATCCCTCGTGCTCGACGCGCTCAAGAGGTTCAACCGCGAGAGCGGGATCACCGTTGTGATGATCTCGTCCGAGCTGGAGGAGCTGCGCATGACCTGCGACCGCATCGCCATCGTCTCCGGCGGCCGGATCGCCGGCATCCTGCCGGCGACCGAATCCTCCGAGGCGTTCGGTATGCTGATGGTCAGTCAGGTCAAATAAGGAGGGCAGATATGGATAATACAACAAACAGCCTTGCCGAAAAGAGCAGGCTCCGCCAAATGATCGACAGCTACGGCGTCCCCCGCATGATCATCACCGGCTTTCTGCTGCTGATGTTCGTGCTCGTGCCGTTCGCGGGCGTGGACTTCGCAACGCAGATCAGCAACGTTATCAACCGCTTTAGCTGGAACGCCATCATGGTGCTGGCAATGGTCCCGATGGTCCACTCCGGCTGCGGCCTCAACTTCGGCCTGCCGCTCGGTATCATCTCGGGCCTTCTGGGCGCGACACTGTCCATCGAGCTTGGCTTCACGGGTCCGATGAGCTTCGTCATGGCCATCGCGATCGCGACGCCGTTTGCGCTGCTGCTCGGCGGCGGCTACGGCTGGCTGCTCAACAAGATCAAGGGCGGCGAGATGATGGTCGCGACCTACGTCGGCTTCTCCTCCGTCTCCTTCATGTGCATGATGTGGCTGCTGCTGCCGTACAAGAAGCCCGAGATGGTGTGGGGCTTCTCCGGCTCCGGCCTTCGTACCACCATCTCCCTCGAGGGCTTCTATGACCGCGTGCTGGCGGACATCCTCTCCATCGACCTCAACCGCTTCGGCATCAACCTCGTCATTCCGACCGGCAGCCTGATCTTCTTCGCGATCCTTGCTTTCCTAATGTGGGCATTCCTGCACACCAAGACCGGCACCGCGATGACCGCCGTCGGCTCCAACCCTTCCTTTGCCAAGGCAGCGGGCGTCAGCATCGACAAGATGCGCCTCATTTCCGTCGTCCTTTCCACCTGGCTGGGCGCGGTCGGCATCCTCGTCTATGAGCAGGGGTTCGGCTTCATCCAGATCTACACCGCCCCGCTCAAGATGGCATTCCCGGCGGTCGCCGCCATCCTCATCGGCGGCGCGAGCGTCAACAAGGCGAGCATCGCCAATGTTATCATCGGCACGTTCCTCTATCAGGGTCTTGTCACCATGACGCCGACGGTCATCAACTCCTTGATCCACCTTGACATCAGCGAGATCATTCGTATCATCGTCTCCAACGGAATGATCGTCTACGCGCTGACCCGTAAGATGGGAGGGAAGAAGTAAGTATGAAAAAGATCAACAACAATCTTCCTCGCGGCGGCGCCGAATGGGGCCGCACGTTGCGTAGGTTCCTGAGCGACAACATCGTGCCCATCATGTTCGTTCTGATCTGCGCCTACTGCATCCCGCGCGCGGACCTCTCGTGGAACTATCTGCTCAATGAAGGCATGACCCGTCTGGGCCGCAACGCTTTCCTCATCCTGAGCCTGCTCATCCCCGTTATGGCGGGCATGGGTATGAACTTCGGCATGACGCTCGGCGCGATGGCAGGCCAGATCGGATTGATCTTTGCCGCCGACTGGCAGGTCTGGGGCATCCCCGGACTGATCCTCGCGGCGATCATCTCCATTCCCATCTCCGTTCTGCTCGGCATCATGATCGGCAAGCTCCTCAACCGCGCCAAGGGCCGCGAGATGATCACGAGCTACATGATCGCCTTCGCCATGGACGGTGTGTACCAGTTCTTTGTGCTCTTTATGATGGGTCCCGTCATTCCCATCATCCACAATACGCTCAAGCTCCCGCGCGGCTACGGTATCCGGAATACGGTGAGCCTGCTGAATATGCGCCAGAGCTTGGATAACCTGCTGGCGGTCAGCGTCGGCGGCGTGAAGATCCCCGTGCTCACGCTCATTATCATTGCCGCCGCCTGCCTCTTTATCCTCTGGTTCCGCCGCACCAAGCTCGGTCAGGATATGCGCGCGGTCGGTCAGGATATGGAGGTCGCGCGCGACGCGGGCATCAATGTCGAGCGTACCCGCGTGATCTCTATGGTCATCTCCACCGTGTTCGCGGGCTTCGGCATGATCATTTATTTGCAGAACGTCGGCAACTTCCCCACCTATACCGCCCATACCCAGATCGGTATGTTCTCCATCGCGGCGCTGCTCGTCGGTGGTGCGAGCGTGGAGAAGGCGAGCATCAAGAACGTGTTCCTCGGCGTTATCCTGTTCCACACCATGTTCATCGTGGCGCCGCGCACCGGCACGGTCATCACCGGCGACTCGATGATCGGCGAATACTTCCGCGTGTTTGTGTCCTACGCGGTCATCACCATCGCGTTGGTCATGTATGAGGCGAAGAAGCGCAAGGCTAAGAGCGCGGCCGGCTTGCAGCTTGCAGCCGACCAGCTGGCAGAAGAGGAGGCGAAGGCAAAATGAAGAATAAGACCTCCAATCGCAGACTGATCTTCCAGCTCGCGGCAGTCGTCGTGCTCATTGTCATCGCCTACGCCATGACGATCGTCGGTCGCGGCCACACCGTGTATCTCGACAACAAGAAGTTAGAGTACAACGGAAAGACCTACGACACGCCGTACAAGGTCGTCGTCCTTGTGGACGGCGAGCAGGTCGCCAAGCTCTATGACCGTGAGCGCGGCAGCGCGACCTGCATCGGCCAGAAGTTCACGGTGACGCTCGAGATCACCGAGAAGAAGGGCGGCAGCGAGACGACGCAGACCTACACGATCCCCCTGCCTAAGAATATGGACGGCATCATCATCAACCTGCCCGCCTACCTCGCGGGACTGGGTGAGGACGCCTATCTGACGGAGTTCATCCCGTCGCCCGACGCGGAGATCGTCGAGGAGGACACCCCCTCTGGCGACGACTTCGGCATGGACGATATGACGATGGACGAGGTACCTGTCGGCTAACCGAACAATCACCACACAGCCCATGCGTTCCGCATGGGCTGTGTGCGCACTGAAAAGGAGGAAGGCAGCATGGCTGCATTAAAAGGGCTGAAGCCCGAGAAGGTATTTGAATATTTTGAGAAGCTCTGCTCCGTGCCGCACGGCAGCGGCAACACGAAGATCATCAGCGACCTGTGCGTGGGCTTTGCCAAGGAGCTTGGGCTGAGGTACCGCCAAGAGGCGTGCAACAACCTTATCATCTGGAAGGACGGCTCCGTGGGCTATGAGCAGTCCGAGCCGATCATTTTACAGGGTCACATCGACATGGTCTGCGCCAAGACGGACGAGTGCGCGAAGGACATGGCGAGGGAGGGGCTTGACCTGCGCACGGACGGCGAGTGGGTCTGGGCGGATCAGACCTCGCTCGGCGGCGACAACGGCATCGCCGTGGCGATGATCCTCGCCATCCTTGCCGACGATACGCTCCCCCATCCGCCGCTTGAGGCGGTTTTCACCGTCGATGAGGAGGTCGGTATGGACGGCGCATTTGCGCTCGACTGCTCCGACCTCAAGGGAAAGAAGCTCTTGAACCTCGACTCCGAGGAGGAGGGCATCTTCACGGTGTCCTGCGCAGGCGGTATGCGCGCGGATTGCACGCTTCCCGGCAAGCGCGAGCCGCTCGGCGGCGAGAGCTGCTACGCTGTGACGATCTCCGGCTTGCAGGGCGGCCACTCCGGCGGCGACATTGACAAGGGCCGCGGCAGCGCGAACGCGCTGATGGGCCGCGTGCTCTACTCCGCGATGGAGCAGCTCCCCGGTCTGCGCCTTGCGGCGGTACAGGGCGGCAGGTTCGACAACGTGATCTGCTCGCGCTGCGACGCGGTCATCGCCGTCCCCGCGGGGAAGGAGGCGGACCTTGAGCAGTTCATCCGCGGCTTTGACGCGACGCTCAAAAATGAGTACGCCGGCTGCGACGCGGGCGTGACGCTCGAATGTGCCAAGACCGAGGCGGCGTCCGCCGTCAGCGCGGAGACCACCTCTGTGATGCTCCACACGCTCCTTGCGCTGCCGCAGGGCGTGGAGGCGATGAGCGCGGACTTCCCCGGTCTGGTGCAGACCTCCCTCAACCTCGGCGTGATGCATTTGACGGAGGACGGACTGCATTTCTCCTACTCCATCCGCTCCTGCATCGCCTCGCAGAAGGCGATGCTTGCTCAGCGCGTCCACGCCATCGTGGAGTTTGCGGGCGGTACGGTCTCCGAGCGCGGCAATTATCCCGGCTGGCAGTACGAACGCGATTCCAAGCTCCGCGAGCTGGTGCTTGGCGTCTACCGCGACCTCACCGGCGCGGAGGCCAAGCTCGAGGCGACGCACGGCGGACTGGAGTGCGGGCTCTTCATTGAGAAGATTCCCGGTCTCGACGCCATCTCCCTCGGGCCCGAGCTGCACGACGTTCATTCCGTGCGCGAGCGGCTGAGCGTGCCCTCCACCGAGCGCGTCTACGAGCTGGTGTGCGAGGTCCTGCGCCGCAGCAGGTAAGCCGAAAGCCCTGCGGGCATAAATAATCTCCACCACGAAAAACCTTGAAACCGTATGGTTTCAAGGTTTTTTGCATATGGTTTACAGTATACAGCAAAAGCGGCAGAGCCAAAAGGCTCTGCCGCTTTGTCGCATCTTAAAAGGGAGAATCTGCTCTGCCGTCGGCGTACCGGATGGCCGGCCCGCAGGGCTTCATTCGGAAAGGAGCATACGGTCGTTGTCGAGCGTCCTGCCCGTGCCCGCGCGGAAGCGCTCGATGAGGTCCTCCACCGTCATGCCGGCGCGTTCCGCGCCCGCGACATCGAGCACGATTCCGCCGTCCGCCATCATCAGCGTGCGGTTGCCGAGCGAGAGCGCCTGCGTCATGTTGTGCGTCACCATCAGGCAGGTGATGTGATGCTCCGCCACCACGCGCTGCGTGAGCGCGAGCACCTTTTCCGCCGTGCCCGGGTCGAGCGCCGCCGTGTGCTCGTCGAGCAGCAGAAGCTCCGGCGGCACCATCGTCGCCATCAAAAGCGTCAGCGCCTGCCGCTGACCGCCCGAGAGCAGACCGACGGGCTGGCCCAGCCGGTCCTCCAGTCCCATGTCGAGCTGCGCGAGCTGGGCGCGGAAGAGCTCGCGGTCCTTGGCCGTGATGCGGCTGAACGGATTGCCATGTGCCGCGCGTAGATATGCGAGGGCAAGGTTTTCCTCAATGCTCATGTGCGGCGCGGTGCCGCGCAGCGGGTCCTGAAACAGCCGCCCGATGACACGGCTGCGGTCGTGCTCGCGTGTAAAGGTAATGTCCTTGCCATTCAGCAGAATACGGCCCTCGTCCACATAAAAGCTGCCCGCGATGGCGTTGAAAAGCGTGGACTTGCCCGCGCCGTTCGAGCCGATAACGGTGACGAAATCTCCCTTCTCGAGATGGAGCGACAGATCGGTGACGGCGCGCTTTTCGTTCACCGTTCCGACGTTGAAGGTCTTGGAGATGTGTTGAATGTCCAGCATATCAGTTGCCCCCCTTCCCTTTTGCCGCGGCCTTGCGGCGCTGGAACGCCGCCCACCTTTGGATGCTCGGCGCGGCGATGGCCAGCGCCACGATGATCGCCGTGAGCAGCTTCAGGCACTCCACCGGCACGATCTTCGTGTAGAACACGACCGCGTAGATAAAGCGGTAGATCAGCGAGCCGACGAGCGCGGCGAGCACGCCGCGCGTCATGCTGCGGCGGCCGAGCACCGTTTCACCGATGATGAGGCAGGCAAGGCCGATGACGACGATGCCGGTACCGGAGTTGATGTCCACGGTCTTCTGATACTGGCCCACCATCGCGCCGGCAAGGCCGGTCATGGCATTGGCAAGGCAGAGGCCGACGGAGATGGTGAACGCGGGATTCAGCGACGACGCGCGCACCATGTCGGGATTATCGCCCGTCGCGCGGAGCGACAGGCCGAGATGCGTGCCGAGGAAAGCGCGCAGCAGCACCGCCGCAAGTCCGGTAACGATAACTGCAAGCAGCAGCTCATACCACGCCCCGCCGATGCCGGCATCGCGCAGAAGGGTAAACACGGTATCCGAGCCGAGCAGGCTCTGGTTGGCCTTCCATCCCATCGCCATGAGGTTCACGGTGTAAAGTCCCGTATTCGTCACGATGCCCGCGAGGATGCTCGGCACGCCGAGGTTGGTCTGCAAAAAGGCGGTGACAAGTCCCGCGCACGCGCCCGCGAGCATCGCCGCGGGGATGGCGAGGAACGGATGTCCCGCCGCCGTCAGGCTGACGGACACCGCCGCGCCGAGAACGAAGCAGCCGTCCGTCGTGAGATCGGCAATGTCAAGGATGCGGTAGCTCAGAAACAGCGCCAGCGCGACCGGCGCGTACAAAAAGCCCAGCTCCAGGGCGGTCTGCGTGATGATGAGCATGGGGTCGCTCTCCTTTCAGGCTTCGGCCCTCCGACCTTCGTCGGAGGGCTTCCGCGTTGTTGTTTCGGTTCAGTCCTTGGTGGTGGTCACTTCCACGACGGTGCCCATGCTGTCGAAGCAGGAATACTCGGCCTGCTTGCCGATCATAGCTGCGGTATCGGTGTTGACGGTGATGATGCCGCCGTCCATGAGGTAGTAGTCCTCCATGCCGTCCATACCCTCGGTGATGGCCTTGTAGGCGAGGTCAGCGGTCTTGGCGCCGAGGTCGGTGTAGTTCACGCCGCAGGTGGCGTAGGCGCCGTTGCGGACGAAAGAGTCGGCGCCGGTGTAGTGCGGGATGCCATTGATGGCAAAGTCCTCAGCGATGGCCATTTCAGCGGCCATGATGACGTTGTCGGTCGGGGTGAACACGGCGTCCACACCGGCGGCGATGAGCGCGGAGGCTGCGGCGACGACCTCATCGTTGGTGTTCGCGGTCTGCTCGACGTACTCGATGCCCTTGGCGTCGAGGTAAGCCTTGGCGTCCGCGATGGGCTTGGTGGAGTTCGGCTCATTGAGGGAGTAGAGCAGGCCGACCTTGGCGACGTTCGGGTTCTGGGCGAACATCATATCCATGATGAACTCGGTGTTGAGCGCGTCGCTCGTGCCGGTCACATAGTCGATGCCGGTGAGCTTCGCGGTCTCAGGGTCGGAAACTGCGGCGTAGACCACAGGAGTCTTCGCGTCCTCGGCGGAGAGTGCGGCGATCTGCGCGGCGGTGGTGGCGATGGGAATGATGGCGTTCACGCCGTCGGCGATGGCCTGATCGCTCAGCTGCTTGAGAATGGTCTGATCGCCCTGGCCGGAGGTGATCTCGTACTCGATCTTCACGCCCTCCGTTTGCGCAAGCTGATCCAGCTCGGCGGCGACGGCGTTTGCGATCTCGTCGAGCGAGGCGTGGTCGAGCTGCTTGATGATCGCAACACGGAAGCTGCGGGGCGTACTGCCGTCCGTCCCGCTGTCCGGCTGGGGATCCTTTGCGCCGCAGGCGGCGAGGGAGAGGATCATCACGCCCGCAAGGGCAAGGGTAAAGAGCTTCTTCATGATGTTGTTTTTCATTTTGGTTTTCCTCCAATATATTTGATTTTGAGCGGCAGATGAAGCTCTGTCTTGCCGGAACAGAGCGGGGAAAAAGAAAAAGACCTTCATCCCACCTACATGGGACAAAAGTCGTTGAACTTCTGCGATACCACCCAAATTGACGTTATCAAACGCCCGCTCGCTTACGCGCACCATCATACGCGCCCCGATGGATAACGGGTGGGATACCCGTCGGTCTCTACTCGGCTTTCGCCTTTTGATCCGCCCTCCGAAGTCCATTCACCGACCGTCCGCCGCCCCGATCACACCATCCGGGACTCTCTGAAGGCTTGCCTGCATCGGCTACTTCTCTCCGTCATTGGTTTTTACCGCTTTAACTTGTTGTAGCGTATTATAGCACGCACGCTTCCATTGTCAAGCCCCTTTCCGCAAAATTTTTTCTTCTCTCCGTTTTGCGCAAAAGGGCTCCCGCCTCCCCCGCACAAAGTCGGCAGAATGGGCAAAAGCCCACGGCCCTTTGACCGTCGGCTTTTTGCCCCGCGCCGCGGAGGCTGCGCGCCGTCTCCGTCAGAATCGCAGATTTGTATCCTTCACAAAGTTCTGCACGCCGTAGAGCACCAGCGCGTCGGTGATACCGTTCTCTTTGGCGTACTCCGCTACATCGCCCTTGAAGAAGCGGAGGTCGAGGACATGAACTTCCGCATAGTCCTCCACGGGGAATTGGGAAAAGGTGTTGCCGTAGGAGTCTTTAATAAGCAGGAGCTTGCCGTTCTTTCCGCTGCCCTCAATGACGGTCTGTGCCTGGTTGGAGTTCAGAAACACGGCGTATTGGTCGCTGCCGGACAGGTATTTCCGCTCGTAGATGCTGTCCGTCTCATACTGACCGTTGTTGTAGGACACACTTCTATTTATGTGCTTATACCATGCGGTGATCTCCTCGGCGGGGACAGAGGGCAGCGGGACTTTATTCCAA
>CEBV01025139.1_pt1 | contig 10984 bp, 8 predicted proteins | sample 554741 | NCBI WGS metagenome assembly CEBV01 (sample SAMEA3182070, study PRJEB8094) | gut metagenome | biome: human; feature: gut; material: Stool; isolation source: human stools | place: Canada | collected 2011-11-22 | reverse complement strand
AAGTTGTGCTTGCCGCAGGTGGGGCAGGGGATGTTATGCTCCTCAACAAAGTCCTTCATCTCGCTCTGGGAGAAGGCGTCGATGGGCTTACTCAGCTCGAAGCCGTTCTCCGCGCACCAGTCCTCGATGAGCTTATCCGCGCGGAAGCGCTCGTGGCACTCGCGGCAGTCCATCAGAGGATCGGAGAAGCCGCTCAGATGGCCGCTCGCCACCCAGGTCTGGGGATTCATCAGGATCGCCGCGTCGAGGCCGACGTTGTAGGGATTCTCCTGCACGAACTTCTTCCACCAGGCGTTCTTGATGTTCTTCTTCAGCTCCGCGCCGAGCGGGCCATAGTCCCAGGTGTTGGCAAGGCCGCCGTAGATCTCGCTGCCGGGGAACACAAAGCCGCGGTTCTTGCACAGGGCAACGATCTTGTCCATCGTCTTTTCGGTGTTTTTCATGGTTTCTTCTCCTTTTCGTTTGGTGGCCCGGAGCGTTTTCAAAATTGCGTGTACGCAATTTTGGCGCCATGCGCCCCGATCGCCGCGTTGGCGGCGAGGGGCGCGGCTCAAAACCTTGCGTTTTTGCGCAGCAAAAACGCCCTGAGCCGGTATTCGGCTCAGGGCGAACAAAGCATTGTCCGTGGTTCCACCTGAATTCCCCGTTGGAGGCGGGGCACTTCATTCCCGATAACGGCGGGGACCGGCGCGGCATTTCCGCCGCGCGGCTCAAAAGCGCCGCTTTTCCTCTTGCGCAGGAACTCGCACCATCCGTCCCCTCTCTGGAGCGCAGCAAGAAAAAGCTTCTTTCTCACAGCCTTTTGTTGTGCGTAGCATAGCACGCCGCGCCGCGCTTGTCAAGTCACTTTTCCGCAAAGAACGCTTCGATGACTTCGCGCTCCGCGTCGACGCTGCCCTGCACGAACTCCGGCTTGCCGCCGCCGCGCCCCGAGAGCGCCGCGTTCAGCTCCTTTGTCAGCGCGCGCAGATCGCCGCCGCGCTGTCCGATGGCGTATTTCCACGCGCTGCCCGCGCCCGCGAACACCGCGCAGCGCCCACCGCAGGTCTCCGCCACCGCGTCGCAGAGCCTGCGCACGCTGTCGCCGCTCATCTCGTCCTCAAAGAGCAGCACATCGCCGCTGCCCGCATACCGCGCCGCGACGCCTGCAAACACGCTCTCCTCCAATTTTGCGCAGCGCAGCTTGAGCGCGGAAAGCTCGCCCTGCAAGCGCTCGACCGCCGCGGCGGAGGCCGTCGGCTTGACGGAGAGCGCCTGCGCGGCCGCCACGTCCTGCGCCCAACAGGCGGAAAGATAGCGGTATGCCCGCCCGCCGCACAGCAGCTCGATGCGAACGCCCTCGCGGAACTTCTGCACGGAGAGGAATTTCACGATGCCGACCTGTCCGCTCCGCATGACGTGCGTGCCGCAGCACGCGCAGCAGTCCGCGCCGGGGAAGGTCACGATGCGCACGTCGCCCTCGAGCGGCTTTTTGCTGCGGTAGTCGATCGCGTCCAGCTCCGCGCCGCGGTGGAGCTGGATGTCGATGGCGTGATCCTCATAGATGTACCGGTTCGCCGCTGCCTCGATCTCCAGCAGCTCCTCCCACAGAATGTCGGCGTTGAAGTCGATGGTCACGCTCTCCGCGCCCATGTGGAAGCCCACGTTGTCGCAGCCGTAGCGCGCGCAGATCAGCCCAGAGCAGATGTGCTCGCCGGAGTGCTGCTGCATGTGGTCGAAGCGCCGCGCCCAATCAAGCCTCCCATGCACCGTCTCGCCGACGGGCAGGGGAGAGGCGCATTTGTGCGTGATGACGCCCGCCCTTTCGTGCACGTCCAGCACCTCGACGCCGCCGAGCACGCCGGTGTCATACGGCTGTCCGCCGCCCTCGGGATAGAACGCCGTGCGGTCGAGCACGACGGCGAAGCCGTCCTTGACCGCCTCGCACGCGAGCACCCTCGCGTCAAATTCCGTCAGAAAGGGGTCGGCATAGTATAGCTTTTCGGTCTCCATGCAAAAAATTCCTTTCGTTTCCGCGCCTGCGTTCGGCGCGCATAATCGCTTTTAAGAGATGCTCACGATGAACCGCCACAGCGGGTCGATGAGCAGCAGCCCCACCGTCGCGGAGCACACATTTGCGACGATGGCATAGCCCGTCGCCCGTCCCTTGCCCTTCTCCGTCAGCAGCCGGCGGTAGCACAGCAGCTCGACTGCGGTAATGATAATTTCGATGGGAATGTAGAACAGCAGCGACCACCCGCTCACGCCGTGGTTGAGCACCGTCACGGCAAGGTAGAGCGCGAAGCCACCCTGCGTCACAAGATTGACGAGCAGAAATACCAGCCAGCTCCGACGGCTCCGATAGCCGAAGGCGAGCAGCAACAGCCCCTCGATCAGCAGGGTAGGGAGGAGGGTGCACAGGAATTGCAGCGCATAGGCCATGGCCGGACTGGGCACGTTGGCGGTCTTCGCCGCCCAGTCCACCGTCACGGAGGATTGCAGCGTCGCGCGGTGCAGCGTATCGGACACCCAGCTTTCGCCGCTCTTCGTCACGATGAGGATGCGGTAGGTCTCGGGCACGCCGTGATAGCCGAAGGTGTGTAGCCTTGCGCCGCCTGCGTCGCTGCCGATCAGGTCGCCCCACATGGGCGCGCCGTTGGTGCCCTGCGCGGTGCAGGCGTGCCAGCCCTCCGGCACCGCTGCCCGCAGCGCGTCCAGCAGCTCGTCATCCAGCGCGGCGATTTCCTCCTCGGAGTAGCTCCAATCCAGCCCGCTGTATGTGTCATCCCCGTCTCCGGAGCCATAGGTGTGCCCCTGATAATCCCCCTTTTCCAAAAGATCGAGGTAGTACGGCTCGCTCGGCGCGTTTACCACCTTCACCGTCAGCTGGGCCTTCGGCCCCGAGTCGGCAAGGGCCGATACTGTCAGCAGCATCGCCGTCAGCAGCAAGAGAATACTGTTTCGCAGAGACCTTTTCATTTCTTTCGCTCCTTTCTGTTTCCGTCCTGCCTCTTCCAAAAGCAGGACCTTTGCATCTTTTGACGCAAAGCCGCGCCGTTTTGTTCCGAAATTCCAAAAAATCCTATTCGATCCACCCCTGCGCCTGCTTATAGCGCAGAATACGCAGCACGTGCGCGTCGATCTCGCGCTCCGCGATGCGCCCGTCCGCCACCGCCGCGAGCACGGCGGGAATGTCGTTTTGGTAGTCACTCGTGATGAGCATATCGTTTCCTGCGAGCACCGCCAGCACCGCGGCCTCGCCGTTCGCGTACTGCTTCACCGCGTCCATCGCGAGGTCGTCCGTGATCACGATGCCGTCGAAGCCCAGCGTCTCCCGCAGTACCTCATGCACGGCGGGGGAGAGGGACGCCGGCAGCGCAGCGTCCATGCACTCCGCCACGTTGTGGCTCACGAGCACGAACGGCGCGCCCGCTTCCATGCCCGCCCGGAACGGCAAGAAGTCGCTCTGCTCGAACGTCTCATACGGCCGCTTGTCGATGGCGACGCCCGTGTGCGTGTCGGCGTTGTTCCCATAGCCGGGGAAGTGCTTGAGGACCGCCGCCACCCCCGCGTCCCGGATCGCGCCGACCGCCGCCGTCACAAATTCGCTCGTCGCCGCGGCGTCTCCGCCGAACGAGCGCGCGTAGATGAAGTCACCCGCGTCGGTGGATACGTCGCACACCGGCGCAAGGTTCACGTTGATGCCGAGCGCCAGAAGCTGCTTGTTATAGTCCAGCGTCTCCGCGGCAAGACCGTCCATGCCGCGCGCGGCATACAGCTCCTGCGGCGAGGGCAGCGGCTGCGCGAAGAGCTTCGGGTCGCGGCTCGCGCGCGTTACCGTACCGCCCTCCTCGTCGCTGCCGATGAAGAGCGGAAGCTCCGCCGCGGCCTGATAGCTCTCGAGCTTCGCCGTCAGCTCCTCCGCGCTCAGCCAGCCGCCGTCTGCGTCCTTGTAGTCCCGCCCAAAGAGCAGCAGCCCCCCGAGGTGGTAGGCAGCTACATCCTCCGCCGCGCCCATTTCGGGACAGCGGACAAAGAACATCTGCCCGACCTTTTCCTCGATCGACATCCCCGCGATGCGTTCGCGCAGTCGCGCCTCAGCCTGCTCGGCCTCGCTCGGCTCCGTCGGCGTGACCGGCGTCGGGTCGACCGTCGGTGGCGCGGGGTCAACGGCCGGCGCGTCCGGCTCCGTTTTGCCCGCGCAGCCCGCGAGCAGGCACAGCGCCGCAAGCAGCGCAAAAATTCTTCGTTTCATCGTGTATTTCCCTCATTTGTTCGCGCGTTGTGTGCTTCTCTTTGCCGCGTTTCGCGGCTCTTTCCCTGATTTTACCATGCCGCGCGCCCAAACGCAAGCCGCCGCCCCGCGCTCTGCATCGGCTTTTGCGCCCGCCGCCAACGGCAAACCGTTAGGAAGTCCTTGCGCCCGCGGGCCAAACATGATAAAATACCCACAGAACCCTTTTGTGCAAAACCATCTATATCGGAATAAGACGGATCGGGATTTAATCTGGAGGGGAGATATGAAAAAGAAAGCTTTGAAAGCAGCTTTAGCATTTTTTATTTGCTGGGTATTTTTTGTTGCCCTTGAGGGCTTGCTTTTAATTGGAAGCACAGACCCCGGAAAAGCTCCGCTTATAGTGCTTGGCGGCGCACATATTGCTGATGAAATTGATGCTTATAGCAGTTTGGGTTTCTCACAAACCTATTATCTCACATATCCCGATTCATTTGTGTCTGGCGAGTTCAAGGTTTTTGGAGTTAAAGTTGCAGGGTGGGAGCGTTAAATTCTGCTTTGCCCGCGCAAGACACCAAAAGCCCCCGTCGAAAGACGGGGGCTTTTGGCTGTGTGTTGTGTGTATTTTTAGGAGGGAGAAAATCACATCGGGGATCACGTAACCCCTTTGCAAGTATTAAGATACCAGCGATTTATGGCTAAAACTTGAAAACCGTGTGAACAAATTGTAAATAAGCGGCTCCAAAAGCAGTCTTTTGATCGGCAGACAAAAAAGAGACGTCCTCGCGGACGTCTCTCGCTGTTTGGTTCGATCAGCCAATGCTGTTGAGCTTGGTGGTCATGGCGCTCTTCTTGTGAGCAGCGTTGTTCTTGTGCAGCAGACCCTTCGCGGCAGACTTGTCCACGATCTTCACTGCGACCTTGTAAGCACCCTCGGCCTCGGTGCGATTGCCTTCAGCGGCAGCCGCCTCGAACTTCTTGAGTGCGGTCTTCAGTGCGGACTTGTCAGCCTTGTTGCGGGCGTTACGCACCTCAGCGAGCTGGACGCGCTTCTTGGCAGACTTAATATTCGGCAAACCAAACACCTCCTCCGGTTGGGATTTGACGGCGAACATAAAAAATCCACCGTGCAGAATGGTATTTTAACAAAGTTTTCGAGGAATTGCAAGCACTTTTTTCAGATTTTCTCCACTTTTTTGTATGCTTCAAAATTTAGGGGACATAATGAGAGCAATATACAAGATTTAGTGGAAGGCAGGCGGTTTTATGAACGCACGGCGGACGGACCTGGCGCTGGAGGCGCACGCGCTGTTCCGCGCGGCACAAAGGGACGACGCCATCGACGGCCTCACGCTCACCGAGCGGACGCGCCGCGGCTGCGCCGTGACCACGGTGACGGTGGAGAGCAAGGCGGCCTCGCGCGCCCTCGGCAAGCCGCGCGGGACCTACGTCACGCTCGACCTGCGCGCGCTTTCTCCCGAGGACCCCGCGTACACGGAGCGCGCGGCGCTCGCGCTCCGCGACGAGCTGCGTGCTCTCCTCGAAGGAACGGTCGATACCGCCCTCGTGGTCGGACTCGGCAACCGCGCCATGACGCCCGACGTCATCGGTCCCTGCGCCGCCGATCATGTGCCCGCCACGCGCCACCTGAAGGGCTGCGCCGCCTTCGGTGCGCTCGCGGATGTCAGCGTGCTGACGCCCGGCGTCCTCGGCACAACGGGATTGGAGGCCGCCGAGCTCGTGCGCGGCGCGGTGGAGACCGTGCGCCCCGACCTTGTCGTTGCCGTCGACGCGCTGGCGTCGCAGAGCCTCGGGCGCGTCTGCACCACCGTCCAGCTCACGGATGCCGGCATCGTCCCCGGCTCGGGCGTCGGCAACCACCGCCGCGCCCTCACGCGCGAGACGCTCGGCGTTCCCGTTCTCGCCGTCGGCGTCCCCACCGTGGTGGACGCCGCCACGCTCGCGCTCGACCTTTTAGACGAGGCCGGGGCGGACCTCCCCGATCCCGCCGCCCTGCGCGGACAGGGGAGCGTCATGGTCACGCCGCGCGACATCGACGCGCGCGCCGAGCAGCTTGCCCGCGTCGTCGGCTTCGGCGTCGGCCTTGCTCTCCAGCCTTCGCTCTCGCTCGACGAGCTGCGCGCCCTGATCGACTGATTTTGTCACATCCGTGCGCGGAAAAGACCGATGAAATGAGAATTTCTGCGCTCCCTCCATTGCAATCCGCGCTTTTTTGCGCTACAATGACAGCAAATTTCAAAAAAGGAGCGCAAGCTATGTACGATCTCAAGGATTTCAAGGCCGCGGACCACATTCCTGCCCTGCTCGACTGGATGCGCGCGCAGATGAAAAGCTGCGGCGGCAAGACCGCCGTCGTCGGGATCTCCGGCGGCAAGGACAGCTCGGTGATCGCCGCGCTGTGCGTCGAGGCGTATGGCCGCGAGAACGTGGTCGGCGTCCTCATGCCCGACGGCATCCAGCCCGACATCGACTACTCCAACGGCATCGTGGACTTCCTCGGCATCAAGCACTACACCTTCAACATCCACGGCGGCACGAGCGGCATTCTGGGCGAGATGGCCCGCCTCGGCATCGAGGCCAGCCGCCAGACCACCGTCAACCTCCCCTCCCGCATCCGCATGGCGACGCTGTACGCCATCGCCCAGAGCGTAGATGCGGGCATCGTGGTCAACACCTCCAACCTCTCCGAGGATTGGGTCGGCTACTGCACCATCTACGGCGACAGCGCGGGCGCGTTCTCGCCCATCGGGATGTACACCACCGAGGAGGTCATCGCCATCGGCCGCGCGCTGGGCCTGCCCGAGCGCTTCCTCATCAAGCCCCCGTCCGACGGCCTGACCGGCAAGACCGACGAGGACAACCTCGGCTTTTCCTACCACGCGGTGAACGAATACGTCCGCAAGGGCGTCGCCGATCCCGCCATTAAAGAGCAGATCGACCATAAGCACCGCGTCAGCCGCTTCAAGTTCGAGACTATCCCCGTCTACCACAACGGCCTGCCCATCGTCATTGAGGACGGCACGGATTTCTACAAGTAAAAAGCCAAAAGGAAAGAGCGCCCGTTCGGGCGCTCTTTCTTATGCCGCGGTATGGGTCTTACACCACCACGAAGAACTTGATGAGGAAGAGGAGGGAGATGACATAGGTCAGAACGCTGACGTCCTTGGCCTTGCCGGAGAAGACCTTGACCACGGTGTAGGAGATCAGGCCCAGACCGATGGCGTGGCCGATGGAGCCGGACACGGGCATACCGATGAGCATGATGGACACCGGCAGCATCTGATCCATATCGTCGAAGTTGACGTTCTTGAGGCCCTGGAGCATCAGCACGCCGACGTAGATGAGCGCGGCGGAGGTCGCAGCGCCGGGGATGATGGCGGCGATGGGGGCGAGGAACATGCAGGCGAGGAAGAGAACGGCGGTGGTCAGCGCGGTCAGACCGGTGCGGCCGCCGGCCTCAACGCCGGAAGCGGACTCGATGAAGGTGGTGACGGTGGAGGTACCGGTGGCAGCGCCCGCGATGGTGCCGATGGCATCGGAGAGCAGGGCTTCCTTCATCTTGGGCATATTGCCGTCCTTGTCGACCATGCCGGCGCGGGAGGCCGTGCCGACGAGGGTGCCGATGGTGTCGAACATATCGATCATGCAGAAGGTGATGATCAGGGTGATGGCGGTGAACCAGCCGATGTTCACAAAGCCGGCGAAGTCAAACTTGAAGAGGGTGGTGGAGACCATGTCGGCGAAGGGGGGCACGAAGCTCGCGGTAGCCAGACCGGCGAACGGATTCACGCCCAGGAACAGGAAGCTGCCGACCCAGTAGAGCACGGAGGAGAAGAGCATACCGAGCAGAACGGAGGCCTTGATGCCCTTCTTGGCCAGAACGACCATCATGAACACGCCGAGGAAGGCGGTGATGGCGGTGAGGACCATGGTGTGATAGCCGATGTCGCCCATGCTGCCCTTGATGATGCTGGGGGTCAGGGCACCGAAGAAGTCGCGCATGATGTAGAAGGGGCTGGTGAAGCCGTTGCCCTCGGCATAGATGCCGACGTTGGAGCCGAGACCGATGTTCATCAGCATCAGGCCGATGGCGGGGGCGATGCCGTAGCGGACGCCGAGAGGAATGGCCTCGACGATCTTCTCACGGACCTTCAGGAGGGTGAGGACGAGGAACACGATGCCCTCGACGAGGATGATGACCAGACCGGCCTGGAACGCGGACTCATACTCGCAGTTGTTGATGACGGCGATGTTGGCCACGACCACGGCAAAGAAGCTGTTCAGACCCATGCCGGGAGCCATGACGAAGGGCTTGTTGGCCATGAAGGCCATGCAGATGGTGCCGATGGCGGAGGCGATGCAGGTCGCCAGGAACACACCGTTCCACAGCGGGGTGCCGACCGCGAAGTTGGTCAGCAGGTTGGGGTTCAGGGCGATGATGTAGGCCATCGTCATGAACGTCGTGAGACCGGCAAGCAGCTCGGTTTTTACCGTGGTGCCGTTCTCCTGGAGCTTAAAGAGCTTTTCCATGATGTTCTCCCTTTCTTTTGTTTCGTCATAACGCCTAAAATATTTTCAGGCCGCATGACGAAGATTTAGTATAATTATAAAGGCTTTGCCAAGAAAATGCAATACCCTCACCCCCGTTTCACCGTCCTTTTTTCTCACATTGAGCGGGATTTGGCGGAATGGTGGGAAATGGCGGTTGTTTTTGCCGAAAAATCTGTTATAATTCTGTTATTCTTTTTGAAGGGGAGCCCGATTTGAAGCTTTCTCGCCTTATTTTTCCGCCCGATGGCGCGAGCCGCGGGACGCTCCGCGCCCACCGCGCCTACCTCGCCGTGCTGCTCACGCTCCTCGGCGTCGGCATCGGCTTTCTCGGCCTGTGGCTCACGGCCTGCGCGGATGCCGCCCTCCCGCAGGCAGAGCTGTACCGGTCCTATCTCGATCATCCGCTGCTGCTGGCGCTGAACCTTTTCCCGCCGCTGCTGCTCGCATGGCTGGGCTATTTTCTGTCCGGACGCTGCTGGTGCGGCGTGTTGCTCAGCGGCCTTTTCGGTGTGGGCCTCCCGCTCATCAACTATTATAAGGTCATGCTGCGCGGCGATCCGATGCGCGCGAGCGATATCCTGCTCCTGCGCACGGCGGGCGGCATCATGAGTCAATACGAATTTGAACGGACCGCCGAGGTCAACATGGCGGTCGCGCTCCTCGGCGCGATGCTGGCCTTTGCCGTGCTCCTCATGCCGCACGGCGATAAGCGCCGGCGCGTCCGCGCGCTGGGCGCGGCGGCCTGCGTGCTGCTGGGCGTCGGCGCGTACCTCGGCGCCTACGCCGACGAAGCCGTCTACGAAAGGACGGCGAACGACGCGCTCATCAATATCTGGTCGGACAACGAGGTCTATCTTTCCCGCGGCTTTGCGCTTTCCTTCCTGCACTCGGTGCCGGAGCTGTTCCCCGAAAAGCCGGAGGGCTACGATGCCCGCGCGGCGCAGGCGCTGCTTGAGTCCTTCCCCGATGAAGACATTCCGGAGGGGGAGAAGGTCGCCGTCATGGGTGTGATGCTCGAGGCGTTCTGCGACCTGACCGACTTCGACGCCCTCGCGGGCTTTGACATGGTGCAGGAGGTCTATGCCCCCTGGCACGCGCTCGAGGAGCAGAGCCTCTCCGGCCGCCTGCTCACGAACATCTTCGCGGGCGGCACCGTGGATACCGAGTGGGGCTTCCTCACCGGCGCGAGCGAGCACGACGAATACCGCGGCGCGACCGGCTCCTATGTCCGCTACTTCACGGCACAAGGCTACGCGGCGCACTACGCGCACCCCGGCTACAGCTGGTTCTACGACCGCGAGCGCGTGAACGACTACCTCGGCTTTGAACGGAGCGTTTTCACGGAAAACGGCTTCGGCGAGCTGGTCGACCCCTACGTCGCCATGTGGCATTCCGACCAACAGCTCGCGGACTACCTGCTCGCCGACCTCGACGCGGCGGACGGCTCGCCCCTGTTCTCCTTCGCGGTGAGCTATCAGAATCACGGCCCCTACGCCGAAACGGAGAGCACCGTTCCCTATGTTTCGCCCGAAGCAAGCGGCTGGTCGCAGGAGAGCTGTAATATTCTCAACAACTACCTCTTCGGCGTGAATGAAACGGTCTGCGAATATGTCCGTCTGACGCAGGAGCTGGACGCGCGCGATACCCCCGTGGTGCTCGTGCTCTTCGGCGACCACAAGCCGTGGATGGGCAACGGCGGCTCGGTCTATGAGGAGATGGGCATTGATTTTGACACGTCCACGCTTGCCGGCTTCCGGAACTATTACGCCACGCCCTATCTCATCTGGGCGAACCGCGCGGCGAAGGAGGTCCTCGGCGCGGACTTCACCGGCGACGGCGGCGACTTTTCGCCCTGCTTCCTGATGACGCGGCTGTTCGACGCGTGCGGCTGGGCCGGCCCCAGCTATATGCAGCTCTCCCGCGCCATGCGGGACATCTCGCCGCTGCTTCACACGAACGGGCTCTTCCTGCACGACGGCGTCCTGACCTCCGTCCTCAGCGACACCGACCGCAGCTTCTACCGCAGCTGGCTCGCTGTGCAGTATTACCGCGAGCACGTCGCGGCGTATTCATAGCGCTTGCATCAAAAAACCGCCGCGCACCGCGCGGCATACATATCAAAGGGGGTATTCTCTACCGTAGAGAATACCCCCTTTGGAACCCCCAGAGAGCGCAAGGGCTGCGCCCTTGACCTGCCAT
>CEBV01031182.1_pt1 | contig 11000 bp, 10 predicted proteins | sample 554741 | NCBI WGS metagenome assembly CEBV01 (sample SAMEA3182070, study PRJEB8094) | gut metagenome | biome: human; feature: gut; material: Stool; isolation source: human stools | place: Canada | collected 2011-11-22 | reverse complement strand
GCAGATAATAAGAATCTCGGAAAAAGACGAAGGGAATGTACACAGAAGTACATGACCGAGTATTTTTTCAATGTTCTGTATTAGATGCCCAAAATACGCAGCAACAAACCCAAGCCCCGACCTTAGCCGCTGTAAAAAGGTCGGAGTTTGCGGCAGATAATAAGAATCTCGGAAAAAGACGAAGGGAGTGTACACAGAAGTACATGACCGAGTATTTTTCCGAGATTCTGTATTAGGTGCCCAAAATACGAGCTTTTTACAATGTTGCGGCGATTTCCTCCACCTCATAACACTCTATAAAGTCACCGACTTGAATATCGTTATAGTTTTCAAAACTCATACCGCATTCATAGCCGGATTTGACCTCTTTAACATCTTCCTTAAAGCGTTTTAGCTGAGCCAAAGCGCCATCATGAATAACAACATTGTCACGCAGCAGACGAACCTTGGCACCACGCTTGACAAAGCCTTCCGTCACCATGCAGCCGCCGACTTTACCGACACCGGTAATATTGAAGACATTGCGGATTTCGGCATAACCGATAATCTTTTCTCTCAATTCAGGCGACAACATACCTTCCAAAGCCTTCTTAATGTCATCGGCCACATCATAAATAATCGAGTAATAACGAATATCCACGCCGTCCTGACGCGCCATGTCACGGGCATGCGGAATAGCACGGACGTTAAAGCCGATGATAAAGGCATTGGAAGCCTTAGCCAGAGTAACATCGGAATCCGAAATAGGACCAACGGCAGAATGCAAAATCTGAACGCTGACTTCCTCGTTGGACAACTTCTTAATTGTACCTTCAATAGCCTCAATAGAACCTTGAACATCAGCCTTGATAATAACCGGCAAATGCTTAACTTCGCCTGACTTAATCTTATCAAGCATCTGTTCCATTGCAGACTTGGCACTCTTAACCAGTTTAGCGTCACGTTCTTTGCGAATACGATAACCGGTAACTTCCTTAGCCTGGTTTTCGTCCTTAACAATGACAAAATCGTCACCGGCTGCCGGCGTTCCTTGCAAACCGAGAATTTCAACTGGGGTCGCCGGACCGGCTTCCGTCATCTTCTTGCCATGTTCGTTAAACATAGCGCGGACATGTCCCCACTCCTTACCGGCAATACAAATATCACCAACGCGCAGCGTACCGTTCTGAACCAGAACCGTTGCAACAGAACCGCGGCCTTTTTCCATCTTGGCTTCAACAACCGTACCCGAAGCCATGCGATTCGGGTTGGCTTTCAAATCCAGAATTTCCGCCTGCAACAGAATAGCTTCAACCAGCTTATCAATGTTAATACGCTTCTTAGCCGAAACTTCTGCGCTCAAATATTCACCGCCCATATCTTCAACGGCAATGCCATGTTGCAATAAAGCGGTCTTCACCTTCATCGGATCAGCGCCCGGAAGGTCAATCTTGTTAATCGCAACCACAATCGGCACTTCTGCAGCCTGAGCATGGCGGATTGCCTCAACCGTCTGCGGCATAATGCCGTCATTGGCAGCAACCACCAGAACCACAATATCGGTAACCTTTGCACCGCGAGCACGCATTTCTGAAAAGGCCTCGTGTCCCGGCGTATCAATAAAGGCAATCTTTTTGCCCCCGGCAACTTCAATCTGATAAGCACCGATATGTTGCGTAATACCACCAGCCTCGCGAGAAGCAACGTTTGTTTCGCGCAAAGCATCCAATAACGAAGTCTTACCATGGTCAACGTGTCCCATAACCGTAACCACCGGCGCTCTCGGCAGCAAATCGGCGTCCGTATCTTCCGGACCGGTCAACCCCTGCTCAACATCGCTGTCGGCAACTCGCTTAAACTTATGTCCGAATTCCTCAACCACAATCTGCGCCGTATCGGCATCAATCGGCTGGTTAATCGTAGCCATAACCCCCAAAGCCATCAACTTTTTAATAACTTCGGCACCTTTTTCTGCCATACGGTTAGCCAGTTCCTGAACCGTAATAATTTCAGGAATAACGACCTCTTTAACAATTTTTTCTGTCGGCTGCTGAAAAGCCTGCTGCTTCGGCTGTTTTTTCTTAAACCGACGCCGGCCGCCGCCAAAACCATAATCATCGTCATCTTCATCAACACTGCTCAATGTATGCAGGCTGACTTTTCCGCCGCGCCGCGGTGTTTCAAAACTGCGCTTCATAACTTTTTTGCGCTCTTGTTCAAAAACATCATCTTTGCTCAAAGATCTTTCGGCAACTTTTTTAAACTTATGATTATGGGAATCTTCTTCCTCGTCTTCGTCCTCTTCATCAAAATCGCGGGATTTCTTTTCCTTAATTTTCTGAATACGATCATCCTCAGCCGGTGAAACCGCTGTCGTTACCGCAGGGCGAACAGCCGTTTTCTTCTCCTCCGCTGCTTTTTTGGCTTCTTCGGCTTCCCGTTGAGCCTTTTCCTGCTCTTCCTGTTCACGTCTCAGCTGGCGCTGGCGTTCCTTCTCTTCTTCCTCCTGCCGGCGTTTGGCATCATGCTCTTTAGCCTCGGCAATAAGCCGCAGCTTTGCAGCTGTCGCTTCGTCAATTTTAACTTTAGGCTCTTCCGTTTCGCTGCGATTGGCGATAACCCTCTTCTTTCGCACTTCAACCTGAACAATCTTCTTGCCGTCATTATTGTGCGCCCGGGAACCGTCGCTTACATTTTTGAGTGTAAGGGTAGATTTACCTGATAATGTTAATTTGCTTTTTGCATTATCTTCTGTCATTAATTTTTTTCTCCGTATCATCTAACCGGTTATGCGTGCAAAAAACACTCATAACGTTTTAATTCTTTATATACTGTTTTTGACATTTCGCTCTTCAAAAAAGCGGCATGCACCGTATTAACTTTATCTAATGCCTTATCCAACTCCTCAGTAGTATACAATCCGAAAACATCCAGTCCTTTAGCCATACTCAACACTTTTTCATGCCCGTCGGCTCCGGCATCGCTGGCCTCAAGAATAAAAGCGACCTTTCCACGCTCCAAAGCTTCCTTAACCTTGTCAAAACCGGTAACCAGTTCCCCAGCCTTCCGCGCCAGATTAATCGCTTCCAAACCTTTTTTCTTCAAAAGGGCTTCCGTCATCTCAACCAATGACAAATCCGCTCTTGCCCGACCCTTAGTCGCCTTGGCAAACTGGTTTTTCTGAATGGCCGTTTCCAGCTTCTGCTTAGAATTTGAAACATAAATCCCGCGTCCCGGAAGTTTTTTCTTAAAATCCGGAATAACCCGCCCGCCGGAAATAAGCGTAAAACGCAAAAGCTCGTCTTTGCTTTTCACTTCTCCGGTCAGAATACATTTTCTGTCTTCAGTTTCCTGTTTCATCTTCCTGTATCGATCAATAATAAAGAAACAATAACGGATAATTTTAGGCTAAAACAGAGAAGAGGAACGGAGCACCACACAGTGTATTAAAGAAACACATAAAAATGTGAACGCCGTACCGCTCCTCTGACAGCGCATAAAACTATTCGCCCTCTTCTGTGAACCAGTGCTCACGCGCTGCCATAATAACTCTGTTAGCTTCGGCCTGAGAAATAACACTCTCACCAAGCATTTCAATCAGCTCATCGGCAGCCAAATCAGCCAAATCATCAATGGTTTTAACGCCTTTTTCAGCCAAAACCAAAATCATATCCTGGTCCAGACCGCTGATTTCTTTCAGTTTGTCATCAATACCCAAAGATTTACTCTTGTCGGCAAACTCCTTGTCACGCTTCGCAACAAACTCCTGAGCACGGCTCTGCAGTTCTTTAGCTACATCTTCGTCAAAACCCTCAATTTCAGACAGCTCGGAAAGCGCAACCAAAGCAACCTCATCAACCGTTGAAAAACCTTCGGCAATCAGCAAATGAGCAATCATTTCATCAACGTCCAAAGCTTCCATAAAGCGCTGAGAGCGGACTTTATTTTCATTGGAACGTCTTTCCTGTTCCTGCTCTTCGGTCAAGACATCTATATCGCAGCCAAGCAGCTGGGAAGCCAGTTTAACATTCTGACCGCGGCGGCCGATAGCGATTGAAAACTGCTCCTGAGGAACAACCACTTCAATACGGCCGTTTTCTTCATCCAAAACCACCTTGGAAACCTCAGCCGGCGCCAAAGCGCTGACAATATACTGGGCTTTGTCTTCGGAATAAGGGACAATATCAATTTTTTCACCCTGCAATTCATTGACAACTGCCTGAACGCGAATACCGCGCAAACCGACGCAGGCACCGACAGCATCAACCGTAACATCTTCTGCTTTGACGGCGATTTTGGCTTTAGAGCCTGGATCGCGGGCCACGCCCATAATCTTGACAATACCGTCATAAATTTCAGGAACTTCCTGAGTAAATAACTTGGCCATAAATTCAGGACAGGTTCTGGAAAGGAAAATCTGCGGTCCTTTGTTTTCGCGGCGAACATCCAGAACATAAGCACGGATACGGTCGCCGTTTTTAAATTTCTCACGGGCAATCGTTTCATCACGGCGTAAAATCGCTTCCGTCTTGCCGATATCCAAAACAACATTGCCGAACTCGGCTCTCTTAACGGTACCGTTGATAATCGTACCGATTTTTTCGCGATATTCTTCATATTGCTTATTGCGCTCAGCTTCACGCACTTTCTGAACGATAACCTGCTTGGCAGTCTGCGCGGCAATACGTCCGAAATCAATCGGCGGCAGCGCGTCAATCAAAAACTCGCCGACTTTGGCATCCGCTTTGATTTTTTTAGCTTTGCTCAACGGCAGCTGGGCAGCCTCATTCTCAATAACGGCGTCTTCCTCAACAACTTCGCGATAACGGGACAAAGCGATAGCGCCTGTCTTGCGGTCAATATTGGCTCTGATGTCATGTTCAACGCCGTATTTGGAACGGGCGCCTTTCTGAATGGCAACTTCCATCGCCACAAAAACATCCTCGCGGTCAATATTTTTCTCTCTGGCCACAGTGTCGGCAACCAAAAGAATTTCCGGTCTCGGCATACTTTCAATATTTTCCATTTTATCCTCTTATCTTAAATTGTATCTTTTTGTTAAAAATTATAATTCAGCTTCTGCCTGAGCTTCCTCATATTCTTTCAAAAGCTCATCAGTAATGACTATCTTTGCCTTGGCGACATCTTCAAAAGGAATTTTATATTCCGTATTTTCCATCGTCAGGCAAATATTGTTCTCAGTGTCAACGCCGTTAACAACACCCTTGAAACGTTTTCTGTTTTCAACCGCCACTGCAGTTTCAACTTTCACCTCATAACCGGCAAAACGCTTAAAATGCTCTATCTTTGTCAAAGGACGGTCGATTCCCGGAGAGCTGACTTCCAGAGAATACTGATTCTCAATCGGGTCTTTTTCATCCAAGACATCAGACAAAGCGCGGCTGACCTTGGCACAATCATCCACCGTGATTTCCGTCCCGTCTTTCCGGTCAATCATAACCTGTAAAGTAGGATTTTTCATGCCGATAGTCAAAACCCTGACCAGCTCATATCCCAATCCTTCGACCACAGGCTCCAACATATCCTGCAAAGGGTGTTTATTAATCATTGACGATTCCTTCTAACAAAAAAGCGGGGCTTTTGACCCCACTTTCAATAATATTATCAATTTATGAAACTCTTATACCACAAAAATTTTAAAAATCAAGCAGGAAATCACTGCCGGGCTTTTACTAACCGTCTTCCAGATGAAGCAATATCGACACGCTCACCAGCACCGTAATCAGAATAGGCGTCCAAACCGCCATAAATACCGGAATATAGCCGTTCAAACCGAAAGTATAAATAACCTGCGATGAAAAATAAACCAGAAAACCGGCAATAATACCGCCGACAATAAGAAACATCACGCCGCCGCGGCGATTGTTCGGCCTCAGAGCAAAAACCGCCGCCACCAAAACCATGGCGCAAAGCATAAATGGCGAAGCAATCAGCGACAGATAACGAATTTGATGTTTAACCACCGAAAAACCGGATTTTTTATAAAATTCTATTGTGCTGGGCAAATCCCAAAAAGAAATGGCGTCCGGATCAATAAAATTCTCCCGGATACGGTCGACCGTAATCGTTGTGTTGTACTTAACGCTGTTGACAATAGTCCGCGGCTTACCGGCCTCAAATACATTAACATCTTTCAACTCAATCTGTTCATTTTTCAAAACCGCCATAAAAGCATCAACCTGCCGCAAAATCTGAGAATTATGGTCAAGCTCCAAAATATTGACATCATACAGATACAAAGTCTGTTCGTCTTCCTGACGAACGGATTTGGCCTGCATTACCAAAACATTGCCGTCTTCCGCCGCTTCCCTGATCCATAATCCCTTATCGGAAAAAAGCACGGCCTTCGGATTTTTGGTCTTAAGCTGATAATCCATCGTTTCAAAAATTTCCAACATCCTTGAGGCAATCGGATTAAAAATACTCACATTAATCACGCCAATCATAAAAACGGCAAACAGAACCGGAACCAGAAAGCCCCAAACAGACACCCCTGCTGCCCGGATAATCACAAATTCGTTTGTTTTGCTGACTTTTTGAAAAGTCACCATCGCGGCAATCATCATGACAAACGGGAAAATCATATCCAGTGTCCGCGGCAATTTCATCATTACCATCTTCAGAACAAAACCCCAGCCGATATCCGGCCTGTCCGCCACACGGCGCAGCAAATCAATCACCTCAAACATAAATATAATGCCCAGCACCATAATCAGAACTGAGAAAAAATTCCACACAATCTGCTTTGTCAGATATCTGCCGAGAATAGAATTAGGTTTCATTATATTTAAACAGCTTTCCTTTTTAAAAATTTGCCTACAACATAACCAAAAACGACCGCTTTGGCAAATACTTTTTTCAAGGCTAAAACCAGCCTAGCGACAAATACCTTTCCGTCCCGTCCGGCAGAATAACCACAATCACCTTCTTGGCAAACTCCGGACGTTGCCCGATTTTCACCGCCGCCGCCAGCGCTGCTCCGGCAGAAATGCCTATCGGCAAACCTTCTTCCTCAGCCGCGTCTTTCAACAAAGCGATTGCTTCATCGTCCTTAATATCTATAACTTCGTCCACCAAAGATTTATCATAAAACGGCGGCACAAACCCGGCGCCTATACCGGGAATTTTATGCGCACCGGCCGCCCCGCCTGACAAAACCGGACTGGAAGCCGGCTCCACGGCAACAACATACAAATCCGGATTGCAGGTTTTCAGCGTCGACGCTATTCCGGTTAAAGTCCCGGAAGTCCCGACAGCACTGACAATCACGTCAACATTTCCGCCGGTGTCTTCCATAATTTCCATACTTGTTCCCAGCCGGTGCGCTTCGGGATTGGCTTCGTTTTCAAACTGTTTCAGCATAATCACGTTCGGATTTTTCGCCGCCAGGATTTCCGCCTTTTTTATCGCACCGTTCATCCCGTCTTCTCTAGGCGTCAAAATAACCTCCGCCCCGAAATGGCGCATCATCTTGATACGTTCTTCACTCATATTTTCCGGCATGGTTATCACCAGTTTATATCCCTTGGCCGCACACATCGCCGACAAAGCAATGCCCGTATTTCCCGAAGTGGCTTCCACAAAAACCGTTTCACTGTTGACCTTTCCGCTCTCTTCCGCTTTTTCAAGCATTTTCAAAGCAATACGATCCTTAACCGAAAACAACGGATTATAAGCCTCGCACTTTCCCAAAATCTCGGCCTTAACCTTATGCTTGCGGCACAAACGATTTAAACGCAGCAGCGGCGTATGCCCGACCATTTCCGTAATTGAATTGTAAATTTTCTTCATTCTGACCTCTAACCTGTTCATAAAGCGCAAAACAAGTTTATTTTCTGCGCCGGATTTGCTACTATTGGCTCAATCTTAAAGGCAAATAATAAAAAAATGATAAAGACCCAAACTTTTATTTATACGGTTTTACTCGGAACGATCCTCGCTGTGCCGGCACCGGCAACCAGTCTGGATGAAATCTACCGGGACATCGTCCGCTCCGACAACAGCGGATATTTGCCGCTATACGTTAAAAACCGCAACGCGCCGGAATTCCTCTTTGATGACAGCGAACTGCAAAAAGCCAAAGACAATCCCCCGCTCATCCCGATTATTCAGGAAAAAGACAGCGTTATTGACTTTGAAAACAAAAGAAAACTGCGTGAACTGGAAGAACAGGCCAGAATTTTACAATGGCAACAAACGCTTAACGCCGTAAAAGAAAACCGCGTCACTCCGGTCGAATTAAAAGAAATCGAACAAAAAGCCGAAAAGAACGACCCCCAGGCCATTGAAGTCTACGCTTATATTTACGCCCGCGGGATTGGCGTCAAACCCGATTTGCCCAAAGCGTTCCAACTCTACCAGAAGGCAGAAAAGTTAAACGTACCCAATGCCTTGCAAAATGCTGCCAAAGTATATAAAGCCATGTCCCCTAAACAGAGAAAAGAGCTTTCCCCGCTAAAGACTAAGAATTGAATTCTTCGGGAAACAACTGTTGTAGAGCCAGCCAGTGACAATAGTTAATTTTGATCTTCCCGCTGAAAATATCTCCAATATCAACCCAGACGGCTTCACCGTTTTCCGGTGTTTTCCATCGCGGACGCAACACGTTAAAACCATAAGCATCAGCATCATAAACCATAAAGAACTGATGATAAATATAAAACATACCGCTCGGCTTTTCATCATCGGCGAAATAATTAACCGTCTGCTCAAACTGCCGAACACCTTTATCCAGCATAAATTCCACGCCGGTTTCTTCATAAAGCTTGCGGAACAGACAATCCCTGAAATTCTCGCTGCGGCGAATGCTTCCGCCCGGAAATTCAGGAACCCCCACTCCCGGAGGATAAGTCAGCAAAATCTTGTTTTCCTTAACCAACAGGGCAAAATAACCGTTTTTATATGCCGGGATAACATCATCGGCATATTTTGGACGCCCTTTGCGGTTAAAGAAAAGATTATCCATGCTGCGCTTCCGTCAAAAGATGTTCAACAAACTCTGCCAACCCGGTCTGTCTGACGCGCTTCATTCTCTCTGCGGAAATAATTTTCTGCACCTTATAAACCGTTTCTTCCAGGTTGACATTCAACAAAACATAATCAAATTCTTTCCAATGGCTCACTTTGTCAGGAAACTGGGACATCCGCTTTTTGATAACTTCTTCAGAATCCGTCCCTCTGCCGTATAAACGCCGTCTAAGCTCCACAATTGATGGCGGTAGAAGGTAAATCGTTACGACATCATCCGGCGCCTTAGCCTTCATCTGCCGAGCTCCGGCCCAATCCATATCAAACAAAACGTCTTCGCCGACATTTAAAAAGCCATCCACCTCCGAACGCAAAGTTCCGTAACGCGCGCCGTATTGAGAATCAACACACTCATAAAAAGCGTCTTCGGCTTTAAGCCTGTCATATTCCACATCGGAAATAAAATGATAATCGACATCTTCGATTTCCGTATCGCGTTTTGGACGGGTCGTTACTGAAACCGAAAACTTAATATGTTCGTCCTGAGCCAGAATTTCTTTGCAGACAGCGCCTTTTCCCGTTCCCGACGGCCCCTCGATAATAAACATTGCGCCGCGGCGGACTCTTTTCAGTTTGTCAATAATGTCATTCATGTCTTTCTCCTCGCCCAAATGTGCAAAACTGCTGCTGCAAATTTTGATTTTAAGTAATTTTATAGTATATTGTTAAAAACAATATTAATAAGGATTTTCAAAAATGGCAACATCAAAACGTTATCAAAACATCCTCATTACCGGCGCTTCTAGCGGCATTGGCGAAGCTTTGGCGCTGCAATATGCCAAAACCACCGCCGCCCGCCTGTTTTTATCAGGCAGAAATGAAGAACGCCTGCAGGATGTCTGCCGCCGCTGCAAAGACCTTGGCGCAGAAACCGAATGCAAAATCATTGACGTAACCGACCGCCAAGCTATGAAAGAATGGATAAACCAATGCGAAAAGAAAGCGCCTTTAAATATTGTTATCGCCAACGCCGGTGTCGGCACCATCAATGAAAATGACGATTCTATCTATAAAACATTTGACACAAACCTTTACGGCGTTTTAAACACCATCCTGCCGGCTATTGCCAACTTTCGCTCAAGAAAAGCTGACGGAACGGAAAAATCCGTTGTCCTTGTCAGTTCCATGGCCGGATATCACGGTTTGTACACCTGCCCGTCTTACAGCGCCAGCAAAGCCGCTGTCAAAGCTTACGGCGAAGCCCTGCGTATTCGCCTGAGGCCGGAAGGCATAAATGTCAACACGGTTTGCCCCGGTTTCGTGCGCTCCCGCATTACCGACCAGAACACCTGCCCCATGCCGTTTTTCATGGAAGCACCCGCCGCTGCAAAAGTCATTGCCACAGGAATTGATAATAACACCGGCTTGATTTCTTTCCCGGCGCCAATGCGTTTTATTGCCTGGCTGGGTTCGATTCTCCCCAACTGGCTGAGCGATTTTATTTATTCAAAACTGCCATACAAAGCATAATATAAAAGCTCCAAGATAAAACTTGGAGCTTTTATAATTTAAGATAATTCCGACAAATTCAGCACCGGACGAGCGATACAACCGCCATCCTTAGAGTAGCAGACCACGCCGCCTTGATTAGCACCATCAGCCGTACAGAAGAGCCACGCGTCGTCGAACTTGAAGGAGTGCTGGGACGACGACCAATACCATTTCCCCTGCACCGCCAGTGTATCTCCTCCAAGACTAACAAGCAAATCATCAAGCATTCTTTTCTGCCGTTTAGAAAGATTTACCAGTTTTTTCCAGAATCTAAACTTTCCGGCACTGCAAGCATAACCCTCGATTTTGATTTCTTGACAATAGCCCAAAGCATGCTCCCACTCCATCATCCTAGAAGAATCATGTAATGTGATAAGATGATTCTTAAAAATCACGCCCAACGGCTGTTTGCCTTCAAGCGGAACCCATGAGCGAACCATACCCTCATACATTACCTCAAAGGCAAATTTCTTTTCCTGACC
>CEBV01010893.1_pt1 | contig 11130 bp, 9 predicted proteins | sample 554741 | NCBI WGS metagenome assembly CEBV01 (sample SAMEA3182070, study PRJEB8094) | gut metagenome | biome: human; feature: gut; material: Stool; isolation source: human stools | place: Canada | collected 2011-11-22 | reverse complement strand
TGCTTGACGTCTTCAAGCAGAAGAAGCGAAGCAAGTTTGTGTACCAAAACCCTTGTTTTCCCGCTTCCCGGACCTGCCGCAACGACAATATATTTTGATTCGTCATCATTGATGATTTCCGACTGCTTATCGGACAATTCGTTAAAAAGTTGATTGTACTTTTCAGGCGTGATATTTCTTTCGATTTCGGCGGCACGGTTGCCTTTGAAATACTTTACGATAAAGCGTTTGAAATCCATTTGGAAGTAATCGTTTACAAATTGCAATGCTGCATTATAATCGCGCACCATTAAATTGGCATATTCGCCAACGATATGAATTTGCTGTATCTTTTGTTTATAAAATTCACTTAATTGACGATAATCTTCGTTTTTGTAACGAATTTTATTATCCATTACCAAACGCTTAATTTCCATCCCGTTGTAAGAAACCAAAAAACCTCCTTGAAGAGATATTGCTCCTATCTTTGAAAGATACAAAAGCGCATCCTCGATGTCATTAGAGGTTACGGGTGTATCGTATATCTCTAATTTGGGTATTTTTTGATAGGCTTCATATAACCCGATCAATGAAAACTCAACGAGAGCTTCTTCGTTTTGTTTGATAGGCGATTTTTCGCTCATACGATACAGTTCTTCCACTACAAATCTGCAAATGTCCTGCCTTTTCTCTGATTTCGCAAGCAGTTTATTTACAGGAACCGTAGGAATATAATCCGTTCTGTTTTGGGAATTAAACTCGCTTTTTTGTATATATCCTTTTATCGTCCAAAAATAATTGATTGTTTTGATGTTTTTTACCGTGGATGTTTTTAAGCCTTTCTTTATGGCTGCGTTATTTAATTCCTTAAGGTTAAAACTATTACCTTCATCTTGGATATTAGATAAAATGAAGAACTCGAGGTTCATAAATTTTTCAAGCACAAGCAACGCTTTGTTTTGTGATTCGGTACGCCTAATATACGCCGTCATATCTTGTGCGTCTTGAAGAAGCTTGATTTCCCTCATTTTGTTAACAAGATTGATTACCTCTTCTTTTTCGATTGCAAGGTTGTCGGCAATATAATCGACTCTTGACTCCGCATCGTCATTCCCGGCATCGGCGCGACTTCTGCTTGAAATAAGATACTTTATGATTCTTTTGGCTGATAATCGCTCAGTTTCATTAAATAACGGAGATGTTTCTATCATATAAGAGGCTTCTTGCATATTTTTAACCAATATGCTTGTAGCATAAACGCGCGGAACATTATGTCCGCGTTTAATATAACCTGCCGTTTCAAGCGCAGAGATGGCTGTTTTTACTCTCGTTTCGATATCTGCGACGGAATCGTCCCAACCTGCTTGTCTTGCTATTTCCAAAGCGGAGCAACAAACTTTATTTCTCGTTTTTGTCAAATCTTTAATAGCTTTCCAAACTTGTTGAATTTCGCTAATGCTCAATTTGGTTTGATTGAGTAGTATAAAGTGTTTGTCCAAATCATTGTCGCTATACAAAACATAACATTCCGCTTCCAATGATTGGTCACGACCTGCACGACCTGCCTCTTGAACATAATTTTCAAGCGAATCGGAAATATCGTAGTGAATAACCAATTTAACGTCTTTTTTATCTACGCCCATACCAAAAGCAGAAGTTGCAACTATAACTTGTACTTCGTTTTTAATAAATGCTTCTTGATTTGCGATTTTTTCGGAAGATTCCATTTTGCCGTTAAACGGTTTCGCGGGAAAGCCGTCATTAGTAAGTTTTTCGGCAAGAGCCCGAGTCCTTTTCGTCCTTGAAACATAAACGATAGTAGGACATTTCTTTGCCTCTATCAAAGAACGCAGTGTGTTGTATTTTTCTTCGTCCGTTTCTTTGTATAAAACGGCATAATGAAGGTTCTTTCTCGTCGCGTTAGTCGCAAATATTTCGAGGTCAATACCTAATTTTCTCTTAAAATAGTCACAAATATCAGTTATAACCTTTTGTTTCGCTGTTGCTGTAAAACAAGATACGGGGATAGGATTTTTTAATCCTTTTTTGTGTTGAAGCTCTTTAAGAAAGTCTCCAATATATAAATAATCAACGCGAAAATCTTGTCCCCAAGCCGAAAAGCAGTGTGCTTCGTCAATGACAAAACGAGCAATGTTTCTCGACATAAGCAGACGCTCGATTGTTTTGGATCGTAACTGCTCGGGTGAAATATACAACATAGAAGCCGTGCCGTTTGCAACTCTATCAACGGCATCTTTTCTCTCAATCGGGCTTAATAAACCGTTGATGGTGACCGCCTCGGCAAGACCTTTTCCTTCTAGATTGTCTACTTGGTCTTTCATTAAAGATTGAAGAGGTGAGATTACAACCGTAAGCCCGTGAATCGTTACTCCCGCCATCAATGCAGGGAGTTGGAAAGTAATAGACTTTCCGCCGCCTGTCGGAAATACGGCAAGAACCGATTTACCTTTTACCGCCGCATCGGCCGCTTTTTCTTGTAAAGGTTCTCCGTTATAAGTTCTAAATTCATCGAACCCAAAGAATCTTTTTAATTGTTTATGTACATCTAATTTTGCAGTACAATACGCACAACCTTCTTTGCAAGGAGTATGCCTTAAAAACTTTATAACGTTTTCTACTTTAGGATAATTTTTTAATACCCACGCTGGGGTAATGGAATCCTTTTCGTCACAATTGATAATGGCTAAGGCATAAGCGAGTTCCACGGGATAGTACTTCATCATTAAAGCAATGTCGGCATTCGCGCAAATTTTACCCTCAAATTCGCTTTTAATGATGTGGTCGGTTAGCCCGTAAGGTCTAAAGTTTATATATTTAAAAAATCCCTGGAATTCAGGATAGGAGTATAGTAATGCGCATAAAATCCATTTCATTTTAGGCGAAAGTGCTTGGAATGCGTTTACTTCATCGTAAAACAAATCTTTCGCTTTGATTGCGTCGTTGAGCGGATTATTTAGCTCGTCTATTTGAATTTTATCGTCTTTTAGCAGTTTGTGATAGGGCTTTTTAGGAAATACAATTGGAGATATGTAAAGGGTATCGATATAAATAGGCGTACTGTCAATGTTCAGCAGTTCTCCGATATATTTAATATCGTGATGGATAATATTGTGACCACAAATAAAGTCGTTACCCTTTATAAAACGAGAAAATTCTTGTGTGTTTGCAGAATGAAATTGAGCAGTTTCGGTAACTGCCCCTAAATCTCCGATTATACCTTCATTTGTTATTTCGCTATCAATAAAAACTATTTGTCCTGTTGTATTTTCACGTAGTGTCCTATTGTAATCCATATATAAATCCACTCAAAATATAATTATTTCGCTTGATTAATTTGACACTAATCTTCTTTTTTACCAATAAGTTTTCTAACCTCTTTATCAAAATCGGAAGTGATTTTTTGAGTTTTGTTAAAAATATCGTATTCGTGTATTGCTTTACGTTCTGCATCAAGTTTAGATATGCTTCCTTTGCCTTGTAAAATAGTGTATTTGCGAAATTCCAAAAATGCATTAACGGCTTCGGCGAATTGTTGCATTGTGAAAGTGCGTTCATCTTCGATTATGTCTTCCACGTAATCGAAAAAGCCTGAAACGGTCCTTTCTAACTTTTTAATTTGCTTTTCGTTAAGATAATTTTTGGCAACTGTTACATCAGATTTCAAGACCCTTCCGTCAGGAGAGTGTTTCCATGTAGTAAGTCCCATATTTTCTTTGGTACTATCCGCTTTGGAATACACGATTTCGGCTGCGGTTTGTCCTGTTATGGCATAGTGGAACTTATTTTGCACCGTAGCATAAAACTCTTGCGTGATTGCAGAATTTTTATCGTAGTCAATACTGCACTCGGCAAAAATATCGGTAATTTGTTGCCAAATTCTGCGTTCGCTTGCACGAATAGAACGGACTCTTTCTAAAAGTTCACGGAAATAGTCTTTCCCAAAAACAGTTTCGCCTTGCTTTAAGCGGTCGTCATCTAGAACAAAACCTTTCTTAATGAACTCCTTTAATACATTCGTTGCCCAAATGCGAAATTGTGTAGCACGATGAGAGTTTACTCGATAGCCGACAGAAATAATTGCATCAAGGTTGTAAAATTTTACATTTCTTGCTACTTGACGAGAACCTTCGGTTTGAACTACTGAGAAATCCTCGGCAGTTGTAGTCTCTTGTAATTCTCCGTCTTGATAAATATTTTTCAAGTGTAATGAGATATTATCGGTAGAACAATCAAAAAGTTCTGCCATTCCGCGTTGAGTAATCCAAATGGTCTCATCTTTGATTGCGACTTTAATTTTTATATCTTCTTGATCGATGTTATATAAAACAAATTGAAGTTCATTAGCCATTGTCTTCCTCCACAAGCTCCATTATATCGTCAAACGTGCAATGCAATGCTTTACAAATCTTTGCAAGGGTTTCTGCATTTACATTTTCATTATGATTAAGTTTATTTAGCGTATATGGGCTTAAGTTAGCCAATTTAATCATTTCGTACTTTCTCATATTCTTGTCAATAAGAAGTTTCCATAGCCTTTTGTAACTAATCATTACATCCTCGCCATTAAAGTTTTTATTATTATACCATAAAATAGCAAAGAAATCAACAGCGAAAGCAAGTATTTAAATGTTTTTAAAAGATTTATGAAAAAGTAAAAAAATAAATGGCACTGTGGCGGGTGCTTGACTATAAAAGCGCGATGCACTGCATCGTGCAAAATCCCTGTTTCAGAGCATAGAGAAACAGGGATTTGTTTAATAGCAGAGCGGGTGAGTTTACTCACATGAGCGGAGCGTCCACGCTAAACAAATTGCGCTTGCGCGCTAATGCCTTGCATTTGACACTTTGTGTCCATTTGTTTGCTATGTCCGCTGCGCTCGATTTTCGCAAATGCAAGCGCTTGCTTCTCTCTTCGCTTGCGGTCAGCCTGGCGAGCCGGGGTTCACGCCGCAGGCGGCGCGATGCACCGCATCGTGCAAAATCCCTGTTTTGGAGCATAGAGAAACAGGGATTTGTTCTTGCCTTTTGCAAAGCAATCCGTGTGAAATATTTTTATGCTTTGCAAAAGCCTTCGGTCAGCCGCTAAAAACGACGCACCGTGTCGTTTTCTTAACGCTCTCGTTCAAATCCCTGTTGTTAAGTATCGAAAAACAAAAACGGACAAGCGAGTTTGCTTGTCCGTTTTGTTTGGCGGAGAAACAGGGATTTGAACCCTGGCTACGCTTCTCACGTACTACTCCCTTAGCAGGGGAGCCCCTTCGGCCTCTTGGGTATTTCTCCTTAAACCGAAAACGCGTCACAAAAGATGCTTAATTATAATAGCATACGAGTTTGCATTTGTCAAAAGCATTTCGCAAAAAAATGCTCAATATGTGATAAAGGTTGAAAAAACAATTATATTTTATCAATCGAAAGCATTTTGAAAAGGTCGTCCTCGGTGACGGTAAGGACGTTTTTCCCGCGGCGGACTGCGGACTCAATCGCCCTTTCTTCTTCTTTTGAGGGATTGCCCGCAAATATATCGGCGCGTCCGACGTGCGATTCCATAACGCCGCCCCTGTCCCGAACTTTTTCGACGATAAGCAACATCTCGCGAAAATGATTGTCAAAGTAATTTCTGGACACCGCGACGTGTTTTCCGAACAACGATTTTTCAACCGAAGAATCCGCGATAAAGTCTTCCAGAAAATGTTTGTATTTGTTGAAATTGCTGCCGCGCATTAAATTACTGCCCGACGTACTGTTGCGGTTTATTGCACAAATAAGGCTTTCTGCGCGCGTTTTGTAAAGATAAACCGTGTTATACGCCTTATGAACGCCCATACAGTTCGGATACTGCGCGATAAGTTTATTAAGCGACAGCCCCAGCTTTTCGCAAAAGTTTTTGGTGACGAGCATCGACACTTCGGCGTCGTCGTCGCTCTTATGCGGGACGTATTTGTTGACGTCGAGGTTCAGTTCTTCCACAAGTTTTTCGGTGCTGAACGGGTTTATGAGATTATTGTAATCCTTATGAATTGTCTGCACGTCCACGAAGTCGTAATCTATTGACGGCAGGCTGTAACGCTTGCAGGCGTTGTCCAGAAACACGGTGTCGTTTTTGTGCGAAAACCCGATGACGGTCTGATCCTTATATTCGATAAGAGATTTGATTTTTTCGTACAGCGCGGGGAAAGTCGGGCTTTTCAGAAAAACTTCTTTCGGGTACGCCATTTCGATGCCGGGGTAGGCTTCCCTGTTTTTCTTGCCCCAGGCGCCCGTATGGAAAATCGCCTCGGGGTTCATCAGAATATCGTCCTTTTCAAGTATGCGGAATTTTTCGTCGGTCAGAACGTAACCGAAACTGCACATACTTTTACCTTCGCTGCACTCTATGTCGAAAAACAAATATCTCATAACGGCGATTAGTATAACACATCTTTTGATACTTTGAAAGCAAGACCGTATATTTTTTGTAAATTTGCGGATACTTTTTTCGGAGGTATTTATGAAAAATCTGAAAAACAGCAAAACTTACGAAAATCTGGCGCGGGCGTTTGCCGGCGAATGTCAGGCTCACGTCAGATATATGTTCATCGAATACGGCGCGAGAAACGAAGGCTACGTCGCGTTGTCCGAAATCATCGACAAAGTGGTTTACGAAGAATTCAACCATGCACGCATGCTTTATTCATTCCTGCAAACCGCCGACGAAAACGTCATCAAAAACATCGATATTTCCGCGGGCTTCCCTTTCAAACAAAAATGGAATCTCCTTGACAACCTTGCATTTGCCGCGGAAGACGAAAAAAACGAGGCGGAAAGAATCTATCCCGAATTTATGGAAACCGCAAAAAAGGAAGGATTCAAGGATATCGCGGGGCTTTTTGAAAACCTTATTCAGGTTGAAACCTGCCACGAAAAACTCTTTCTCGACCTGCACGAGCAGTTGAAAGATTCCGCCCTTTATAAACGCCCGAAAGCGGTAAAATGGAAATGCTCGGGCTGCGGCTATGAAACAACCGCCGAATCCGCCCCGAAAGAATGTCCGCTGTGCCACGCAAAGCAAGGCGCGTTCATGCTGAAATTAAACGACGGAAATTAAATCAAATTGATAGATTTATTATCAGAAAAAATCAATTTTAATAATTGCGAAAAAAATTAGCACTCGGCTATTGACACTGCTAATTATCGGTTGTATAATGCAGGTGTAAAGAGGTGAACGATATGAAAAAATCAACTTCAATTTTATGGTTTTTAGCAAGTATTCTGATGATTGCCGCGGGTATCGTGTGCTTTGCGTTGCCCGTTGACACCACGCTTACGACGCTCGCATACGTAATCGGCGCGATCGTACTCGTAATCGGCGTTGTGGAAATCGCAATGTTTTTCACGACGGTCGGACTTTTCGGCGGCGGAGCGTTTCTTGCGGACGGCATAATCACGACGATTCTCGGCATAATAATGCTTTCAAACGAAAACGTCGTCGCAGGATTCTTGCCCTTCATTTTCGCAATGTGGTTTATTTACGAAGGCATTTCGGAATTGTCGATGGCGATTGCCGCGGGCAGACTCAAACTGCCGTACTGGTGGGTACTTCTGATAACTTCGATATTCGAAATCGTTTTCGGTATGCTGGCGTTCTTCAATCCCGTCGGCGGCGCGATATATCTCACGGTACTTCTGGGCGTGTTCCTGCTTGTACACGGCATATCGATGCTGGGCGACTGGTGCGTCGCGTTCAGAGTCAAAAACTTTTTCAGAAAGTGGATGGGCGATATGAAAACAAACGCCGACGAAATCGACGGCTGACAAACGAATATCCATTCCGGGGACGGGTTTTTCCGTCCCTTTTCTTTTGCCGAAAACTTAATTTTTTGAAAAAAATTCGCGTCGGGCGGTTAATATCCTTGCTATTATTTTAAGATATGTATATAATACAAAAATCAAACGAGAGATAATAATATGAAAAGAACAGATTTAAGAAACGTTGCAATTATCGCCCACGTCGACCACGGCAAAACCACGCTGGTTGACGAAATGCTTAAACAAGGCGGCACCTTCCGCGAGAACCAGCAGGTTGAAGATCGCGTTATGGACAGCAACGCCCTTGAACGCGAACGCGGCATCACCATCCTTGCGAAAAACACCGCAATCCATTACAACGGCGTGAAAATCAACATCATCGACACCCCGGGACACGCGGACTTCGGCGGTGAGGTTGAACGCGTCCTGAAAATGGTCAGCGGCGTGCTTTTGCTTGTCGACGCCGTCGAAGGGCCGATGCCCCAGACAAGATTCGTTTTGTCAAAGGCTTTATCGCTCGGGCTTAAAATAATCATCTGCATAAACAAAATCGACCGTCCCGACGCGCGTATTCACGAGGTCGTGGAAGAAGTTCTGGGACTTTTGATTGACCTTGACGCCACCGACGAACAGTTGGACAGCCCCATCGTCTATTGCAGCGGCAGAAAAGGCACAAGCACCCTTACCGAAGGCGCGGAAGGCGAAAACCTTATCCCGCTTTTTGAAACGATTCTGAGCCATATCCCCTGCCCCGAAGGCGACGACCAAAAACCCGCAAAACTGCTGATTTCCGCAATCGACTACAACAACTACGTCGGTCGTATCGGTATCGGCCGCGTCGAACAAGGCGTCATCAGGACAAACTCCGATGTCGTCGTCAGCGACTGGCACAACCGCATTCAACCTTATAAGAGCAAAATCGCCAACCTTTATCAGATCGAAGGCTTAAAGCGCGTTCCCTGCGACGCGGCTGCGGTCGGCGACATCGTATGCGTTTCGGGCATCGAAAACATCAACATCGGCAACACCGTGTCAAGCCCCGAAAACTCCGAACCGTGCGAGTTCGTCAAAATTACTGATCCCACCGTGCAAATGACTTTCTCCGTAAACGACAGTCCCTTTGCCGGCAAGGAAGGTAAATTCGTCACCAGCCAACGCCTGAGAGAAAGGCTTTATTCGGAACTTCTGAAAGACGTTTCCCTGCGCGTCGAAGACACCGACAGCACTGACAGCTTCAAAGTGTCCGGTCGTGGCGAAATGCACCTTTCTATTCTTATCGAAACAATGCGCCGCGAAGGCTATGAGTTTGCGGTATCCACGCCCAAGGTCCTTTTCAAAAAGGAAGGCGACACCCTGCTTGAACCTATCGACAGGCTTGTCATCGACGTCCCCGGCGACTGCAACGGCTCGGTCATGGGCGCGGTCGGCGCACGTCGCGGCGATCTCGTACACATGCAGGCAATCGGCGACAGAATGCGCCTTGAATTCGATATTCCGTCGCGCGGACTTTTCGGCTTTAAGAGCGAACTTCTGACGCTTACCCGCGGCGAAGGCGTAATGAGCAGCATATTCCTTGAATATCAGCCGTATAAGGGTGATTTCCCCCGCCGTAAAACGGGAAGCCTTGTCGCTTTTGAAACGGGCGAAGCGGTTACTTACGGTTTGTTCAACGCGCAGGAAAGGGGCATCCTTTTCGTCTCCGCAGGCGAACAAGTGTACGAAGGCGAAGTCATCGGCTATCCCCCGACGCTCGGCGATATTACCGTCAACGTCTGCAAGAAAAAACATCTGACGAACACCCGCGCGTCCGGTAGCGACGACGCGTTGCGCCTTATCCCCGTCAAAAAACTTTCCCTTGAAGAATGTCTTGAATTCATCGCCGACGATGAGTTGTTGGAAGTCACTCCCAAGAGTTTACGCATCAGAAAACGCATCTTAAACCACGAGTTGCGTATGAAAGCGCGTTTCGCAAACGCATAACAGGAAATGGTATATCTCTTTTTCGGAATCTGCATAATCGCGGCGACTTTCTGCCTCGGCTTTCGGTCGCTCAATAAAAACTTCTGGGGGCTTGTCGCAAAATATATCGCGTCGCTGTCCTTTCTGATAATCGGAATTGCCGCTTTTGCAAAAAACCCCGCCTGCAACATGAACTACTTCGTTCCGCTGTTTCTCGGGCTTATCTTGTGCCATGCCGGCGACGCTTTCCTTGGCGTTAAGGAACTTACTCCGACGTACAGAAAACGCCTTATCCCCATCGGTTTATTCGCGTTCCTTCTCGGCCACGTCGCCTTTTCAACGGCGTTCAACCTGACAAGCGGTTTTTATTTCGTGACGGCAATCGTCGCGGCGGTCGCGGCAATACTGACGTTTGGCGGCTCGTACGTCTTTAAGTTTGAAATTCCGCTGTGGATGCGCATACTTATCACCCTTTACGCCTTTACGGTAACGTTTACGGCGGTGTCCGCATGTTATCTGTACGCGGTGCAAAAGACCGTCGGCGGGCTGCTTGCGATGATTGGTGCGCTTTTCCTGCTGTTCAGCGACACGTGTCTGTCGTTCGTGTACTTCAAAGAATGGCGCGCAAACCGCACTTTGTCCGTTCTGGAACTCGCGACCTATTTCGCAGGACAGGCTTTAATCGCATTGTCGATAATGTATGTGTGAAAAAACAGTTGCAAATTTCAAAAAATATTATATAATATAGCAGTACGGCAAAAACCGCCGTATTACCGGGGTGTAGCGCAGATGGTAGCGCGCATGGTTCGGGACCATGAGGCCATGGGTTCAAATCCCGTCACTCCGACCATAAAAAACACACACGCATTATTTGCGTTGTGTGTTTTTTATTTGCCCAGAATAAGGGATTTGAACGGGACGTTAAGAAAACAGCACAGTGCGCTGTTTTTAGTCCCCGGCGTGATAGCAACCGCGTTAGCGGCGCAAAAAAAAGCGCATAAAACGCCTGCGCCCGTAGGGTTGCGGAGCAAATCCCGTCACTCCGACCATAAAAAACACACACGCATTATTTGCGTTGTGTGTTTTTTATTTGCCCAGAATAAGGGATTTGAACGGGACGTTAAGAAAACAGCACAGTGCGCTGTTTTTAGTCCCCGGCGTGATAGCAACCGCGTTAGCGGCGCAAAAAAAAGCGCATAAAACGCCTGCGCCCGTAGGGTTGCGGAGCAAATCCCGTCACTCCGACCATAAAAAACACACACGCATTATTTGCGTTGTGTGTTTTTTATTTGCCCAGAATAAGGGATTTGAACGGGACGTTAAGAAAACAGCACAGTGCGCTGTTTTTAGTCCCCGGCGTGATAGCAACCGCGTTAGCGGCGCAAA
>CEBV01026001.1_pt1 | contig 11189 bp, 8 predicted proteins | sample 554741 | NCBI WGS metagenome assembly CEBV01 (sample SAMEA3182070, study PRJEB8094) | gut metagenome | biome: human; feature: gut; material: Stool; isolation source: human stools | place: Canada | collected 2011-11-22 | reverse complement strand
GGAGGAGTTGTTGGGGCAGCGGCCAGCAAGACGCGCGTGCCGCCCAAGGCACGATGCGGATGCTGGGTGCCGCAACCCGGAAGACGCGGCGCGCATTTCAAATCTTCTTTCACCCGCTGTCCTTAATGGTGGCATCCGCCTGCTTGTGCAGCAACTGCACAAACAGCTGCTCCTCCGGCTGCAAAGGCTCCCGCTCCGGGTACACCAGCACGTCCCGCATCTGCTGCTTCTGCGCCGGGCAGTTATGCAGTGCCAGATGGTACTGCTCCAGCGCGCGCTGCGGCATGGGGGACGACCACATATAGGCCGTGGGCAGGTTTTGCAGAATGGAGAACTGGCTGCACCGCTCGTACACATGGATGCGGCGGTTGGGGTTTGCCTGCCAGCGGGAAACAGTGCTCTCCTCCCCGGGCAGATGGGTGTCGCCGTGCAGCACCTCGATGTAATCGTTCAGTTCGTCAAGGTTCTGCACCTGCCGCCGCGCCAGCGGGCTGTCCTGACTGGTGAGCAGCAGGTAGGAAAACTCCATGATAGGCTCCTGCCGCAGACCGTGGCGCTGGCAGTAGCGCAGATAGTAGTCCTCGTCCTCGGCGGCATAGCGCAGCAGCGCTATGTGGTAGCCCTGCCGCAGCACAAAATCCAAAGCTTCAATGGCACCGCTCTCCCGGATATGCACCCGCAGCTGCTCGCTGCGGGCTGCCTGCTGCAAAAAATCCACCGCCGCATAGGAGGCGTAGGTGGCATGGGTCAGCACCACCCGCAGCTCGGCGCAGCTGCGCTGCTGGTGCGCCTCCTGCTTCAGCTCGTCCACCTGCTGCAGCACCCGCTGCGCCTGCCGGATGAACCGTTTGCCCTGCTCGGTGGGGATCATGCCCGTGGAGGAGCGCTCGAAGATGCGCAACCCGTATTCCTCTTCCAGGTTCTTCAGTGCCTTGCTGACGTTGGGCTGCGCCGCGTACAGCTGCTTTGCCGCCGCCGACACCGACCCCCATTTCATGATGGCTACCAGATACCGCAGTTCCGTAATATTCATGAACCCCTCCACGTTGTTTGCAGTCGTAACTGTATTGTAACAATTTCTCCGCGTCGCTGTCAAGCGGGGGAGAATAAACCCTCTCAGTCCGCTCCCCCTTGCACCAAAGCCCACGGGTGCTATATAATAAGGAAAAACACAAAGGAGGGGCTGTACCATGCCGGAATACCGCGTGCTGCGCATTGACGAGCAGCTGTACGGCTGCGAGGAGCTGCCCGCCGGGCAGCCGGTGCTGTGCGATGTGACCCTGACCGATGCCGCCGGGGCTGCCCGCATTCTGCCCTACCCGGACAGGGAGCTGACATGTCTTGGCATCGACGAGGGAGACACCGTCTGTCTGCTGCCGGACGGCACCCTGCACAAGCTGTAAGGAGTAATTTTATGCATAATATCTATTTCACCCGCCACGGCGAGACGGTATGGAACGTGGAAAATAAGATCTGCGGCATGACCGACAGCCCGCTGACTGCCCGCGGGCAGGAGCAGGCGCGGCAGCTGGGCGAGCTTGTCCGGGACAGCGGCCTGCACATTGACGAGATCTTGTACTCTCCCCTCTCCCGCGCCGCCGACACCGCAAAGGCCATTGCCGCCGCTACCGGTCTGCCCGCCCGCTGCGAGCCCCGCCTGCGGGAGCAGTGCTTTGGCAAATACGAGGGCACGCCCCGGGACGGTGCGGAGTTCCGCATCTCCAAGACCCACTTTGCCGACCGCTATGACGGCGGCGAAAGCATGATGCAGCTGGCGCAGCGCATCTACAATTTGCTGGACGAATTGAAGGCGGACACCGGCAAGACCTACCTGCTGGTGGCGCACAACGGCATCGCCCGGGTGGTGCACTCTTATTTTTATGATATGACCAACGAGGAATACGCCGCTGCAGGCATCAAAAACTGCCAGCTGGTGGAGTACACCTTTGAATAACAGGAAAGCCGCCGGGGCCCCGGCGGCTTTTCTGTTATTACTCGTCAACCATGACGGTAATGGAATTTCTGGTCTTTTGTCACAAACATATACACGCTCACCGCCAGCGCGGCAAGCTCGGCGGCGGTGACAGCCAGCCACACGCCGTCAATGCCCCACAGGGCGGGCAGCAGGAGCAGCGCGGCAAGCTGGAACACCAGCGTGCGCAGAAAGGAGATGAGGGCGCTGGTCACGCCATCGCCCAGCGCCGTGAAGAAGGAGGACGCATACACGTTGAAGCCCATGATGAGGAAGCTCAGCGCATACAGCCGGAAGGCGCGGCTGGTCAGCGCCAGCAGCTGGGCGTCGTAGCCCACAAAGATGCGTGCCACATAGGGAATGAGCACCATGGATACGGCGGTCATGCTCACAGCTACCACGGCGATGAGGCGCAGGCTCTTCTGGTAGAGGTTATGCACCTCGGCATGGTTGCGCGCGCCGTAATGGAAGCTGACGATGGGTGCGCTGCCCACGGCATAGCCCACGAACACCGCCACGAACAGGAAGGCAGCGTACATGATGACGCCGTAAGCCGCCACGCCGTTTTCTCCGGCAAGCCGCAGCAGCTGGAAGTTATACAGGATATTGACCAGCGACATGGAAAGGTTTGTCATCAGCTCGGAAGAGCCGTTGATACAGGCATCCCACAGCACGCGGCCGTAAAACTGTGTTCTGCACAGGTGCAGGCGGCTGGTATTGTGGTGGTCGATAAAGTAGAACACCGGAAGCACGCCGCCCACCAATTGGCTGATAAGGGTGGCAACGGCAGCGCCCTCCACGCCCCAGTGCAGCATACCCACCATCACCACATCCAGCACCATGTTGGTGCAGCCTGCACCTACGGTGAACCAGAAGCCCAGAAGCGGCTTTTCGGCGGTGACGAAAAAGCTTTGGAACATATTTTGCAGCGCAAAGGGCGGCAGCGCCAGCATCAGGATGCGCCCGTAGCGCACGGCGTAGTCCAGCAGCTCTCCCTTTGCGCCCAGCAGCATGGCGACCGGCCGCAGGAACACAAAGCCCAGCACGGCCAGCACGCTGACCGAAACAAGCGCCGCCAGCAGAAACATAGTAAAATAGCGGTCGGCTTTTTTCTGGTCACCCTCGCCCAGCGTGATACCAACGATGGCGCTGCCGCCGGTGCCCAGCATAAAGCCGACAGTGCCCAGCAGCTGCGGCAGCGGCATGATGAGGTTGACCGCCGCAAAGGCCGTTTTGCCCACAAAGTTGGAAACGCACAGGCCGTCCACGATGCCGTAGACGGAGGTGAACAGCATGGTGCCGATGCAGGGCAGCACGAACCGCAGCAGGCGGGAATAGGTAAAATGATCGGACAATTGGATGGTTTTCTTTGGCATAGCTCCTCCTTTTTGAACTTCACATATGCAAAAAGGCCGGATAAGAACCACCGCTCCGGTGCATTCCCTCTTCTGCTGCGGCACTACGGTGCCCACAGCCTCCGGGAAACACGAACGATGACATCTTATCCGGCCTTTCAATTACGTTGAAACAGCCCTCCGATGAGCGAAAAACAGTATAGCAAAGTTTATTTTTTATGTCAAGTTCCGTTTTGCATCATTCCGCCGCAATGCGGACAAAGGGCGCGATGGCGTTGGCATCGCCGTGGCGGACGATGGAGTAGGTGATATCGCAGTAGGGCTGGATGGCGGTGCTCTTTTCCACGGTGGAGATGAGCAGCACCTGCAATTGCAGGCGGCGGAACAGTTCCATCATGGGGCGGATGCGGTCGCTGGTCATTTTACTGAACGCTTCGTCCAGCAGCACCAGACGGATGCTGTTTTCGCTCTTCTGGTAAATTTGCAGAAGGCTTGCGCAGATGGCCACATAGAAGGGTGCCTGATTCTCGCCGCCGGAGGAATCGCGGCTGACGCGGGACAGATACGCCTGCTGCCCGGTGACCTGATTGGTCACCTTGATATCGTAGTCCAGATAGGTGCGGTAGTCCACATAGTCCGAAAGGGTGGCACCGGCGGCGGTGCGTCCCTCCTGCCGGGCTCGGGTGTTCTCGTCCACATCCGCCATGATCTTTTCCATCAGCTCGTCCACCTGACGCTCGTAGGCGGGGTCGGCGGTGGCGGCAAGGTTGTCCAGAGAGTCGCCCTCGGTCATCTGCTGGTTGCCCTTGTCCACGATGACCTGATAGAACGCCGCCAGCTGCGGGTCGCGGCTGGGCTCCAGCTCAAAACGGTAGACTTCCTCGCCGTAGGTCAGCTGCTCCATGACCTTGTTCAGCTCCCGGAACTGCCGCCGGGCGTTGAAGATATCGTCCTTCATGCGGAACAGGATATCCTTGCGGAAGCGGTCCTTGCAGTCCCGCTGCGCCTGCTCCAGGCGGGCGGCGTAGCGCTCCAAATCGATGCGCACAAGGCTTTCGTGCTGGGCGCGGTACTGTTCCAGCCCGGCAAGGCCCAAGGGATAATCGCAGACATAGCGCTGGTTGTAGGCTTTCTGCGCCGGTTCAAGGGTGCTGTTCAGGTAGACGGTCAGGGCATCGTCCAGCTTGGCCTGTGCCTTTTCGGCGGCCTGCGCGGCGGCGCGGGGAGACTTGTCCGGCCCGGTCAGCGCCTGCTGACGGCTGCGGGAGAGGGGCTCCACCAGCGGATGTGCGGCAAAGAAGCTTTCTGCGGCCTGTGCGCTCTTTTCGGCGGTGTCCACCGCCTTTTGCTGCTCCGCTTCGCAGGAGGAGATCTGTTTTTCGCACACGCGCAGGTCGCCGCCGGTCTGTTCCACGGCGGTACGGGCGGCTTCCCATGCGGCTTCGCGCACCTCTTCCTCCTTATACAGCTGCTGCAAAAGCGGATTCTCGCGGCACTCCGCCAGCTTTGCCGCCTGCTCGTCCACCGCCGCGCGGGCGGCGGTCAGGGCGGCGCGGGCGTCCCACAAAGCGGCAAGTTCTTCCAGCGTTGTGCCGCGCAAAAGGGTCTGGTACTGGCTGTATGCGGCTTTCAGGTTCTGCTCTGCCTGTGCGGCGGCGCGTACTTCTTCAGCAAGGGCGTTCATCTCCCCTGCCAGTGCCCCGGCGCGGGCGCGGCGGGCTTCCAGACCGATATAGCGCTGCGGGGTGCGCAGACGCTCCAACCGGAAGGGATGGTGGCGCAAAAGGTCCCGGGTGGCGCTGTCGGGGTAGTTTTCCAGCGTGTCGGGGGTGTCGCAGCAGACGATGCGGCGCAGGATGGTGTCGGCGTACTGCGCAGCAAGCGGGTTTTCGCTGGTGACCTGTGCCGCCAGACTGTCGGCGGGGGCGGTGTCGGCGCGGCGGTTGGCCTTGCGCAGACCCGGGGTGTCCAGCAGGCTGATGGGACCCACTTTCTCTTTCAGCGCCACAAAAGCGCTCTTTGCGGCGGCGTAGTGGGCGGGCGGCACAAGGATATCAAAGCGGCGGTCGCCCAGACAGGCTTCCACGCAGTCCTGCCAGCTCTCGTCCTCCACGTTCAGCAGCTCACAGAAGATGCGGGCGTCCGGCTCCATGCCCCGGCTTTTCAGCTCGGCGTTCACGGCGTCCCGCACCCGGGTGGCGGCGTCCCCGTGGGGGTACACCCACTTGCCGCCGGATACGGCATCCAGCTCGGCGCGTTTCTCGGTCTGCTGCCGCTGCAGGGCGGCGGTGTGCTGCCGGGCGGCAAAATAGGCTTCTTCCAGCGGCTTTTCCTGTGCGGTCAGCCAGTCGGTCAGGGCGGGCAGGGTGTCAGGGGTCAGGTCGGCCAGCTTCTGCCCGGCGGCAAAGCCGCTGCGGCGCAGCACGGCCAGCAGGTTGCCGGTCTTTTCGGCGGCTTTTTCGGCGGTGTCTGCGCGGCGGGCGGCAGCATCCAGTGCGGTCTGCCGGTGCGCCAGCTCCTCGCTGAGAGCGTCCAGTGCGCGTCCCTCGCCGCTGGCACCGGCGGCGCTGTGGGCGGTCAGGTAGGCGCGGCGGGCTTCCGCTTCGGCGGTCTTGGCTTCGGCGTAGCGGGTGCGCAGCGTTTCCTGCTGGCGGCGTCCGGCGTCTACCCGCTCCTGCCAGACGGCCTTTTCCCCGGCATCGGCAGCAGCCCGCGCCAGCAGGGCGGCACCGCGATTCACAAGGGCTTCGGTCTGTTTTTCGGTGGCTTCGCGGCCGAAACGGACGATCTCGTCCAGCGCATCGGCGCGGGTCTGGGCTTCCGCCAGAACAGCGTGCAGGTTTTCCAGCTCTAGGCGGTCACCCTGCAAGGCTTCCAAGTCCAGCTCCGGCTGGGGCAGGATGTACTGGTACAGAAACTCCCGGAAATTCGGGATCTCGTCCATGCTGGTGCCCATCTGGAACACCTCGTTGAACTTTTTGCCCAGCAGGCTGGCTGCGCGTCCGATGCCCAGTGCGCGGCAGATCCTATCCCGCGCTTCACTGGGGCTGCGGGTGTAGGAAAGCCGCCCTTCGGCGGGCTTGAAGTCCTCCTTGGCGCTGGGCGCACCGGTGCGCGGGTCGATGAAGGGCAGCTGCTCCAGCGTGATGCCGTCCTCCGAGATATACCATGTCTGGTCGCCGGGGTGCAGTTCCTGCATGGGGCCTTCGGACTCCACCCGTACCGCGATGACAAAGCTGGTGTGCTTTACGCTGTCCCAGAACTCCGCCCCGATATACGCCACGGTATGCCCCGGGCGGCGGTAGGCGTTTTCGCCGCGCTGCTTGGCGTGGACAGAGCCCTGCAGGGTGCGGCCGCTTTTTTTATTGCCCAGCGCATTGAAGTTGCGATTGGTGGTCAGGCAGTAGCGGATGGCGTCCAGAATGGTGGTCTTGCCCACGGCGTTCACGCCGATCATATAGGTCAGGCGGGCGCAGTCGAAGGTGGTATTTTCAAAGTTGTGCCAGTTGATAAGTTTCAGGCGCTTGAGTTCGATCATGCTTCACCCTCCCCTGCTTCGGTGTCTGCGCCCTCCGGGCGCTCGTACAGACCAAGCTCGGTGCGGGTGCGGGCGCTCTCGGCGGCGGCATCCGCAAGGTCAGCGTCCGGCAGCGCCAGCAACACCGTGGGAAATACCTCGATGCGGCTGTCCAGCCCGGAGAGCCGTCCCACAGGACGCGCCAGATTGTACCGGCGCAGGGTGCGCATGAGCTTTTCCAGCGTTTGCTGATCCAGCTTGCGGGGCAGGTTCATCTTTTGCAATTCGGCCTGTACTTCTTCTACGGTCACCAGCACCTCGTCTGCGCTGGCGGCAAGGCTTTCTCGCTTTTGCAGATACAAAAGCCGCAGCACCAGCAGCAAAATGCTCTCGTACTTGAGCAGCCGCGCCTGACTGCCCTCATGCTCGTTGACCAGCGCCGCCGCCTGCATGGGTGCGGGGTACAAAAGCACCGCGTAGCCCAGCGGTTTGAATACTGCCCGCACCTCGTTGAGGTGATCCTGAATATACAGATATTTTGCCCGCTGTTCCTCTACGCAGCCCAGCACGAAGCAGTGGTTGAGCAGATAGTTTGCGGTTTCTTCCAGCAGATCAATGGTTGCCATCCGTGTTTACCTCCTTGCGGCGGGTCAGGACAAAATCCTGAAACCGGAAGCCGCCGCGCTCCACCCAGTTTCCGGTCATGGTGATATCATACTCCCGGTGCGGCGACTGGGAATAGGTGTGCAGGCCGATGATGCCTGTAAAGTCGTTCGGGTATTCCTCCACAAGGGTGGAGGCGTTCACCTGCCCGCGGGCAGCCAATGCCTGCTGCGCCAGCAGCGCCACGTTTTCCTCGGTGACGGCAAGGCGGGCGTAGTCCAGCAGAAGCTGCTGCTCCTGCCGCAGCCGGGCGGGGTCAAGGGGCTCGGTGCGCACCGGGGCAAGAGGTGCTTCGGTGCGGGGCGCGGCGGGGGGATACAGCGGCTTTGCGCCGAACACTGCCGCCGGGTACAGGTGCAGCCGCGCTGCCACCGGGCCATCGTCCGGCTCGAACAGCTGCTCCGGGCTGCGGATCTCCTCCGCATAGCGGCGCAGCAGGGCGGTGACGCTGCCCTGCGCCGAGCGGTCGCTGAGCAGCAGGAATTGTGCCCGCTGCACCGCCCGCTTGCGGTAGCGGATGTGGCTGGCGTCGATCTCCTTCATCAGAGTGCTCATCTCTTCCAGCGCGTCCCGCTGCTGCTGGATGAGGGCACGCACCCGGGGTGCAGCCTCGCCGGGGGCACAGCGCTCCACCCGGGCGTAATCCAGCGCTAAGCGCGGCAGCTGGTTCTGCTCGCAGTCGTCCAGTTCTTCTTCCAGATAGGCGCGATAATTAAACAGGTTATCGCTGGTTTTAAAGCGATGGTACGCCGCCGCCACCACTTTTTCTTCGTACTGATCGAACAGTTCCAGCACCTCCTGCGGGGTGCGGTTATGGGTCAGGCGGTCGATATAATGCCCGATGGAAGCGTTGAGGGCGCGCAGGGACTTGTTCAAAGTTTCAAGGTCTGCCGCCACCTCCCGCAGCACATTCTCGTAGGGGCTTTTTTCCTGCCCGATGCTGCCCAGCAGCTGCCACGCCTTGTACAGCTTGCCGGTGTAGGTGACCACCCGGGGGTTCAGTATCTCTTCCAGCGCGTCCAGCAGCGGGGTGACCTCCGGCATAAAGGCAAAGGTCGGCTCGCTCTCATAACTGCCGGGCTGCTCCTCCAGCCAGCCGGTGCGGCGCAGACGCAGCAGAAAGCCCACCGCCAGCGTGTGGGGGTCGCGGGTGGGCTGCTCGTCCTCATCGCCCGCGCCGTCGGCGTCCAGCGCCAGCGGCTTTGCCAGCGCGGCAAAATAATCCTCGGCGCGGGAGACGGCCTCGGCGCGGGAAATGCTGTAATCTGCCGTATGGCGGCACTCCTCCCAGAGCAGCAGCAAAAGCTCTGCATAAAACGCCCGGTTGGGCCCCGCCAGCGGGCGGAACAGCCGTGGGCTGACCAGTTCAAACAGCTGCATGGAAACGTCCTTTCTGTGTGAGTTCGATACCCTTTTATTGTACCACAGCGGGCGGGGTTTGTCACAAAAAGGCGAAAAAAAGCCCCGGGGAGCGGGGTGCTCCTCGGGGCGGGGTGGGGTTCAGTTCTACGGGGTGGTGTTGGTCAGCTCAAAGCCGATGGCAACATAGGTCTTGCCGCCAATGGTCCATGCGCCGACACCCAGCGCAGTAAGCTCCAGCGTCCGGCCGTTTTTCTTTGCGTTGGCAATCTCCTCGTTCACGGTGCGGAGCAGGGCTTGAACATTGGTATAGTTTGCTTTGATGGCTGCGGTTTTGGCGGCCTCGTAGAAAAGCGGCACATAGTTCTCTTTCGTGCTTTTGCGCACATCATAGCAGATCTGCACCAGCCGCACCGTGGTCTTACCATCGCCATCTGTTTTGTAGAGCGTCTCACCGGTCAGGCTGTCCGCGCCGTGTTTCTCCTCGATGTGCTCGATGGCCAGCCTCTTGATGTCGGCATCGTTTTCAAAGCTCGTCCCGAATGTCTTATTCAGCGCTTTCTGATAGGCGCTTTCCACCTTGGGATCAAACTCGGGGTTGCCGGGGTCGCTGCTGTCGCTGCAGGCGGTGAACAGCGCCAGTGCCATGATACCGGCCAGCAGAACAGCCGCAAGACGCTTTAACTTTTTCATGCAATGCTCCTTTTATAAAATGCAGGGGGCCCATGCGGATGCGCAGGGCATTCTGCTTTCATTCTACAGCAGCGCGGCGGCGTTCGTCAATGGCAAGTGTGCCTGTTTTTTGCCGGGATTTTTGGGCAGAGCGCAAAAAGCCCGGGCGGGGCAGGACGATTTGGAATGCGCGCCGCGTGCGCTTTGCGCATATTCAGCGGAAGAATTATTTTTATTTCGCGTTTGTCGCGCTCTGCGGAGCGCTCCAAACGCATTTTCACGGGAGGGGTCGCAACGGTAAGCGGCATTTACCGCAAGCAAGACAGAAAAAAGCCCCGGAGGGCGGGTGCTCTCCGGGGAAGAAAGGACTGATGATTCTTTACTTATTTGTGGTAGTTGGGGTTCTTGACCTTGAACGCAATTGCCATGTAGCTATGCTTGCTATCTCCCTTGACAACAACGCCAATGTCTGTCCAAGCGCCATTCTGGTTGATATTGACATTTGTATCGGTATTGACCTTCTTCGAGATCTCGTTCAGAATGAGACCCAGTATCGTATCCTCATAGGAGAAGTTCGTCGCCACGAGAACCGTCAGATACTCTTTGTCCTTACCCTTTACTTCGCCGCCAAGAACGAACTTATAACCAAAGATGCTGCCAGAAGCATTGATCTTCTCATCCAAGAACTTTTCTGCTTCAGCCTTCAGGGCTTTGTTATTATCTACGCTTGCAGTGCTGGTGCTGTACTTGCCCAGAACCTTATCCTCAGCCGTTGTGTCCTCTTTCATGCTGCCAGTGTTGCCGCCGCCGGAACAGGCAGTGAGCATCACCATAGCCATTGCGCCTGCAAGCAGCAGAGCGACGATCTTTGACAGTTTCTTCATAGGGGTATCCCTCCAATCAGCGTTTTTTGTGGATATGTTTCTTTTTTCTCGAAAGGCTTTCGCAACCATCGTTGCCTTTCTGCCCTGATTATATCCGACACCTGACGGTTTTGTCAATCGGGAATATCGCTAAACTTCCTGAAGCAGTTTCGTGAAAATGATGAAAATAAGCGGGATTTGTTGCAGTTCTGGTATGTTCTGGAATCAATTCTGTCGACAGTCTACGGAATCTCCGTTTCCCTGTCCCGGCGGCGCGGTTTTGCCGGGTGCGGGAGCACTTAAATTTGGATATATGTTGTGTTGGCAAGCGTTAACTTTCTTGAAAAGGGTTCGCCCTCTCAGGCGCTCCCGCGCCAGCTCTCCCAAAGGGAGAGCCAAGCCGTAAAGTTCAGCGCTAAAGTATTAGGCGCAAAGAGAAACTTCTCGGCAGTGGACTTGGCTCTCCCTTTGGGAGAGCTGGCAAAGCCGCAGGCTTTGACTGAGAGGGCGAGCCACTTTCCCCATTATTTTGCCTTTTTACACATTTTCACCACGTTTTAGTGGTAAAATCATGTCCAGATTGAAACGAACTTGGAGGAAATACCCATGCAACACTGTCCCGCCCGCGCGGCACAGCGGCTGGCTGCGGCAGTTCTGGCGCTGGTTTTGCTGCTGTGCGCCTTTTTGCCCCGTGCCCACGCCGCCGAACTGAAAGAGAAAAACGGCATCCGGCTGCTCAGCTTCGACACCAGCCACATCCTTTCCATCGGCAACCAGACCTCCGGCAA
>CEBV01022827.1_pt1 | contig 11238 bp, 10 predicted proteins | sample 554741 | NCBI WGS metagenome assembly CEBV01 (sample SAMEA3182070, study PRJEB8094) | gut metagenome | biome: human; feature: gut; material: Stool; isolation source: human stools | place: Canada | collected 2011-11-22 | reverse complement strand
GCCCACGGAGCCGGGGATGCCGCTTGCAAACTCCAGACCCGCAAGACCGTTGTCGCGCGCAAACTGCGCAAGCCGCGCAAGCGATACGCCCGCCTCGGCATAGACCGTGTTCTCCGTCTCGCCCATGCGCAGCTTCTGAAGCTTCTCGGTGCTTATGACCATGATGTCCAGCCCCTCCTCGGGGAAGATGACGTTGGTGCACTTGCCGAGCGTGAGCGGGGAGACCTCGTTCATGTGCAGATAGAACATGACCTTGGACATCTCGAACAGGTCCTTCGGCGCCGCGTATGCGCGCACCGCTCCGCCGAGACGGAACGAGCAGTGGGTGTTCATCGGCTCGTTTTCTCTCAGGTCGAGCGCGGGTATATTATCCTTGATCTGGCTTATCGCCTTTTCCAAAGCTTCCATCGGTTTCTCCTTAGACAGTTTTACATTATTCCCGTGTCAACGGCATAATCCACGCTTGCCGCAAGCGTTTCCGCCGCGTTGTAGCCCATCTTCTTCTGACGGTTGTTCATCGCGGCAAGCTCAAGAATGACCGCAAGGTTTCGGCCGGGGCGCACGGGTATCGTGATGCTCGGCACGGTCATGCCGAGAATTTCCTGCGTTTCATTGGTAAGTCCGAGCCTGTCATACGCCTTATCGTCGTCCCACGCCTCAAGGCTTACGACAAGGTCGATATCGCCCTCGGGCTTCACCGCGCCCACGCCGTACAGGTGGCGCACGTCAACAACGCCTATGCCGCGCAGCTCCATGTAATATCTTATAAGCTCCGGCGCCGTTCCTATGAGTCTGTCGCGCCCGATGCGGCGAATGTCAACGGCGTCGTCGGCAACGAGCTTGTGCCCGCGCTTAATGAGCTCAAGCGCCGTCTCGCTCTTGCCAATGCCGGAGTCGCCCGTTATGAGAACTCCCTCGCCGTGCACCTCGACGAGCACGCCGTGCATCGTCATTCTCGGCGCAAGGTGGGTGTGCAGCGAGCTTATCACGTCCGCCATGAAGTCGGAGGTGTCCTCGGGGGTAAGGAAGAGATTGCGGTCGTATTTTTCCGCCATCTCGATGCACTCCGGGAAGGCGCGCGCGCCGTGGCACACGACCACTGCCGACAGGTCGTATTTCATCAGCTCCTCAAAGCACTGCCGCCGCTCGTCGTCGGATTTGAGCTCCAGATAGGTGCTCTCGACGCGGCCGAGTATTTGCAGTCTGTTGGGGTCAAAATAATTATAAAAGCCCGCAAGCTGGAGCGCGGGACGGTTCACGTCCGCCTCCGTTAAGAGCCTTGTTTCATAGTCCTTCGAGGTGTGCAGCGGCTCAAGACCGTGCTCCTTTACGATCGTGCTGAGCTTTACAGAGTATTTTCCCGGCATTTCACAGCTTCCTTTACATATATTACTTCACTATTGATTTTAACCGCAAACGAGCCATTTTGCAACGCTTTTTACAGGCGTGAAAATTTTTCTTGCAATTGCCTGCGCGGTCTGCTATAATTTATGAGCTGTCGTTTTTAAGCCTCGACAGTCAAACACAAGCAAGGAGGTGCTTCAGTTTATGGCAAAATGTCAGTTTTGCGACAAGGGCGTTGCCTTTGGCATTCAGGTATCCCACTCCCACAGACGTTCCAACCGTACTTGGAAGCCCAATGTGAAGCGCGTCAAGGCGATCGTGGACGGAAGTCCCAAGCATGTTTATGCTTGCACTCGCTGCCTGCGCAGCGGCAAGGTCACCCGCGCTGTGTAATAACCTGATATTACCCGAAACAAGCTCGCCGTATGGCGAGCTTTTTTCGTTCCGCGGACAGCCCGGCGCCGCCGCGCTTATTGCCGTACTGTCTCTTGAAAGAGCGTTTAAGATATGATAGAATGAAAAAATAGATAAATAAAATACAAGGCGGAGAACGGATATGAGCGACAGCAGCATAATAGTCATCGGCATTGCCGGCGGCACGGGCAGCGGCAAGACCACCATCACGAGAAAGATAATGCAGCATTTCGGCGGCAACGTCAGCGTTATCTATCACGACAATTACTACAAGGCACACCACGGCATGAGCTACGAGGAGCGCTCGAAGCTCAACTACGACCACCCCGACGCCTTCGACACCGAGCTTCTCATAGAGGACCTCAAGAAGCTGCGTGCGGGCAAGACGATACAGTGCCCTATGTATGACTACACCATTCACGACCGCACCGACAAGACCGTCACGGTCGAGCCCTCGCGCGTCATCATCGTCGAGGGGCTTCTGATATTCCAGACGCAGGAGCTGTGCGACCTGATGGACATCAAGATCTTCGTCGACACCGACGCGGACGTGCGCATTCTCAGACGCATCGTGCGCGACGTGCGCGACCGCGGCCGCAGCCTTGAGAGCGTCGTAAATCAGTATCTGAGCACCGTAAAGCCCATGCACGAGCAGTTCGTCGAGCCCAGCAAGCGCAAGGCGGACATAATAATCCCCGAGGGCGGACACAATCAGGTCGCTCTGGACATGGTGCTCGAGCGCGTGCGCGCACATCTGGCAAAGGGGTAAGGGAAAATGGCAAAGCTATATTTTAAATACGGCGCCATGGGCTCGTCCAAATCCGCTCAGGCGCTCATAACCCAGTTTAACTATGAGGAGCTCGGCATGAGCGTTTGGCTCATAAAGCCCAGCATCGACACCCGCGACGGCGCCGACATCGTGCGCAGCCGCATCGGGCTCATGCGCTCGGCCGAGGTCATAACGCCCGAGCAGAACATCGCCGAGGCGTACAGAGCCGCGGGTCGGCACGACGTCATCATCGCGGACGAGGCGCAGTTTTTTACGCCCGAGCAGATCGAGCAGCTTCGCAGGCTCGTTGACGAGGAGGATCTGCCAGTTTTGTGCTTCGGACTGCGCACGGACTTCCTGACGCACTTCTTCCCCGGCGCACAGAGGCTCATGGAGCTTGCCGACTCCATCACCGAGATAAAAACCGTCTGCGCCTGCGGCCGCAAGGCCACCGTCAACGCCCGCATCGACGAGCGCGGACACATCATAACCCAGGGCGATCAGGTGTTCCTCGGCGGCAACGACAGCTACGTCGCAATGTGCCACAAATGCTGGATAAACAAGATAAAAGCGCAGGAAGAAAGCGAGAGGAAATAAGCGTATGCCCAAGCATTTTTTCCGCTGCTTAGCGCTCTTGCTGCTGTGCGCGCTGCTCATGCTCGGCGGCTGCTCGCGGGAGGAAGAGGACCCCAACGTGCGCAGCGTGCCGGTCATTATGTATCACCATCTCGACTCCGTCGGCAACGGCGGCACGATAATCTCCGCGGAAAACTTCGAGCGTCAGATCCGCGCGATCGCCGAGGCGGGCTACACTGCCGTGAGCGTGCAGGAGATGATCGACTTCGTCCACCGCGGCGGCGAGCTGCCCGATAAGCCCGTGTGCATCACCTTTGACGACGGCTACGAGAGCAACTTCACCATCGCGGCGCCCATCCTCGAAAAATACGGCATGAAGGCGACCGTTTTCTGCATCGGCTCGTCCTGCGGCAAGGATACCTACAAGGACACGGAAAACCCCATCATTCCGCACTTTTCGATGCAGCAGGCGCGCGAAATGCTCGACAATGGGCTGTTCACGCTCCAGTCGCACACATGGGATATGCACCAGAGCGCGCAATACGAGACAGGAGCTGTGCGAAGCTGCATCTGCCCTCTCGACGGCGAGTCGGACGGGGACTTCGCCGAGGCGCTCAGAGCCGACTGCGAAAAGCAGAAGGAATATTTCGTCTCAAACGGCTTTCCCGCACCCGAGGCGCTGGCGTATCCCGGCGGCATCTACTCCGAGCTTGCCGAGAGCATCCTCCACGGGCAGTGCGGCATCCTTGCGACCTTCACGACCGAGGAGGGCGGCGCAAACATTCTTGAGCGCGGCAAGCCCGAGAGCCTGTACCTGCTGTACCGCTATAACCTCATGGACAGCATCTCAAACGAGAGCATTCTGGAATATTTAAAATAAAAAACTCAGACCTGAACGGTCTGAGTTTTTTCATGTTCAAAATCTCATTCAGAATCTCAGCATGAGCTCCCTGTCGATCTCCCTGCCGTGGCGGTAGTAGATCCTCGGAACGCGCTTGCTGACGGCGCAGATGAGCTCATACGAAACGGTGCCCGCAAGCTGCGCCATGCGCTCGACGGGGTTGTGCGGTCCGAATATCTCGACCTCGTCGCCCACCGTGACACCCGGCAGTGCGCTCAGGTCGATCATGCTCATATCCATGCATATCCTGCCGCGCAGAGGGGCGCTGCCCTCGGCGGTCGCAATGCTGTAGCGGTTGGAAAGGCAGCGGAAAAAGCCGTCGGCGTAGCCGTAGGGGATAACGCCGATGCGCGTCGTGCCCTCGGTGTGATAGAGCCTGCCGTAGCTTATATCCGTGCCGGCATCATAGGTCTTTATCGTGTTTATCGTCGCCTTGAGCGCCATCGCCGGACGCAGACCGAGATCCTCGGCAAGCTCGCCACAGCCGTAAAGCAGTATGCCCGGGCGCACCATGTCCATGTACGTCTCCGGATGCAGCGCGACGGCGCCGGAGTTTGCGCAGTGGTGCAGCCTTATGCGCCTGCCTATCTTCGCCTCGACGGCGTTCACCGTGTCGCAAAACAGCTTAAACTGCGCCTTTGTGAACGCAACATCGTCCTCGTCGGTCTCGTCGGCGACGGCAAAGTGCGTGAATATGCCCTCAACGTCGAGGTTTTCCATGCCGCAGCAGTCGGCGATGCCCTCCACGCCGCCGTCAAAATGCCGCCCCGCGCACAAAACGCCGAGGCGCGACATTCCGCTGTCCACCTTGATATGCACGCGCAGGGTCTTGCCGAGTCTTTTCGCCTCGGCGTTGTACTCCTGCGCCTTTGCAAGGCAGGTGACGGTCTGGGTGATGCCGTTTTCGATGAGGTTTTCGACCTGCTCACGCGGGGTGTGACCGAGGATGAGTATGGGCATACTAACGCCGTTTGCGCGCAGCTCCATCGCCTCGTCAAGGCTCGAGACCGCGAGATAATCCGCGCCGAGCTCCTGAAGCACCCTGCCGACGTGCACCGCGCCGTGACCGTAAGCGTCGGCCTTCACGACGCCGAGAAATTTAACGTCCTGCCCGACGCGAGAGCGCAGCACGCGGTAGTTGTGCTCTATTGCGTCAAGGTCGATTTCCGCCCAAGTCCTGCGGAGAGTTGATCTCATACTATCACCCCTGAATGCTTATCGTACCGGATGCGGTGACCTGGCTTATCTCCACGCCGCCGTAGGTGCCGTAGAAGTCCCAGCTCGCCGAAACGGGAATGTTCACAGCCTGACCCGCGGGCACGGTGACGGTCGCCGTCACGCTCGCAAGGGCGGCGTTATTGCGCACCTTCTCGCTCTTGTAGCTGATGCCGGGGCTCGTGAACTTATAGTCCACACCGTTTATCGTCACAACGCCGTTGTGCGCGCCGACGGAGAGCGTGTAGCTGCTCAGAACGAGATCGACCTTTATCGTGACGCTCTCGCTGTTTTGCGAGACCGCCGTCCAGTTGGCGTACATTATCATTTTCGTGCCGGTGCTGCTCTCGAAGCTGCCGGACTGATTGATGACGCGCTCAAGCTGCGATGGGGTCTGGGTCGTAGTGCCGCCGCCGTTATTGCCTTCGCCGCCCGTGGGCTCACCCGTGGGCTGCACCGAGGGCGCGGGGGTCTCGCTCGGCGCGGGGGTCGGGGTCGAAACGACCGTGGGCGTCACGACCGGAGCCGTCGGCTCGGCGCTCTGGCGCGGCACGGTGTCCTTAATGCTGCTGCTCGTCGCCCACGCGGAGACCGCGGCGATAATTATGAGCACCAGCACCAGGGCAATGAATATATTTATTCTGCGCTTGTCCATATTTTTGCTCCATTCTGCCGCACTGCGGCGGATGATACCACCGATTATATATCATCGCATTGAAAAAATCCAGTTTTTAATTGCGATTTGACGCAGCTACGGATACGGTTTTTGCGGTATCACGGTATCGAAGCTGCCGACAAAACCGTAAGGCTCTCGCACTATTGTAGTGCAGGATTAGTCAGCACTTCCGACAGCATCGTAGGGGCAGTTCGTTTTAAAACTTTACGAATACATTTATTGCGGTTGCCCGGTTACGAAAGTGCCGACAAAACCGTAGCTGCCACGCTTCCCGTGAGTGCAAACTTAGTCGGCACTTCCGACAACAATGTAGGGGCGACCATTGGTCGCCCGCTGTTGCACCTTAGTCGGAAGTCCGTCACCGTGCTTGCGCAGTGAAATTTTGCTCCGTTGTAGGTAGCGCATTGGCTCAACGCCGGTTGCCCCTATGGCCAATAGACAGAGACCAGCTCAGGTCGAGGAGGAAGCGGAGCTTATCATCGGGCACGTCGGCGAGGCAGACGGTTATCCAGTGCTCCTTATTCATATGGTAGGCAGGAAAAAAGCCGCGCTCTTCGCGCAGCGAGCCGATGAGAAGAGGGTCGCACTTGAGGTTAACGACCGTCATCGTCTCCGCGCTCGCAAGCCCCAGCTTATCCGCGGACAGCTCCATCACGAGCGCAAACCACTTGCCGCTGTTTTCATGCCGAAAAACCTCGTTCTCCGGCGAGGACACCCACGGAAAGTCCGCAGCGGCGGCGTAGTTTTCGAGTATGTAGCTTCTCAGTTCGTTTCTGTCCATTTTTTACCTCGTTCAGCCGTAAAATTGCCCTCCGGACGACCGGAGGGCAGAGTTATTTATTCATCGGAGCCGCGGCGGGCTGCCTCGAAGCGCTTTCGCGCCTCCTCATACTCGCGGCGGGCCTTCTCAAGCTCGGACTGACGCGCCTCGGCCTCAAGGCGGTCTGCCTGCTCGTTAAGGCGGCGGGTGAGCTCGGTAAGCTCGTTGAGCTCCGCCTCGGCGTCATCCGTCTCATACTCCACTGGCGCATGGCGCTTGGGCTGCTTCTTCGCACGCTTGGGCTCAGGCTCGGACGGGCGGATAACGGGCTCGGCAATATCGTCATCGTCGTCATCCTCATCGTCGTAGCCTGCAGGCATGCTCTTTACCGAAGCCTTGCCCGCAACGCCCGCGTCATATGCCTTGAAGCAGGCAAGAGCCACGAAGAACGCAACGACGGCGGCGCCCATGAGAATGAGCATTGCCATGAGCTGGCGCGAGCCGCTGCCCGAGCCGTCGGCGAGAGCGTAGACGAAGTCGCGGTAGCCGTTTGCAAAGCCGTAGCCGTTCATTGCGATGCTGCCGGCGGCGGCGACGGCGGTCGCGCCGAGGGCCGCAACGACCTTTATCTTCGCGGGGCTGAGCGCGGCAAGAAGTCCGATAACGCCCGCTGCGATGCCTATGATGCTGACGATGCGCAGGAGGTTATACAGGCTCTGACGAAGGTCGAGCTCGTCCGTGAGCTTCTTGGCATCGTCGTTTGCGTACTTGCGCGCAGCCTCGATGACGGACTCGTAATCGTTCTCGTCGGTGACGAGCTTCGCGATCTCGTCGTTATCCATGAGTATCTCAATGCCCGCGGTGACGGCTGCCTTCGCGTCGTCCTGCGCGGCAAGATCCTCCTTGACCTCGTTCATCTTTTCGACGTTCTGGGTGAGCTGCTGCTGACCGGCATCGAGCTGTCTCTTCGCGGCGGCAAGCTGCGCCTTGCCGTTATCGAGCTGCTGCTTTGCCGAATCGAGCTGTGCCTTGCCGCTGTCGAGCTGCTGCTTTGCCTCGGCGAGCTGAGTTTTGCCGTCGGCTATCTGCTGCTCTGCCGCAGAGATCTGAGCGTTTGCCTCGGCAAGCTGTGCCTGCGCGTCCTCATACTCCTTCACAGCGGCTTGAACTTCGTCCATAGTTTTAAAACCAAGGTCGCTGAGAACCTTCTCAATCAAACCCGGAAGAAGCGTGCCGTCATACTTTTTCTTAAACTCTTCTGCTTTAGCGAGCACTCTTTTCGCTCTTTCGTATTGCGGTTTCGCGGCATCGAGCTGCGCCTGAGCGGCGTCGCGCTCCTTCTTGGCCGCGTTGAGCTGAGCCTCGCCCTCGGCAAGCCGCTGCTCGGCTGCGTCATACTCGGCCTTTTTCTCGTTATAGGTCTTTTCCGCGGCGTCATACTGCGCCTGACCGTTGGCTATCTTCTGCGCACCCGCCTCATACTGCGCCTTGCCGGAATCGTATTTCTGAGTGCCGACCTTATCGGTCACGACGGTCTCGGCATACTCCTTCTCCTCCTCGGTGCGGTTTGCCTCCGCCTCGCGCAGCTCCTCGACGCGATCCTCGACAACATCGACAAAGTCAATGAGATCGGACTTCTGATTGCGCTTGTATCTGAGAATGTCCGAGACGTCGTCAAGACCGCTGCCGGATGCGATGATGCCGAAAACGGACGACGCGGCGAGCAGTATGCTTATGAGCATAAGCAGTGTTCTTTTCATTTGCGTTTTTCCTTTCTCCGACGAAAGCGGGGCTTTCCCCCTGCCCGCTTTCGAGTTATGACTTTTCCGAATGGCGCCGCGCCGCGACCTGTTCAAAATCGTCGGCAAATATCGGCGGGATGCGCAGGCGGCGGTTTTTCACCTTGCCCGCGCCTATTATCTTATCGCCCCATACGAGCATCTGCGGCAGCACGAACAGCACCAGCGCAAGCGAAATAAGCGTGCCTCTGCCGAGCGTCACTCCGATGACGGAGATTATGCCCTCGGTGCTGATATATCCGATGAGAAGTCCGGCGATGACGAGGATGCTGCCGGAGGTCACGAGCGTGGGCAGAGCGCCGTTGAGGGCAAGGCGTATCGCCTTCCTGCGCGAGCACTGCTGCTGACGCAGCACGAGATAGCGGTTTGAAATGACTATCGCGTAGTCTATATTCGCGCCCATCTGGATAGCGCCGACTATGAGATAGCCGACGAAGAAAATGCGGTTTCCCGTAAAGTACGGAATGGAGAAGTTGAGCCATATGCTGCCGAGGATAACGACGATGAGCAGCAGCGCAAGCCCCGCCGAGCGGAACACGCACAGCACGACCAGTACGACAAACAGCGCCGAAAGTCCGCTGACAAGAATGTTGTCGGTCGAAAACGACTCCTCAAGGTCGCGCGAGGCGACCGTGTCGCCGGTGACGTAAACATCGTCGCCGTAGTAGCTTGCCGCAATGTTATGCACGTCCTTTATGAGCGCATAGCTCTCCTCCGACTGCACGGGCGTGTCCGAATACACGAGCATTCGGCTGTATTTCTTGCCCTGAAGCTGCTTTTTCGCCTCGGCAAGCTGAGAATACAGGCTCTCCATCGTGTCGAGCTTGTCCTGCGGGAGCTCGATCGTCCCGCTCTCGGCTATGTCGTACATGAACATGAACAGGTCGATAAGCGGAATTTTATACTGATGCAGGTCGGTCTCCACCGCGTCATACTCGCCCTGCCGCGCACCGTAATACGCAAACAGCGCCGACGCGGTCACATCGTCAAGCCCTGCAAGCTCGGCAAATTCGTCGAGCGTGACTCTGTCGCTGAGCCTGTAGCCGTTCATGACGTCAACGGACGCGATGCCCAGCACCGAGGTGACGTGCTCTCTTTGGCTTATCTCGTCGAGCATCTGCGTTTCCTTCTCATAATCGCCCGAGGGCACTATGAGCGCGACCATATTGCTGTCGCCGAACTGCGCGATTATCTCCTTATGCGCGGCCTGCGTTTCGTTCAGGCGCTCGGGATACACATCGGAGTAATTATATAAAAACGGGCAGTGGGCCGAGAAATAAAACGCGATGACGGCAACGCATATAAACAGCGGCGGCACTATCCTGCGCGTTTTCCACGCAAAGCGGCCGATGCCGTCTATGCGGGGCATAAAGCTGCGATGGGCGGTCTTTTCGATGCGCCCGGAGAAGGTCAGCAGCAGTCCCGGCATGAGAGTGAACACCGTTATCATCGAAATGAGTATCGACTTTATGAGCACCTTGCCCAGGTCTCCGCCGAGCCCGAACTGCATGAAGGTCATGGCGATAAGTCCGCCGATGGTCGTCAGCGAGGACGAGGCGATCTCCGGTATCGCCTTTGCAAGCGCCTCGACCGCCGCCTCGTGCGCCTCGTAATGCTGCCGCTCCTCGGCGAAGCGGTTGCACAGTATGATGGCGTAGTCTATCGCCAGCGCGAGCTGCAAAATGAGCGTTACGGAGTTGGCGACATATGATATTGATGAATACACGAAGTTCGTGCCCTGCTGGATCATGGCTGCCGCCGCGAAGGTTATAAGCAGCACCGGCACCTCGGCATAGCTGCGCGAGGTCAGAAGCAGGAGCGCGATGACGATGACGACGCACAAAACGCCGACTATGAGCATCTCCCTAAGCAGGGTCGTGCTGAAGTTCGTGCCGACGGAGGTGTAAATGCTCACCTCGGGCGTGTCCGCAAGCGCATCACGCATACTCTGCGCCGCGGTCAGGCTTATTTCGTCGTTGACCGCGCCGGCAAACGTGAGCGTTATCAGCGCCGCGCCGTCCTTATAATGCTGCTCGCTCTCGTCAAACACCGCTGAGCGCACACCCTCGATATCGCCGAGCTTTTCCGCGAGCTTCGTCGCGTTTTCGACCGATATGTCCTTCACCATGACCTGCGCCGTCGCATAGGTTATAAACTCCCCGTCCATGGCCTTGAGACCCTGTCGCGTCTCGGTCTCCTCGGGCAGGAAGAGATACAGGTCGTTTTCCACCGTCGTGAGCGTCATGGTGTATCCCGAAACGAGCACGGCGATGAGGAAAATGACGAATATGAGCTTGCGGCTGTCAACTATGGTTCTTGCTGTTTTTTGCATCCTTTTCTCCACTTATCTGCGTTTACCTTGATGTAGCTCTTTATTTTATTACATATTCAATTAAACATCAAGAGTATTTTTGTCAAAATTTCGGCATTTTCCTTGAACTCCCGCCGCAAAGAGTATATACTCCCTATTGCCATAGGGGCAACTGCCGTTGGGGCGGTTCGCCTTGGGATAGTACCGATACGATTTTTGCGGTGGCACGGTTACGATACTTCCGACAAAACCATATCTGCCGCGCTTCCCGCGGGTACTGTCTCAGTCGGAAGTTTTACTGTTTTAGATGTCGAAAAGACAAGGCAGCGTAATTGCCACGGCACTTGCCTTCCCCTTGAGGGGAAGGTGGGTCGGAGCGCAGCGGAGAGCCGGATGAGGTGTTTATAATCCTTACTAAAAAGGCTTTAATTCACCTCATCAGTCAGGCTTGCGCCTGACAGCTTCCCCTCAAG
>CEBV01035439.1_pt1 | contig 11325 bp, 6 predicted proteins | sample 554741 | NCBI WGS metagenome assembly CEBV01 (sample SAMEA3182070, study PRJEB8094) | gut metagenome | biome: human; feature: gut; material: Stool; isolation source: human stools | place: Canada | collected 2011-11-22 | reverse complement strand
GAGCTGAACGCCTCGTACCTCGACCTGCAGGCGCTCATCGACTCGGCGGGCAGCGGCTGCAACAACATCCCGGCCATCCAGCCCGTGATAAACAAGCAGTTGACGCTGCTCACGGCCTCGTACGGCATGCGCATACACCCCTTCTACAAGACCCTGCAATCGCACCAGGGCGTGGACTACACCATCCCCGAGGGGTCGCGCGTCTTCGCCACGGCCGACGGCGTGGTGCGCGACGTGGCGCTGCGCAACTCCACGTCGGGGCAGACGGTCGTGATCGACCACGGCAACGGCTACGAGACTTCGTACAGCCACCTCTCGAAGATCAACGTCCGCAAGGGCCAGCGCGTGAGCCGCGGCGAGATCATCGCCCTCTCGGGCGACACGGGCCTTTCACTCTCGCCCCACCTCCACTACGAGGTGCGGCTGAACGGCATGCGCGTCGATCCGATCCACTACTTCTTCATGGAACTCACCCCCACCGAATACCAGCGCCTGATGCGCATCGCGCAGTCGGGCATGCAGTCGTTCGACTAAAAACATAAGGAGATGGGAAACGACTGGACAAAGGATTTCGGCTTTGCGCGCGAAGAAATTTTCCGCAGCGAAGAAACGCTCCGCACAATCCGCCATATCCGTGCCTCATGGGGCGGCGAACCGGAGTTCCTCTGGGAGAAATTCCCGGACTACGCCGTTTTCCGGCGGCAGGACAACGCCAAATGGTATGCCGTGATATTGACGGTGCAGGCCGGCAAACTCGGCCTCGCGGACGAGGGGCGGACAGAGATTCTCGACATCCGGGCCGATGCGGAGACCATGGCGCGGTCGCTGGACTTCGAACATTATTTCCCCGGGTACCATATGAATAAACGCACGTGGCTCACCGTACGGCTGGACGGCAGCGTACCCTTCGGGGAAATCGCCCCGCTGATCGCCCGCAGTTACGAACTGGCCGGGAAAAAGTAGCCCGTCATGCAAATCCGACTCATCCTGCTCGACTTCGACGGCACGCTGGCCGACACGCGGCGCGCCAATACGCTCGCCTATGTGGCCACACTGCGCGAGGCGGGCTATACGCTCACCGAGGAGGAGTATGCGGCAAAGTATTTCGGTATGCGGTGCAACGAGTTCCTGACCCGTTACGGCATCGCCGACCCCGGGGAGCGCGAGCGGCTGCGGCTGCGCAAGATCGCGCTCTACCCCGCGTTCTTCGACACCGTGCGGCTCAACCGCCCGCTGTGGGAGTTCTGCAGGCAGTTCCGGGCGCAGGGCGGCCGCGTATGGATCGTATCGACAGGCAGCCGCGCCAACATAGACAACGCCATGCGCCACCTGGGGATCACGGTCGCGGGACAGCGGACGGGGAGCACGGGTGCGGCAACCTCGGGTGCGGCGGGCAGAGACTTGACAGGTGCGGATGAGGCATGGCTCCGGACAGCCGGCACGGCAACGATAGATGCAGGTACGCCAGCACACGCAACAGTCACCCCCGAGCCCGGCGAAGGGCCGAACGGCTCCGTGGACGGCATACTCTCGGGCGCCGACGTCGAACACAGCAAGCCCGCCCCGGACTGTTTCCTGGAGGCCATGCGCCGCGAGGGCTGTACGCCGCAGGAAACGCTGATCTTCGAGGACTCCGAAATCGGGCTCGAAGCGGCCCGCCGCAGCGGAGCGGCCTATTTCAGGGTAACGCTCTGACCATCGCCGCCCAGGCCGTTCCCGGCATCCTGTATCCGGCATCCTGCACCCGACATCCGGCGTCCGGCACCCGACATCCGGCTCCCTGTATCCTGTATTCTGCATCCTGCGTCCTGCACCTCGCACCCGACACCCGGCACCCGGCACCCGCTGCCGGACGCACTCATTCCTCCGCGCTGTCCCGGCCGATCTTCCACAACCGAGCCATGTAATTTCCGGGAGTAATCACCATCCGGCAGCGGAACTCGTCCGCCCCCGTTACAACACAGCCGGTCAGCGCTTGCAGATCACGTTGAAATCGCAGTACTTGCAGGTATCGGCATCCTCGCACTGGCGGAACGGAACCGAGGTGTCGTAGAGTTCGGCGAGCTGCGCGCGCAGCAGTTCCTCGAAACGCTCGCGGTAAAGCGTATAGCGTGCCCCCTTCACCCCCGTTTGCTTGTCGTCCAGCTGCGGCGAATAGCCGGGGCGGTTCATGTTGCGGACGTAATAGAGTGCCGGTTCGACGTCGCAGCCGCGCGACCGGTGCAGCATCATCGCGTAGAGCAGCGTTTGCAGGATGTTCGAAAGGCGTTGTTTGCCCGTGCCCGTGAACAGGCTCTCCACACCGTCGAATTCGAGGTGCGGCGCACCGGTCTTGTAATCCACCACCCTCAGCGCCCCGTCGTCGAGCGTGTCGATACGGTCGGCGATGCCGGCGAATTTCATCTCCAGGTCGCGCCCGCCCGCGCGGAAGCGGAACGGATAGGCTACGGGCTCCTCCAGCCCCGACACGGCGAAAGCATCGTGCGCAGCGTCGTAGGGCATCACCCCGCCCCGCAGGTAACGGATCACGATGTCTTTCACCAGCAACAGGTTGCCCGAATAATCCTCGGCCGTGGCATGTTTATCCTGCAAATAGTTCTCGTTGATGGCCGCCTCGACCGCCTGCGCCACTTCGCCCGTACGGATCATCGCACGCAGGGTTTCACCGGGATGCGCCTCCCCCGCGATGCGGGCGTAAAGTGTCTGCACGGCGGCATGGAGGATCGTACCGAACATCGGGGCGTCGACCTCCTCGGAAATTTCGTCATCGGCCTCCAAGCGGGCTATGGAATGGAAATAGAAGCGCAAGGGGCAGGCCACATAGCGGAAAAAAGCCGTCGGCGAGAGCGTCGCAGGGCTTTGGGCGTCGACGAAACGCTCCAGCCGGGCCATCACCCCTTCGTCCTTGGGCACCTCGATCGGCGCCGTTTCGGCCAGGTTGACGTCCACCCCCACTTCGACCTTGCGCACGTCGAAGCCGCTCTCGTAGTCCAACTGGTAGATATAGCGGCTCGGCTCGCCTGTCGACTTGTCGTCGGCGTGCGAGCAATAGAGCATGTGGACGGTCTTGGCGCGCTGGATCAGGCGGTAGAAATAGTAGGCATAGACGCCTTCGTGGTGCTCGGGCGTGGGCAGCTCGTAGGCCGCACGCAGGTTGTAGGGGATGAACGACGCCTGCGCCATATGGTTGCCGGGGAAATTGTCGTCGTTCATCGAAAGGATGATGACGTTTTCGAAATCGAGGTTGCGGGTCTCGAGGATCCCCATGATCTGGATGCCCTCCAGCGGCTCGCCCTCGAACGGGATGCGCAGCGTCTGCAAGTGCCGGCGCAGCAGCGAGGTGTAGACCTCGGCCGTAAGGTCGATATCGCACTCGTCGAGCGAGTTGCGCAACTTGGTGACCTGCTCGGCGATGACCGCCAGGAATTCGACCCGCTGCCGTGCATCGTCGCCCTCGTAGGGCTGGCGCGCCACGGCGGCGACCACGTCCAGCATGTAGTCGGACAACTCGCGCCACGTCGCGGCGGGCGTAAAGATCCGTTTCAGCAGTTCGTTGCGGCCCAGCCACGCGGCATCAACCGAAATGCGGCGGTCGCGGACGATCTCCTCGTGCATCGTGCGCGTGAGTGCGGCGTCGCACTCGGCCACATAGGGGTGTGCGAGGATGCCGGCGACGTCGGCATGGTAGAACGTGCAGCCGTCGCCCTTGCGGCGGCGGTGGTTCTGCAACTCCACCAGACGCTCGACGAACGTGTAGGCCAGGCTCTGCCGCAGGGGAAAGCCCATCGTCACGTTCACCCGTCCGATGTCGGCGGGCAGGGCATACAGCAGCGGCAGCAGCAGGTTCTCGTCGGTAAGCACCACGGCGGTCTCCTTGCCCAGCGCGGGCCTGGCGCCCGCGGCGATGCCGGGGTCTTCCTCCCTGCGGCGGCGGGCAAGGCCGGCGAGGATCGCCGCGGCATACTTGCACTGCACGGCGTTCGAGACGGCGGCGACCGACACGATCTGCTTCTCCCCCCGCATGTTGTCGTGCCGAAGTTCCGTGCGGGGCGGGAACTGCGCCACGTTCGAACGCACGAACATACCCGCCTCCTGTTCGGGGTCGTCCTTATAATAGGAGTCGTAGTCCCAGTAAAAATCGGTTTCGGCCGCCGTGGCGAGGAACCCGAAAAGGCGCTTCTCGCACTCGGAAAGGGCGTTGAACCCCGCCACGACATAACGCCGGGGCTCGGGAAAGGCGAACCCGCCCCCGCGGATGCGGTCGGCGGCGGCGCGCTGCACCATGCCGTTGTAGGCGATGCCGAGCGACGAGAGACGCTCCCGGAAGCGGCGGTAGATGGGGCCGAGGGTCTTCCAGATCGCCAGGAAACGGCGTTTCTCCTCCGAAAGGTCGGCCTGCTCGCCGAACGAGGACCAGAACGAAAGGATGCGCAGCTGCGCGGGCGTGAGGTAGGAAATATCGGCTTCGATCTCCTTGATCTCCGAGATGTTGCGGAACAGCATCTGCGCGTCGATCAGGTATTTGTCGATCGTATCGAAGTCCGTGAGGAGCATGTCGCCCCAGAAATAGAACTTGTCGAAAGGTTCGTTGTGGTAGGCCGAGTAGACTTTGTAGAGCTCGGTGATGAGCCGCACGCGGTCGCCCGTATGCAGCCCCGATATTTCGCCCGTCAGGTCGTCGATCGTCACCCATTCGGGCTGCCACATCGGCCGCCCGGCGATACGCCCCAGGGCATCGACGAAAAACAACCGCGCACGCCGCGACGGGAAGAGCACCGCCCGATCGGACAGTCCCTCGCCATAGCGCGCATACAGGTCGGCGGCCACCTCCTCCAGAAATCCCTTCATAGCAGTTCGGACAGCCCCGGCGACTTTCCCGGCGGTATCGTCCGCCCGGAATCCGGAAGCCCCCTTCGCATTATTGTTCCGTGAGACTATTCTACGTGGCTGATCTCACCGCCCATGAACTTGGCGCCGCCGCGCACGACGGCAGGCTGCCCCTTATAGGTAATACGGGCGTTGGTCGTGGTCTTGCCGATGAACCGGTCGGTGATCCACAGCGACACGTCGGCTTTGCTCTGGGCATTGACCTCGGCCGACATCACCTCCAGCCCCGAGGCCGCGACCCTGCCCGTCGAGGCGAACAGCGTCAGGTAGCCCGCCTTGCCGGTGAGCGTCGCGCTGCTGCCGCCCGTGAGCTCCATCCTGAGGTCTTTAACATCGAACGCCGCCGTGAGCGACGCCTTGCGCCCCAGGGTCAGGTCGAGCAGCACCGCATCCACCGTTCCCTCGAACACGGCTGCGGCGCCCGACAGCGAAACGGACTGCAACGTATTGTAATAGACCGTCACCTGGGTGCGGTCGGGACGGCGCGAATCATACTTCTCGCTGATACGCAGGGTTTTGTCCTTCACCTCGGCGCGGAATTTCGAAGTATAGGAGCCTTTCGTGTCGTATACGATCTTGGGGGCCTCGGTGTCGGGGACTTTCACGAATTTGATATCCAGGTCGGCATCCACCGCGACGGCCTCGAACGTGGTCAGCCACTCGTTATGTTCCGTAGGACTTGCGGCACCCGCCTCCTGTGCACGGCCGGAGGCTGCGAAAACCAGCATCACGGCGCTCAGAATCATCTTCTTCATACATTGTAGGTTTAAATACGTCGCTAAAATACAAAATTATTGCGAACCCCGGTTTGCCGTTCGGGATTTGTTTTGTACTTTTACTACCTAAAACGACATTTCGGACAGTGAGGGCGAGAATTCTGAATGCAAGCGCAGGGTCGGGCAAGACCTACCAGTTGGCGTACAAATACGTGCGCGACGTGGTCGAACAGCCCGGCATTTACCGCCACATCCTCGCCGTGACCTTCACCAACAAGGCCACCGAGGAGATGAAATCGCGCATCCTCAAGGAGATCCACCTGCTGGCCTCGGGACAGCCGAGCTCCTACCTCGACAACCTCTGCCGCGAATTGTCGCTCGATGCCGCCACGGTGCGCCGACGCGCCCGGGAGGTGCGGTCGAAGATCCTGCACGACTATTCGCGCTTCACGGTGCTGACGATCGACACCTTCTTCCAGCGCATCCTGCGCGCCTTCATCAAGGAGCTGGGCATCGACCTCAATTACAACGTCGAGATCGAAACGGCCTCGGTGCTGACCAAGAGCGCCGACACGCTCATCGAGCAGATCACCACCGACCGCGACCTGCAGCGCTGGCTCACGGACTTCGTGCAGGAGCGCATCGACGAAGGCAAGAAATGGGACATCCGCGACGGCATCCTCACGCTGGGCGGCGAGCTGTTCAAGGAGAAAAACAAGGACGCACTCTCGGCGGCCCGCCCGCGCGAGGAACTGGCGCGTATCGTGGGCGAAGCCACGGCGCACGCCGCGGCGACCAAAAAACGGATGCAGGACGCTGCGGCCGAAGCCGTGCGGATCATCGGGGACGCAGGCGCCTCGGTCGCCGACTTCCCCTACAAAGGCTCGGGCTTCGCGGCCTATTTCTACGCCGTGGCGGGCGGCAGCTTCGAGCGCTACGGAAGCCGCGCGGAGGCGGCCTGCACCAGGGACGAGGCGTGGGGAAAACCCGGCAGCACGGCACAGGGGCTGCGTCCCCGGCTGCAACCCCTGCTGCGCGAAATGTGCGGCCTCTACGATGAGAACGTCCGCGCGTGGAACACCTGCGACCTGCTGCGCGAGAACTACCGCAGCTTCGCGCTGCTCTCCGACCTCTATGCCAAGGTGCAGCAGATGTGCGACCAGGAAAACATGATGCTCCTCTCGGAGACCAAATACATCCTCTCGGAATTCATCGGCCACAACGACGCGCCGTTCATCTACGAGAAGGTCGGCAACCGCTTCGAACACTTCATGATCGACGAATTCCAGGACACCTCCGTGAAGGAGTGGGAGAATTTCCTGCCCCTGCTGCAAAACGCCATGGCGCAGAGCGAGGCGACCTCGGTGCTGATCGTGGGCGACATCAAGCAGTCGATCTACCGCTGGCGGGGCGGCGACTGGAAAATACTCCACTCGCAGGCGCAGCGGGCGCTGGGCGCGGACAGCACCGAGCTGGTCAACCTCACGGAAAACTACCGCAGCCTGCCCGCCGTGGTGGATTTCAACAACAAGGCCATCGGCCGCGTGGTCGAAGCCGACAACCGGGCGCTCAACGCGACGCTGGACGAAGCCGCGGCGCGGGGCGACATGGATGCCCGCACCGCCGCCGGGCTGCGCGACACACTGTGCGACGCCTACCGCGAACATGCGCAGACACCCCGCCGCCTGGGCGGGAGACCGGGCTATGTTTCGGTGGAGACCTTCGCCGAACGGCCGCCCGTCGTGGAGCGCATCTGCGAGGTGCTGGACAAGGGTTTCCGTCCGTGCGACATCATGATCTTGGTGCGCGGGGCGACCGACGGCGCCAGGGTGGCCGCCGAGCTGCTGGATTTCAAACGCCGCAACGACGACCCGCGCTACCGGTTCGATGTGATGACGCAGGAAGCGCTGATCGTGGGCAACGCCCCCGTCAGTTCGTTCATCGCCGCGGCGCTGCGCCTGTCGCTCAACCCCGACGACTCGCTCAGCCGCGCCGTCTACAACCACTACCTCGGCCGCGGGTTCGACCGCCCGCTGCCCGGGGACGAACGCACCTTTTTCCGTTCGATCCGGCTGCTGTCGCCCGAGGAGGCGTTCGAGCGGATCGTCATGCGCCACGCGCTGCACGACGACAGGCAGCAGACGGCCTACCTGCAAGCCATACACGAACAGATCATCGGCTTCTGCGCCAGCAAGATCGCCGACATCGCGCTGTTCCTCGACTGGTGGGAGCAGCAGGGGCAGAACCGGTCGCTGAGCGTCGACGAGAGCGCAACGACCGTCGAGATCACGACCATACACAAGGCCAAGGGGCTCGAAAAGCGCGTGGTGCTGATCCCCTGGTGCTCGTGGCAGCTCGATCCCAAATCGGGCGGCAACGTGACGAACATCGTCTGGGCCGAGGCGCAGGGCGATGCGGGCGCCGTCGGGCGCTTCCCGGTGAAATACAAGAAGGCGATGGCCGAATCGGGCTTCTCGGCGGAGTACTACCGCGAGTTGGTCTATTCGCACGTCGACAACATCAATCTGCTGTACGTGGCCCTGACACGCGCCGCCGAGTCGCTGCACGTCTTCATCCCCCGCAAGGGCGGCAAGAGCGTCGGCGGGCTGCTGCTGCAAAGCATCGGAGCCGACGGCGACAAAGCGCTGCTCGACGGCACCGAAGGGCGCCGCACCGTGACCGAGGAGGGCGAAAGGTTCGAATTCGGGCTCTTCACGGGCCCCGTGCCCGGCGGCAGCAAAGCATCCGACGGCAGGCACGTCGTGCTGGAGAATTACCCCACGGCACGCGCCGACCTGCGGCTGAGACTCCCCTCGCAACGCTATTTCGAGGAGGAGGACGAGGTGGAACTCTCGCCCCGCAACTTCGGCATCCTGATGCACAAGGCCTTCGAGGAGGCCGACGACCGGCAACAGATCTACGAGGCCGTGCAGCGGATGCGGGACGACGGCACGCTGTCGCCCGGCGAAGCCGAAGCGCTGCGGGGAATGATCGCCCGGGCGCTGGCGCACCCCGTCGTGGGCGAATGGTTCGGGGGCGGCTGGCAGCGCGTGCGCAACGAGAACGAGATCATCGTCCCCGGCGCCGGGTCGACCCGGCGCCCCGACCGCGTGATGATCCGCGGCACGCGGGCCGTGGTCGTCGACTACAAGTTCGGAAGCCGCGAACCCGGACGCTACCGCCGCCAGGTGGGCGAATACCTCGGCCTGCTGCGGCAAATGGGCTACACCGAATGCGAAGGGTACCTGTGGTACGTGAAACTGGGAGAGATCGAAAAAGTGGAAGGATAAGATGAACGAAACCATCGGCATCATACCGCGTGCGTTCCGCCGCCGGGGAGTGTGGGTCGCCTGCACGCTCCTGCTGCGCGCAGGGCTGAATTTCCTCGGGCTGGCCATGCTGCTGCCCGTGCTGGCGCTGGTGCTCGACCCCGGCAGCCTCGAGGGCGGCGGGATGCTGGCACGCGCCTACGACGGACTGGGCTTCGCCTCACAGCGCAGTTTCGCGCTGGCGGTCTGCGCGGCCGTGGTGGGCGTGATCGTCCTGAAGAGCCTGCTCGGGCTGTGGCTCGCCCGCGTCGAACGCAACTATATCTTCGCACTCTACCGCACGCTCTCGCGGCGGCTGCTCGTCACCTACCACGACCGGGGGCTGCCGTTCGTCAAGGCGTCGAACTCGGCCGTACTGGCCCGCAACGTCAACGTCGTCTGCCTGGCCTTCGCGGCGGGCGTGCTCAAACCCGCCGCCGCCATCGCCGCCGAGGCGATGCTGCTCGTGCTGCTGTTCGGGGCGCTGATGTGGTACACGCCCCTCGCGGCACTGCTCGCCCTGGCGGTCTTCCTGCCCTCGATCTGGCTTTATTACGGACTGGTGCGCAACCGCATCAACCGCTACGGGGAACTGGAAAACAAGGCGCAGCGCGAAAAGGCGCGGCTCGTGGCCGAGACCTTCCGCGGCTATGCCGACATCGAGATCAACAATGCCTTCCCGATGATGCTCCGCCAGTTCGACCGGGCGATGGATCAGGTGATCCGCACGCGCCTGCGCGAAACGGCGATCGGGCTGCTGCCCCAGACCTTCACCGAGGTCGGGCTGGCCGTGGGCATGGCCCTGCTCGTGGCTCTGAGCCTCGGCGACGGCGACGGGCGGGCGCAAATGCTGTTCGGCGTATTCGCCGTGGCCGCACTGCGCCTGATGCCCTCGGTGCGCAACATCATGACCGGCTGGACGGCCATCAAATACAACCGCTACACGATCGGCATCCTGCGCGACGCCGCGGCGGACTGCCCCCCGGCGCCGACTACCCCGAATCCGGGGAAAGCGGCCGCACGGAGCACCCGGGACTTCGCGGACACCGCCCCGGCCTGCGGGAAAACCCCGGAGGCAAGCCCAGTTCCCGGCACCTCGACAAATGCCTCGGGACAGCACAACACCCCGGAACGACATAATATCCCCGGACGGAGCGACACCCCTGAACAGCACAGCACCCCGGAACAGCACACTTTCCCCGGACGGAGCGATACCGCAGAGTGCCGGGAGACGCCCGCCCCATCCGCCACTCCCGGCCCGCACAGCACACCCGCCACAACCGTTGCCGCCGGCAATTCCGGCACTCCCTGCAATCCCGGGAACCCCGCCGCCGATAGTATCCGCACCCCCGAAAAATTGCCCTTCAGCCGCGAGATCGCCGTGCGCGACCTTAGGTTCCGCTTCGCGGACGGCGGGCGCGAGCTTTTCCACGGCCTTTCGCTGACGATCCGCAAGGGCGAGCGCATCGGTATCCGCGGAGCCTCGGGCGCCGGGAAAACGACGCTCTTCAACCTGCTGCTGGGACTGTACGAGCCGACCGGGGGTGAAATCGTCATCGACGGCACGCCGCTTACGACGGCCAACCGCCGGGCATGGCAGAACCGCATCGGGTACGTCTCGCAGAGCCTCTTCATCGCCGACGGCAGCTTCGCGGCCAACGTCGCGCTGGGCATCCCCGCCGGGGAGGTCGACCGGGAGCGGGTCATGCAGGCGCTCCGCGCGGCACAGCTCGGGGAGCTGGTCGCCGGGCTGGCGAAAGGGATCGACACCCACGTCGGGGAGTGCGGCTGCCGCCTCTCGGGCGGACAGCGCCAGCGCATCGGCATAGCCCGTGCGCTCTACCGGCAGGCCGACGTGCTTTTCTTCGACGAGGCGACCTCGGCGCTCGACAGCCGCACCGAAGAGGAGATCAACCGCTCGATCGCCGGGCTCGCTGCACGGGATGCCGGGCTGACACTGGTCGTCATCGCCCACCGCGAAAGCTCGCTCGAATACTGTAACAGGATCATAACGATAGGAGAATAAAACATGGAATACCTCATAGCCGGCATACGCATCGACATCCCGCACCGGTTCACGACAGGCGCCTTCGGCATGGCGCTGGCACCGTTCGCCGCCGGAAACAAAACGGAAACGGACGCCGGCAGCAACCGTATGGCGGGCCCCGTGCCCGGAACTGCGACAACCGCAGCGCCCTCCCCGTCGGAAACACCGGGGACGGAAAGGAGTGCACCCCGCCCTGCGACATCCCCGGCGGGCACGGCACAACCAGACCTCATCCTGCGCACGGGACTGCTCGCCGGCGACACGGCCGGCTATTGCGAACTCGACGCATTCGACTTCACCGACGCCGATGCCGACTGCCGTTTCGGCCGCGACACGGAGGGCTACCTGCTTACCATGACACCCCGCG
>CEBV01038388.1_pt1 | contig 11358 bp, 9 predicted proteins | sample 554741 | NCBI WGS metagenome assembly CEBV01 (sample SAMEA3182070, study PRJEB8094) | gut metagenome | biome: human; feature: gut; material: Stool; isolation source: human stools | place: Canada | collected 2011-11-22 | reverse complement strand
CGTCCACAGCGAGGATGGAAAGTGGCTGCACTTCGACTTCGTGCCGGAGGAGCACCAGGTACGCTTCGGCGCCGCCGACTACACCGGCCGTCTGTGCGTCATCGGCTCCCAGCTGAAGGAGGACAAGCTGGCTGAGCTGTTCGGCCTGTAATTTACGCGAGGTACACCGTATGGATATTCCTGTTTATCTCATCGCCGGTTTCCTGGATTCCGGCAAGACCAGCTTCATCAACGGCATCCTGCAGGACGGCTTTGCCGCTGAGGACCGGACGCTGCTGCTGTGCTGCGAGGAGGGCGAGACGGCCTACGACCCCAAGGTACTGGGCAACGTGTTCACCTACACCATCGACGAGCCGGAGCAGATGACGCCGGAGCTTTTCAAGAAGCTGGAAAAGCAGTATCGTCCCAAGCAGGTCATCATCGAGTACAACGGCATGTGGGCCATCGAGCCGCTGTACCGGGAGGGTCTGCCCGCCAACTGGATCCTGTATCAGATCATGTGCCTGGTGGACGCCAACACCTTTGAGCCGTATGTGCGGAACATGGGCCAGCTGATGATGGAGAAGATCTCCAACGCGGACCTGCTGATCTTCAACCGCTGCAATGAGCAGCTCCGCGCCCAGCTCCGCAGCCGCAACCTGCGGATGGTGAACCGCCGTGCCGACATCTATCTGGAGAACACCGACGGCACCAGCGAGGAGTATGTGACGCCGGAGATGTCCCCCTTCGACCTGTCCGGCGGCAAGCTGGAGGTGCCCGACGACGACTACGGCATCTGGTATGTGGATATGATGGACAACCCCGACCGCTACGAGGGCGTGGAGGTGTCCTTCAAGGCCATTATGTGCCACTCCAAGAAATTTAAGGGCGTCCACTGCCCGGGCCGGTTCGCCATGGTCTGCTGCGACAAGGACATGCAGTTCCTGGCGCTGGTATGCCGCGGCGAAGGGCTGGAGAACTTCAGGGACAAGGAGTGGGTGAAGATCCACGCCACCGTGAAGAAGGAGAAGTGCGATGCCTATCAGGGCGACGGCCCTGTGCTGTACGTCAGCAGCATCGCCGCCACCACCAAGCCCGCCAACGAGATGGTGTCCTTCTGATAACAAATCGTATTATCAAAGAAAAAGATGACGTTCTGTACTCACAGAACGTCATCTTTTTCGTCTTGCAGCGTGTATAACGTGATGCGGCTGGCATCGGTGTCCCGCAGCGCGATCACGGTGTCCAGCACCTGATAGGCGGTGATCCCGCCGAAGGGCGGGGTGTGCAGCGCGGTGACCTGCTGCCCGGGGAGAAAGCCCAGATCCTCCATGCGGCGGGCCTTCCGGGGCGGGAAGTCCAGCGCGGCTACGCAGCCGCTTTCGCCAGGAGGCAGCTGCGCCAACGTATACGTCATGTGTCATATCCCCCTTACGCCCCAGCCTATGCCGCCGGTCACTTCAGGGTGATGCTGTTGTGGAGAACGGTGGCGCTGTATAAAAACAGCACATCGGCATCGTCGGGAAACTCCACAACGCGTCCCAGCCGGTCGGAGGCCAGATAACGAATATCCACGGCGTACACCGTGCGATAGCTCTCCGCCAGCAGCGGGATGATGCTGCTGCCGAAGGAATCCCGGAACACCACCAGCGTCCTGTCACACAGGGCGTCGGGGTTGTCGATACGCAGCAGGGAGCGGCTGCCGGACAGGAACAGGTCGTAGGGCGCGTCCTGCGCGGCGGCAAAATCGTACATGCCGCCGTCGGTGTCCGTCTCGTAGTTATGGACGGTGCAGCTCTCCAGCGTGGGGGAGGTCAGATAGGACAGCGTGTCCGGCTCCAGCGGCTCCTCGGTCTTTCCCCAGTAGCCGCCGTGGAAATCCCCCTCCAGCGCGCACAGCGTCTCGTCCCGCGTGCCGGGCGCCGGCGCACCCATGGCGGTCAGCAAGGTGTCCGCCGTGGGGCGCAGCTGCTCCTGCCGCCAATGGGGGTCGGTGCGGTAGTAGTCCGTCAGCGTCAGGCCGGAGGCGATGTCCACCGGCGTCAAAAAGTCCAGCGCGCCGCAGAGGTAGTCCGCCGTCTCCGCCGCGCCAGCAGGGACGTAGCCCTCCGGCGGCACGGTGAACTGCGCCTTGTCCGGCACCACCGCCAGATAGACGGTGCGTCCGGTGAAGTACAGGTCGTACAGATGCCGGAAGCGATAGGCGGCGCGGTCCAGCGAATCCGCATCGAAGGGAGCGTCCGTCTTGGCGGCGTAGCCCTCATAGACGTACACCGTGTCGGCGGGCGCGGAGGGCTGCGACGTATGGGCGGGGAGCTTTGCCGCACCCAGCACCAGCGCCGCCGCCATCAGCAGGAACGCGCCCCGCTGCACCATCCTCCGTGTCACAGAATGGCCTCGTCGTAGGTGGCGCTGACGCCGTAGATGCCGTTCAGGTGGGTCATGAAGGTATCCACCAGCTCATTCGCACCGAAGACGGTGACCACATACTCGCCCACCTCGGCCACGACCAGCTTGTCGGGGAAGCCGCACATCCACTGGCGGTGCATGATGTTGTCACGCAGCTGCTGTGCCAGCTCAGCGGTGTCACCGGTGGCGTGGTAGGCGGCGGCGGTGAAGGTGTTGGCGTTCATCATGTGGACAAGGGACGCGGCCTCATCCACCGCAGCGGTCTCCGGCAGGCCCAGCTCGCTGTCCACCAGCGCACGGTCCTTCAGGTCGAAGACGCCGGGAGCGTCCTCGCGGGCGTTGGTCTCGGAGAAATCGCCGCCGGCAACGGCAAACTTCTCGTCCTCACCGTAGGTGTTCCATACCGTCTCCAGTATGTTCAGGGCACTGGTGGGCTTTGCGGGCTTGTCGCCGCTGGCGTTATTCTTATCGCCGCAGGCGGCAAGACTTAGCAGCAGCAAGGCAGAAAGCATCATGGATACGAACTTTTTCATGGAAATATCCTCCAAATTTTCAGTGTTTCCGCGCAGGGAAAAGAAAGCGCGGCTGTGGATAGGACGCAGCCGCGCTTTGTTTTGTTCCCGACGGGCGGGCCTTTTCCGTCCATACGTCGTTGCGCTCGCTTGCCATACACAAAGTATTGCCTGCGCTCCCGCGCCTCGTCTGAACGAAAAATCCCTCGCCCGTTAAGCGTTACAACCAACTTTGGTCAAACCCGTAGGGCAGCAGCTCCTTCAGGGCGAACTTCCTGCTCTCGCCCTTCTTATTCAGGCAGATGACGGTGAGGTCGGGGGCAAACTCCATCATCACCTGGCGGCAGGTGCCGCAGGGTACGCAGTAGTCGTCGCTGCGTCCGGCGATGACGATGGTGTCAAAGTCGCGGTGCCCCTCGCTGACAGCCTTGAAGATGGCGGTGCGCTCGGCGCAGATGGTGGCGCCGTAGGCGGCGTTTTCGATGTTGCAGCCGGTGAACACCGTGCCGTCCCTGCACAGCAGGGCGGCGCCCACGGGGAAATGGGAATAGGGGACATAGGCCATATCCAGCATGTCGATGGCCTTCTGGCAAAGCGCCTGTTCGGTCATGGATGGTTCCTCCTTAGTATGGTGTATTCGGATAATTTAATTCAACTCAGTTCTGCCTGCCCGGTGTAGAGCTGGTAGTACTTGCCGTGCTGCGCCAGCAGCTGCTCGTGATCGCCGCGCTCGATGATGCGGCCCTGCTCCAGCACCAGAATGGCCTGGCTGTTGCGGACGGTGGACAGACGGTGGGCAATGACGAACACCGTGCGTCCCTCCATCAGGGAGTCCATGCCCCGCTCGATCAGGGTCTCGGTACGGGTGTCGATGGAGCTGGTGGCCTCGTCCAGAATGAGTACCGGCGGGTCGGACACGGCGGCCCGTGCGATGGCCAGCAGCTGGCGCTCGCCCTGACTGAGGCTGCCGCCGTCGCCGGTGATGACGGTGTCGTAGCCCTGGGGCAGGTGGCGGATGAAGCTGTCGGCGTTGGCCAGCTTCGCTGCGGCGCGGATCTCCTCATCCGTGGCGTCCAGCTTGCCGTAGCGGATGTTGTCGGCCACGGTGCCGGTAAACAGATGGGTATCCTGCAGCACAATGCCCAGCGAACGGCGCAGGGAATCCTTGGCGATGTCCTTCACGTCGATGCCGTCGTAGGTGATAATACCCTGCTGCACGTCGTAGAAGCGGTTGATGAGATTGGTGATGGTGGTCTTGCCCGCACCGGTAGAGCCCACGAAGGCGATCTTCTGCCCGGGCTCGGCGAACAGGGACACATCGTTGAGCACCGTCTTTTCCCCGTCGTAGGAGAAGGTCACGTGGTCAAAGCGCACGTCGCCCCGCAGCTCCACCAGCGTGCCGTCCGGCTTTTTCCAGGCCCAGTGGCCGGTGCGCCGCTCCGTCTCCGTCAGGGTATCGCCGTTTTTCTCCACGCGGACGATGACGGTCTTGCCCTCATCGGTCTCGGGCTGTTCGTCCATGACGGCGAAGATGCGCTCGGCGCCGGCCGCCGCGGCCAGCAGGGTGTTGATCTGCTGGCTGATCTGACCCACGGGCTGACTCACCTGCTTGACGTACAGCAGGTACGCGCCCAGAGAGCCGATGTCAAATACGCCGCCGATGGCCAGCAGGCCGCCCACGCAGCAGGTGACGGCGTAGTTGATCTTGCTGAGGTTGCCCATGGCGGGCATCATCATGCCGGCATAGGCCTGGGCAGCGGTGGCGGCGTCGCGGTAGTCGCCGTTGAGGGCGGTGAAGCGCTCCACGGCCCGGCCCTCGTGGTTGAATACCTTGATGACCTTCTGGCCTTCGATCATCTCCTCGATATAGCCGTTCAGCGCGCCCAGCGCCGCCTGCTGCCGCTGGAAATTGGCACGGCTGCGGCCGCCGATGACCTTCACCACCAGCCCCATCAGGCCCAGGAACAGGAAAGTGATCAGCGTCAGCCACGGGTTCAGCACGATCATCATCACCACGGTGCCCACAAAGGTCAGCACGTTGGAGATGATGCTGGCGAAGCTGCTGTTCAGCATCTCCGACACGGTGTCGATGTCGTTGGTGAAGCGGCTCATCAGGTCGCCGGACTGGTGGCGGTCATAGTAGCTGACGGGCAGCTGCTGCAGCCGGTCGAACAGGTCCTGCCGCAGGGCGGCCACCGTGTGCTGTGCCACGTGGACCATGATGCGGGCGTAGGCAAAGGAGCACAGTGAGCTCAGGAGATACATCCCGCCCATCACCAGCAGCATTTTGAAAAGTCCCGGAAAATCGCCGGGGATGATATAGTCGTTGAGCAGCGGCTTCAGCAGGTAGCTGGTGGCCACGCTGGCTGCGGAGCTGATGAGAAGGCATACCGCCACCAGCACCAGCGACCCCTTATACTTGCCCACGTAGCCCATGAGCTTTTTGAAGGTGCCCTTCATGTCCTTGGGCCGCTGATAGCCGTGATTGCGGCCATGGCCTCCGCCTGTGCGTTTCGTCTCAGCCATCGATGCTCACCCCTTCCTGCTGGGATTCATAGACCTCGCGGTAGATCTCGCAGCTGTCCATCAGCTGCTCATGGGTGCCCTGTCCCACCACGCGGCCGTCGTCCAGCACCAGGATCATATCCGCGTCCATGACGGAGGTGATGCGCTGAGCGATGATGAGCTTGGTAGCGCCGGGCAGCGCCGTTTTCAGAGCGCCGCGGATCTTGGCGTCGGTGGCGGTGTCCACCGCGCTGGTAGAGTCGTCCAGGATCAGTACCTTGGGCTGCCGCAGAATGGCCCGGGCGATGCACAGGCGCTGCTTCTGGCCGCCGGAGACGTTGGTGCCGCCCTGCTCGATATAGGTGTCGTAGCCGTCGGGCATCCGCTGAATGAATTCGTCGGCGCAGGCCATGCGGCAGGCCTCCTCGATCTCCTGATCGGTGGCGTCCTCACGGCCCCAGCGCAGGTTCTCCCGAATGGTACCGGAGAACAGGGTGTTCTTCTGCAGCACCATGGCGCAGCCGTCGCGCAGCGCCTCCATGGTGTACTCTCTGACGTTGCGGCCGCCCACGGAGACGGCGCCCTCATTCACCTCGTACAGACGGGGGATCATGCTGACCAGCGTAGTCTTAGCGCTGCCGGTGCCGCCCAGAATGCCCACAGTCATACCGCTTTCGATGTGCAGGTCGATGTCCGTCAGGTTCCAGCTCTCCGCCGTGGGGTGATACTTGAAATACACGTGATCGAACCGGATATCGCCGTTGTCCACAGTCAATGCGGCATCGGCCTGGGCATCGGTGATCTGGGGCTGTTCGTCCAGCACCTCCACGATGCGTCTGCCGCAGGCGATGGCACGGGTCAGGAACATCAGCACCATGGACACCATCATCAGGGACATCAGGATCTCGCTGGAATAGGTGAAGAACGCCATCAGGTCGCCGGAGAGCAGGGTCCCCTCCGCCACGTCGTGACCGCCCAGCCACATTAGCGCCACCGTGGTGCCGCCCATGATCATGATTATGATGGGCATGAACATCACCACGAACCCAAAGGCCCTCTCCGCCGTGTCGCGGAGCTTATTGCTGCGGCTCTGGAATTTTTGCTCCTCCCGCTCCTCGCGGACGAAGGATTTCACCACGCGGACGGCGTTCAGATTCTCCTGCACCACCAGGTTCAGATCATCGGTGGCGTTCTGCAGCGCCGTGAAAAACGGCCCCACGTAGCGGATGACGATGACCACCGCGAGGATCAGCAGCGGCACCGCCACCAGGAACACCTGGCTCAGGTCCAGACTGATCTGCATGGCCTTTATCAGCGCCGTCACCAGCATCACCGGCGCACGCACACACATGCGCATGCCCATGAACATGGTCATCTGCACCGATGACACGTCGTTGGTCAGGCGGGTGATGAGGCTGGCGGTGGAGAAGCGCTCGATGTTGGCGAAGGAGAAGCGCTGCACCTGCTCATACTCCGCCTGCCGCAGGTTGGCGCCGAAGCCCATGGCCGCCTTGGCGGCCAGCGCCGCCGCACCCACGCCGCACAGCAGCGCCGCCATGGCCATCAGGAACATTTTCAGGCCCGTCAGTAAAATATAGCCGCGGTCGCCGTTGGCGATGCCCACGTCCACGATCTCACTCATGGCCTGGGGCAGCTCCAGCTCCAGCACAGACTCACCCACCGAGCACAATACGCCCAGCAGGATATACAGCCCATAGCCCCGTGTATACGGGGCAAGTTTTTTCAGCATGACCCGTCCTCCTCCGAGAGATTTTTCGCCACCCGTGTCAGAAGCGACGCCAGCTGCCGGATCTCCTCCGGCGACAGCCCCTTCTCCAGACGGTCGTTGACCTCCCTGGCGATGGCGATGAATTTGTCATAAAACTGCATGCCCTGCTCCGTCAGAGCCAGGATGCGGCAGCGGCCGTCGGATTTGCTGGCGGTGCGCCGCAGCATGCCCTTCTCCTCCAGCCGGTCCACAATGCCGTTGACGGTACTGGGCTTCACCATCAGGTGCCGCTCCAGCTGCTTCTGGTTTACCGGCCCCTCCGTCTCGTGGAGGTAGATCAGCGTCCTGCACTGCATGGGCGATACGTCGTACTGCCGCAGCCGCCGGTCCATCAGCTTATGCGCCTGATGGTCGCAGTATCCAAACAGAGGGCCGAAATGCTCGGGCCTCTCTGTGATGCACTCCAACATAATGTGTCTCCCTTCTGTTTAGTTTGCACGCAAATTATTAGCGCGCTAAATACTATCACGATGTCCCCCCCATGTCAAGCGAAGTTCTGGGCCGGCTTGTGAACAATTTGTGAATCTTCTCACAAAGCCGTTGACTTTCCGGAATGCCGTGTTATGATAGCATCAGAAAGCAAGTAAGTGGCATTGTTATTCTCTCTCCTTTACCAAAAAGCAGTCGCGCACCTTCGGGTGCGCGACTGCTTTTTTATGGCGTACCCCGCCATCATAGCCCTGCACCTGTCGCCCCGCCGCCGCATAGGATGGCCGGAAGCAGCCTGCAGAAGGAGGAGACAGTCAATGGAGCAGTACACAGCGGCGCTGGCGGGCAACCCCAACGTGGGGAAATCCACGGTGTTCAACGCCCTGACGGGCATGCGCCAGCACACAGGCAACTGGCCCGGGAAAACGGTGGCGGTAGCGGAGGGCGCCTACACGTGGCAGGGCGCGGCCTTCCGGCTCATCGACCTGCCCGGGACCTACTCCCTGCGGGCAGACTCGCCGGAGGAGCAGATCGCCCGGGACTTCATCTGCGGCGGCGGTGCCGATGTCACCGTGCTGGTGGCGGACGCCACCTGCCTCCGGCGAAATCTGCATCTGGCGGTGCAGCTGCGCTGCCGCACGCCGCGGCTGGTAGTGTGCGTGAATCTGATGGACGAGGCCCGGCGCAAGGGCGTCGCCGTGGACGTGGACGCCCTGTCCCGCGGGCTGGACGCACCGGTGGTGACGGCGACGGCACGGAGCGGACAGGGGATGGACGATCTGCGCACGGCGGTGCTGGACATGGCGCGGCGGGAGCCGTGGGAGGACACGTGGCCGCCATTGGACGGAGACGACAGCGCCGCCGTGGCCCGCCGGGCATCGGCCATCGCTGATGCCTGTCTCTCCCGCCGCCCCGAGGAGGTCCACACCCGTGACCGGCGGCTGGACCGCGTGCTCACCGGCTGGGGCGGCGTGCCGGTGATGCTGCTGCTGTTGGGCGCGGTGCTGTGGCTCACCATCTGGGGCGCCAACCGGCCCTCGGAGCTGCTGAGCCGGTGGCTCATGGCGGCGCAGGAGCCGCTGCGAGCCCTGCTGGGCGGCGCGCCATGGTGGCTGCGGGAATCGCTGGTAGACGGGGTGTACCGCACGGCGGCCTGGGTGGTTGCGGTGATGCTGCCGCCCATGGCCATCTTCTTCCCGCTGTTCACCCTGCTGGAGGACGCGGGGTATCTGCCGCGGGTGGCCTTTCTCATGGACCGGTGCTTCCGCGCCGCCGGCGGCAGCGGCCGTCAGAGCCTCACCATGTGCATGGGGCTGGGGTGCAACGCCTGCGGCGTCACGGGCTGCCGCATCATCGACAGTCCGCGGGAACGGCTGGTAGCCATCCTCACCAATGCCTTCATCCCCTGCAATGGCCGGTTCCCCACGCTGATCGTCCTCATCAGTCTGTTCTTTCCGGGCGGCGCGGCCGGGGTAGGACGCTCTCTGTCGGCCGCCGCCATGCTGCTGGGGTGCCTGCTGTTCGCCGTGGCCATGTCGCTTCTGGCCTCCCGCCTGCTGACGGCTACGGTGCTGCGGGGCCAGCTGTCCGCCTTCACGCTGGAGCTTCCGCCCTACCGCATACCCCAGGTGGGACAGGTGCTGGTGCGGTCGCTGCTGGACCGGACGCTGTTCGTGCTGGGCCGCGCCGTGACGGTAGCAGCCCCTGCGGGACTTGTGATCTGGGTGCTGGGCCGCGTGCCGGCGGGCAGCGGCACACTGCTGACGGCGCTGGCCGGCGCACTGGACGGCCCCGGGCGGCTGATGGGACTGGACGGCATGGTGCTGCTGGCGTTTCTGCTGGGCTTTCCTGCCAATGAGATCGTGCTGCCGGTGCTGCTGATGGGCTATCTGCGGTTAGGGAGCCTGACGTCAGCGGGGCTGACGGAGCTGGGTCCCGTTCTCGCCGCCCACGGCTGGACGGCGGAGACGGCGTTGTGTATGCTGGTGCTGTGCCTGCTGCACTTCCCCTGCGGTACCACGTGCCTCACCATCCTCCGCGAGACGGGCAGTGCCCGCTGGACGGCGCTGGCGGCGGCGCTGCCCACAGCCATGGGTATGGCGCTGTGCATGCTCATCCACGGCGCGGTGACGCTGCTGGGATAGCGCCTCGACAAAAAACAGTTGCCAAGCGGCAACTTTTGTAGTAAAATGAGCGGGTGAACTTGTCCTCCGCCGATAGCTGCGGGGCCGGTCTCGCGCAATGGATACCCACGAATCATGTCAGGCGGGGAACCGAGCAGCATTAAGAGGGATCATCCATGTGCCGCGGGGAAGCCGGCTTCGCGGCTATGGGCGGAGGACGTTCTATTTTTGTTATGACAGGAGGTGTGCCCGTGTACCAGGCGCTGTACCGTAAATACCGTCCCAGAACCTTTTCCGAGGTGGTGGGTCAGTCCCATATCACCGACACCCTCCAGCGCCAGGTGGCGGAGGGCCGCGTGGGCCACGCCTACCTGCTTACCGGTACCCGCGGCACCGGCAAGACCACCTGCGCCCGCATCCTGGCCAAGGCGGTGAACTGCCAGCACCCCGTGGACGGCGCTCCCTGCTGCCAGTGTGACAGCTGCCGCGGCATCGATGCAGGCACCCTGCTGGATGTGACGGAGCTGGACGCCGCCTCCAACGGCAGCGTCAACGACGCCCGCACCCTGCGGGAGGAGGCGGTGTATCCCCCCTCCGTGCTGAAAAAACGGGTGTACATCATCGACGAGGTCCACATGCTCTCGCGGGACGCCTTTAATGCCCTGCTGAAGATCATGGAGGAACCGCCGGAGCACCTGCTGTTCATTCTGGCCACCACGGAGCTGCACAAGGTCCCCGCCACCATCCTGTCCCGCTGCCAGCGGTTCTCCTTCAAGCGCATCCTGCCCCGTGACGCGGAGCAGCAGCTTTTGAAGATCGCGGCGGCGGAGGACATTGCCCTCACATCCGACGGTGCGGAGATCCTGGCCCGCATGGCCAACGGCGCTCTCCGCGACGCCCTGAGTTTGCTGGACCAGTGCCGTGCGGCGGACGGCGACATTGACAGCCGCACCGTGCTGGACACGCTGGGTCTGGCGGGCAGCACCCAGACGCTGCAATTGATGCGCTGCCTGCTGGCGCGGAACGCCGCCGATGCACTGGCCCTGTTTGACCAGCTGTATCGCAGCGGCAAGGATGTGGCCGCTCTGCTGGGTGAGCTCAGTGACCTCTCCCGTGATATGACGGTGCTGAAAGCCGCGCCGGAGGGCGGCGCGGCGCTGCTGTCCGGTGTCTACGACCGCAAGACCCTGACCGAGCTGGGCCGCGACCTGCCCATGAGCCGGTTTTTGTACATGGCAGACACGCTGCAAAGCTGCTGCGCCGCCCTGGCGGACAGCATCCGCCCCCGCACGGCGGCGGAGCTGTGCCTGCTGCGGCTGTGCGACGAGAGCCTGTCCGGCGACCTCACCGCCTTCGACCGGCGGCTGGCCCGTCTGGAGCAGGCGGTGCAGCAGGGAGCCATCGCCCCCCAGCGCCCCTCCCCGCGGCAGGAAGCGCCGGTACGTCCGGCTCCTGCGCCGCGTCCGGCCTGTCAGTCGCCGGTGATGGAGCAGCCGCCCCTGCCGGAGGAACCGCCTCTGCCGGAGGAGCCGCCCCTGCCGGAGCAGGCGGTGCGGGACTTCGGCCTGCAGGAGGAGCCGCCGGTACGTCCCAGTCGCCGGAACGATCCGCC
>CEBV01008235.1_pt1 | contig 11421 bp, 11 predicted proteins | sample 554741 | NCBI WGS metagenome assembly CEBV01 (sample SAMEA3182070, study PRJEB8094) | gut metagenome | biome: human; feature: gut; material: Stool; isolation source: human stools | place: Canada | collected 2011-11-22 | reverse complement strand
TTTAGGGGCAGTATACCACAAAAAGCGCCGCCTGTCCCGCGTCGGCAGGCTCAAAAGCAAAAAAATCGGGGCGGCTGCTAAAAGCAGTCGCTCCGACTTTCGGGAAGGAAATTACTCGATCGTAATAGCGCCCTTGTTGTCGAGCTTTTTCGGCTCCGCCTTCGGCAGGGTCACGGTCAGAACGCCGGATTCGTACTTTGCCTTCACGTCCTCGGGCTTCACATCGCCGACATAGAAGCTGCGCGCGCAGACGCCTGCGTAACGCTCCTGGCGGATGACTCTGCCCTTCTTATCCTCTTCCTCCTTGTCCAGACCCTTCTGGGCGCTGATGCTCAGATAGCCGTCCTTGAGCTCGAGGTCAATTTCGTCCTTCTTGAAGCCCGGAAGATCAACGGCCAGCTCGTAGCCGTGCTCACCCTCGCGGATGTCGGTCTTCATGATGTTCTTGGTGTGCTTGCCGTACAGAGGGCTGTGCTCACCGAACAGGTCGAAATCATCAAATATACGTTCATTAAAAATGCTGGGTACCATAATTAATGCCTCCAATCATATACACCATAAGCGCCGTGCTCCGCGGACATTTCCGCATCATCGCACAAGCTCGGAGCCGAGGCTCTTTAAGAACCTCTTTTCTCTTTACGCCTTATATTCTAAGCCTTTTTGCCGCAAATGCAATAAACCGAGGGCACAAAAAGCGCTTTTCGATTGTGCTGCGAGCACAATTTGAAAGTGCCGGTAAAAAGAGCACCGCTGTCGCATACGGAACAGCGGTGCTCTTTGCAATATTATTATAATGTTATCAGTAGATATCCTCGTTGACCTTCTGCGGGGGGACCTCAAGCAGAGAGGGGTCGGCGATAAAGCGGTTAATGAGCTTAAATGCCGAGGCGTAGTAGTGCCCGTCAACGGTGCGCTCGTCGAGGACGAACTTGCCGTCAACGTACTTGCGCTCAACGACGTTGCCGTGGCGGTCGAGCTCGTGAACATGGCGCTTTGCGCCGAAGGAGACGAACACGGGCAGGGTGCCGAAGTTATAGATATGGTGATAGATGGGGCCGATGCCGAGCGAGCCGAGGTCGGTTATTATCATCGAGCCGTGGAATGGGCTGACGTCGAGCAGCTTCTTCGGCAGCAGGCCGAAATAATCCGCAACGCGAATGAGCCAGATGAGAAAGCTTATTATGACGCGGGGCAGCGCGGCGAATTTATTCGCAAATTCCTCGGTGCCGTTTTCCTCGTCGGAGCTTTTGACGGAGTCGATCGCCTCGTTCATCTTATTATAAACATCATAGATGGTGTCGGTCGGCTTAAAGGGCACCTTGATGGTCGTTTCGGTCGCGTCTATGGAAAGACTGCGCTTGACGGCCATGACTATCTCGATATCGTTATGCGCATAGACGCGGTTGCCGACGACGAAGCGGTTGAGACCGGGAAGGTATGCGCAGGCGCGGACATAAGCCGCAATGAGAAGATGCAGCATGCCTATGCCCTTGTAGCCGTTAACGCGCTGCTTTCTGAACCAGCGGTCGGCGTTTGTTATCTCAAACGACTGCTCGTAATAATTGAGCGCATCGTTTCGTGTGGGCATTATAAAAGGAATGAAGTTATAAAATCCGTTGAGAGAGCGCAGCCGTCTGCCGTCAATGCGGTCTCCGGCGCGGCGCTTGTAGTTGTTTGCCATATGAAGCCTCCTCTTCAACTGTATCTGCGTGGATTATACAAAATCGGTATTAATATACCAAGTCATTATACATTGCAGGGCGCGATTTTGCAAGAACAAAACGGAATATAGCCGATATAGGATACAGGTATTTTACAATTTCCCCTGCATATGCGAAGATATATTAGCGAAAGTATGAAAAAACGCTTGCAATTCGCTGTGTGAAAGTATAGTATGTTATTTAACAAACAATCTCTATCCGACAAGTGTCAAGGATTTCACCCTGATTTTTCAACGGTTTTTCGGGCATTGAAGACAGAGCTCAAAAAAAGCAAATAATTTAACATTTTAATTGCTTGAAGTTTGTCAATAAAATTGCCAAAAAGCCATTGAAATATCAGGAGTTTTTTGTTACTGTTAACGCATAAAAAATCCTTGTCGGGATTGGATGGCCCATTTTTCGTAAATGGGAGAGACACTATTTTGAAGGGAGGCGATCCGATGGCATTTGATGAAATTGCCGGAATAAGCGCAGCCGAGGAGGCCGCGTGCCTTACCGTCGCCGAGGCTCAGGCGGAGGCGAAGCGCATTATTGCGCAGGCACACAAGGCCGGCGAAAAAGATGTGGAGGAGGCCGTTGCAAAGGCGAAGGCGGAAAACTCAGAACGCACAGCCGCTGCAAGGGCAAGCGCCGAGGCGCAGGCAAACGAGATATATCTCAAGGCCGAAAACAAGAAGGCCGTGCTGCGTGCCAAGGCTGAAAATCGCTGCGCAAGGGCTGCGCAGCTTATCGCGGAAAGGATAGTGAACGCGTAAATGGCCATTGAAAAAATGAAAAAGCTTCGGCTTCTGGCTGTTCGCGGGGAGAAAAAGGCGCTGCTGAAGCGGCTTATGCTGCTCGGCTGCGTTGAGGTGACGGAGCCCGAGCTGGACAGTGTCCCGCCCGAGCTGAGGGAGCGTCTTGCAAGAGAAAGCAGCGACACCTCCCGATGCAGGGCAGACACTGCGACCCTGGTGCAGGCCGTTGAGCTTCTTGACAAGTATTCGCCCGTAAAGAGCAAGCTGCTCTCCGCAAAGCCGGAGACGGACTGCGAGACGATACTTGACGAGACGACGCTCGCTCGCACGATAGAGTCTGCGCACAGGATAAACACCGTTGACGAAACGGTGCGGCGCATCAAGGCCGAGTGTGCGAGGATAGACGGCTTTGTCGATGCTCTGAGACCCTGGCTTGAGCTTGACTACCCGCTCGACGGCAGCGGAACGGCACGCTGCGCCGTGACGCTCGGCATGATGCCGCAATCGGCGCTTGCCCTGGCCGAGGCGCGGCAAGCTCTCGCGCACGAGATCGAGGAGGCGGAGCTTGTCGAGGTATTTGCCGACAAGACTCAGCGCTACGTCGTTCTCATCTGCTTTAAGGAGGCTCTTCCCGCGGCTCTCGAGGTTTTAAGAGCCTACAACTTCTCCGCTGCATCGTTTGCAGGCTGCGAGGGCACGGCGAGAGAGAACACCGACAGACTTCTTGCCGAGCGCAAGGAGCTTGTAAGGCAGCAGGCGGAGCTTATCGACGAGGTCTGCGCGATGTCGGATATGCGAAGCGAATTAAAGCTGTGCGCCGACAGAATGGAAACGCGCTCGGGCTATGCCGAGGCAGAGAGCCGGCTCTTCGGAATGGAGAGCACGGTCGCGCTTCAGGGCTGGGTGCTGGCAAGAAAGGTGCCGGAGCTGGAAAAGTGCCTTGCGGAGTTTAACTGCGCATGGGAGCTCACCGACCCCCTGCCGGAGGAATACCCCGAGGTGCCCGTGCAGCTTCGCAACAACAACGTGACCAACGCTCTTAACATGGTCACCAATATGTACAGTCTGCCCGCTTACGACGGCGTTGACCCCAACCCCCTGATGGCTCCGTTTTTCATTCTGTTTTACGGACTGATGATGGCGGACATGGGCTACGGCATAATTATGATACTCGCAGCCGTCATCGCAATGAAAAAGATAAAGCCCCGCAAGGGCTCGCTGAGCTTCTGCCAGCTCCTTTTCTACTGCGGCATCTCGACCTTTATAATGGGCATACTCACCGGCGGCTTTTTCGGCGACGCGATAGCGCAGGTCGGAAAGATCCTCGGCAAGCCCGACGGCTGGGGCGAATTGTGGTATTTGTTCAGCCCCATGACCAACAGCATGGAGGTGCTCATAGGCGCGATGGCGCTCGGACTTGTGCATCTGAACACGGGCATGGTGATAAACGTCGTGCAGAAGGTAAAGCGCGGACAGATCGCCGACGCCGTGTGGGAGGAGGGCTCGCTGTGGGTCATCCTCATAGGCGCGATTTTGCTGGCGCTCAAGGTCGGCAGCATAAACGGCGTGCCGGTCGTTCTCGTCATCGGCTGCCTGATGCTCCTGTACGGCGGTATGCGCGGCTCAAAGAGCATCGGCGGCGCGATAGTGAGCATATTCTCCACCATATATAACAGCGTTACCGGCTGGTTCGGAGATATTCTTTCCTACTCTCGAATAATGGCGCTCATGCTCGCCGGCAGCGTTATCGCAACGGTCTTTAACACCATAGGCGGCATCGCCAACACCCTGTGGCTGTTCATCCCCGTGTTTCTGGCAGGTCACGCCCTGAACTTCGCCCTGAATCTCTTGGGCTGCTATGTCCACGATCTGAGACTTCAGTGCCTTGAGTATTTCGGCAAGTTCTACAAGGACGGCGGCAGGGCGTTCAAGCCCCTTGAAGTAAGTACAAAATACTATGATATTTCGGAATAAATAGGAGGACAAAAAGATGGAATTTCTGTTTGCACACACTGGTCTTGCAATAGCTCTTCTCGGCGCGGGTCTTGCGGCATGTCTTGCCGGCGCAGGCTCGGCCATCGGTACGGGTATCGCCGGTGAGGCCGGCGCGGGTCTCGTGACCGAGGACCCCACGAAGTTCGGTAAGGCGATGATCCTTCAGGTCATCCCCGGCACTCAGGGTCTGTACGGTCTTGCGGTGTTCTTCCTTGCGATCTCCCGCATGGGTCTGCTCGACGGCTCGGCGCTCACGCTTTCCTTCGTTGACGGCTGCCGCTACTTCGCAGCCTGCCTGCCCATCGCCATCGGCGGTCTCATTTCCGCCATCGGTCAGGGCAAGGTCGCCGCAGCGTCCGTTAACCTGCTTGCCAAGAATCCCGACCACTGGGCAAAGGGCATGGTCCTGTGCATCACCGTCGAGTTCTACGCCATCCTGTCGCTTCTTGCGTCCATGATGATGCTCTTCAGCCTTTGATGAAGAAAAAATAAATAAAGGCAGGGCTTTACTATGAAAGGCACTGAAAAAATAATCGCACATATCCAAGCCGACGGCGACGCCGAGGCAAAAAGGATAATAGACGAGGCCTCCGCCGAGGCCGAAAGCATCCGCGCCGAGAGCTTTAAGCTGGCGCTCGAAGAGCACGAAAAGCTCCTGCGTCAGGGCGAGGCCGAATGTGAGGATATCCTCAGCGGCAGCCGCCGCATCGCCGATATGGAGGCGAAAAAGGGCGTGCTCGCGCTCAAGCAGGAGATGGTCGAGGCGGCGTTCGAGGCGGCAAAGGCGTATATCGCAGAGCTGCCGCGCGAGCAGTACATCGAGTTTCTTGCGCGCATGGCCTCCGAGGCGTCCGAAAACGGCACGGAGGAGCTCGTTCTCAATGCAAGCGACAAGGCCGAGCTCGGCAAGGCAGTGTGCAAAACGGCAAACGAAAAGCTCGCTGCCGCGGGTAAGCTCGGAAAGCTCACCCTGAGCGAGGACACGGCGGATATCTCCGGCGGCGTCATCGTCCGCTTCGGCGGCATCGAGACCAATTGCAGCATCGACGCTCTCGTGCGCCAGCAGCGCAACGCGCTGGCAACGGAGGTCGCGCAGGTGCTGTTCGAATGATGCCGCGGCGTTACATATCCCGAAAAGGGAGGGAATGAATTGTCAAATAAAAAGTGCGTCAGAGAAAAATATCTGTATCTTTCGGCGATGCTGCGCGCAAGGGAGGCTAAAATGCTCACCCGCGACGGCGCAGAGCGCATGATAGACGCGCCGAGCTTCGAGGAAGCGGCGAAAATGCTCACCGACAGCGGCTATAAGGATATGTCCGGCTGCTCGGCATCTGAGATCGAGAGCGCGCTGGCAGAGCGCCGCGCGGAGATATTCTCCGAGCTTGCGAGAATGTCGCCCGACCCCGAGCCCGTCGCGGTATTCCGTATGCGCTATGATTACCACAACGCGAAGATAATCATAAAAAGCGAGGCCGAGGGCATCGACAGAGCCGACCTCATGAGCGGCTCGGGTCGAATTTCTCCGGAGGAGCTCAAGCGCTGCTTCGTCGAGGAAAAGCTCGCCGGACTTCCGACTCTGCTTGCCGACGCGATGGTCGAGGCCAAGAGCGTGCTGGCAAGAACGAAGAACCCGCAGCTTGCCGATTTCATCCTCGACAGGGCGTATTTCGCGGAGCTGCACACGGCGGCTGATAAGCTCGGCAGCAGCTTCCTGCGCGGCTATGCGCAGATACTCATCGACGCGGCAAACCTCAGAAGCGCGGTGCGCACCATGCGCATGGGCAAGGATTCGGACTTCCTCAAAACGGCGCTCATACCCGACGGCGGAGTCGATTGCGGACGCATCCTCGCTGCCTTCGGCTCGGCGGACACGCTCGCCGCGATGTATGCAAATTCGCAGCTTGCCGACGCCGCCGCGAAGGGCGCGGCTGCCGTAAAAGGCGGCACGATGACGGAGTTCGAGCTCGCCTGCGACAACGCGGTCACGGCGTATCTGACCCGCGCAAGGCTCGTATCCTACGGTGAGGCGCCTGTTATAGCGTATCTTGCCGCAGTCGAGGGCGAGGTCACGGCGCTGAGAATGATACTCACGGGACTTCTTGCGGGGCTGCCGAAGGAAAAGATACGGGAAAGGCTGCGTGATCTGTATGCTTAAAATTGCGGTCATAGGACGGCGCGAGACCGTCATGGGCTTTACGGCGCTCGGACTGGAGGCATATCCCGTCACCGACAGCGCCGAGGCAAAAACGGTTTTGCGCGAGTTGACTCACGAGCGCGAGGACGTTGCGATAATCTACATCGAAGAGGATATCGCCGCCGGCATCATGAGCCAGATAGAAAAATTCAAAGACAGCGTCACTCCGGCGATAATACTCATCCCCGGCAGAGAAGGCAGTCTTGGCATGGGGCTTTCCGCCCTCAATGCCGCAGTGGAGCGTGCCATCGGCACGAACATCCTTGAGAATAATTAAGAAAGAAAGGTATCTGTATGAGCGGAACTATTATGAAGGTCTCAGGCCCGCTTGTCGTGGCCGAGGGACTGGGCGACGCGAACGTTTCCGACGTTGTGCGCGTCGGGCCCCAAAGACTTATAGGCGAGATACTTAACATGACGGGCGACAGCGCCTCGATACAGGTCTACGAGGAGACCTCCGGTCTCGGACCGGGCGCACAGGTCGAGAGCACGGGCATGCCGATGTCCGTCGAGCTCGGACCGGGCATGCTTGAGAATATCTATGACGGTATCCAGCGTCCCCTGCCGGAAATTCGTGAGCTCACCGGCGCCACCATAAGCCGCGGCACCGACGTTCCGGCGCTCAACCGCACGAAGAAGTGGGAGTTTGTCCCCGTTGCCCACGAGGGCGACGAGCTGCGCGGCGGCGACGTTATCGGCACCGTGCAGGAGACCAGCGCCATTTTGCACAAGATAATGGTGCCTCCCAAAATGAGCGGCAGGCTCGTTTCGATAAAATCCGGCAGCTTCACCGTCACGGAGACGGTCGCGGTGCTCGAAGGCATCGACGGCAAGCGCCACGAGCTGAGCATGATGCAGAAGTGGCCCGTGCGTATAAGCCGCCCCTATGCATCCAAGAGTATGCCCACGCGCCCGATGAACTCCGGACAGAGAATAATCGACACTCTCTTCCCCATCGCCAAGGGCGGCACGGCGGCAGTCCCCGGTCCCTTCGGCTCGGGCAAGACCGTCGTTCAGCACCAGCTTGCAAAGTGGTCGGACGTTGACATTGTCATCTACATCGGCTGCGGCGAGCGCGGCAACGAGATGACCGACGTTCTCATGGAGTTCCCGGAGCTGACCGACCCCAGAAACGGCGAGCCCCTCATGAAGAGAACGGTCCTTATAGCAAACACCTCCGATATGCCCGTTGCGGCGCGTGAGGCGTCCATATACACGGGCATCACCATCGCAGAGTATTTCCGCGACATGGGCTATGACGTGGCAGTCCTTGCCGACTCCACCTCCCGCTGGGCAGAGGCTCTGCGCGAGATGTCCGGCCGACTTGAGGAGATGCCCGGCGAGGAGGGCTACCCCGCCTACCTTGCCTCCCGTATCGCACAGTTTTACGAGCGCGCGGGCGTTGTCAAATGCCTCGGCTCCGACGAGAGACAGGGCTCCGTCACCGCCATCGGCGCAGTTTCGCCTCCGGGCGGCGATATATCCGAGCCTGTTTCCCAGGCGACGATGCGCATAGTCAAGGTCTTCTGGGCGCTCGACTCGTCGCTTGCGTATGCGCGCCACTTCCCCGCCATCAACTGGCTGACCTCGTATTCGCTGTATGTTGACACCCTCGCGCCGTGGTACAGCGAGCAGTTCGGCGCGGAGTATATGGCAAACCGCGACAAGGCGATGCACATTCTTCAGGAGGAAAACGAGCTTCAGGAGATCGTCCGCCTCGTCGGTCAGGACGCGCTCAGCCCCGCCGACAGACTCACGATGGAGACCGCGAAAATGCTGCGCGAGGACTTCCTGCAGCAGAACGCCTTCGTCGATGAGGACGCTTACTCCTCCTACGACAAGCAGTTTGAGCTTATGAAGATGATACTCACCTTCGACTCTCTCGGCCGCGACGCGCTCAAGAAGGGCGCGGATATGAAGGCGCTGTTCTCCATCGGTGCCAAGGAGCGCATCGGTCGTGCGAAGATGGTCGCGCCCGATGCATACAAGCAGGAGTACGCTTCGATCGTTGCGGATATGCGCCGCGAGATCGAGGAAGCCATTGCAGGAGGTGAGAACGCATGATCAAGGATTATAAGACCATACGACAGATAGCAAACCCGCTGATGATCGTCGAGCAGGTCGAGGGCGTCACCTATGACGAGCTGTGCGAAATTGAGCTTCCCGACGGCGAGGTACGCCGCGGCAAGGTGCTCGAGGTCGAGGGCGACAGAGCGGTAGTCCAGCTTTTTGACTCCGCGCAGGGCATTAACCTTGCCCAGACAAAGGTCAGATTTCTCGGTCACCCCCTCGAGCTTGCGGTCTCCGAGGATATGCTCGGCCGCGTATTCAACGGCATGGGTCAGCCCATAGACGGCGGCCCCGAGCTTCTCGCGGAGGCTCACCGTGACATTAACGGTATGCCCATGAACCCCGCGGCGCGCGCTTACCCCGCGGAGTTTATCCAGACCGGCGTTTCCACCATCGACGGGCTCAACACCCTCGTTCGCGGTCAGAAGCTGCCCATATTCTCGGCCTCCGGTCTGCCCCACGCGGCACTTGCGGCGCAGATAGCGCGTCAGGCCCGCGTTCTCGGCGACGGCGAGAACTTCGCGGTCGTCTTTGCGGCGGTCGGCATCACCTTCGAGGAGTCCGAGTATTTCATAAACGACTTTAAGCGCACCGGCGCAATCGACAGAACGGTCGTATTCTCAAACCTCGCAAACGACCCCGCGGTCGAGCGTATCGCGACTCCGCGAATGGCGCTCACGGCGGCGGAGTACCTTGCGTTTGAGAAGGATATGCACGTTCTCGTCATCATAACGGACATCACCAACTACGCCGAGGCGCTGCGTGAGGTCTCCGCGGCAAAGAAGGAGGTCCCCGGACGCCGCGGCTACCCCGGCTATCTGTACACGGACCTCGCCACCATGTATGAGCGCGCGGGACGCAGAATAGGCTGCAAGGGCTCCATCACCATGATCCCCATCCTGACCATGCCCGAGGACGACAAGACCCACCCCATCCCCGACCTTACCGGCTACATCACCGAGGGTCAGATCATTCTCAGCCGCGACCTCTTCCGCAAGGGCATCATCCCTCCCGTGGACGTTCTCCCGTCGCTGAGCCGACTCAAGGATAAGGGCATCGGCGAGGGCAAGACCCGCGAGGACCATGCCGGCACGATGAACCAGCTCTTCGCTGCGTATTCGCGCGGCAAGGACGCCAAGGAGCTCATGACCATCCTCGGCGAGGCGGCGCTGTCCGATGACGACAAGCTGTTTGCCGAGTTCGCCGACGAGTTCGAGAAAACCTACGTCAATCAGGGCAACAACACCAACCGCAGCATCGAGGAGACGCTTGACATCGGCTGGAAGCTCCTGAGCATACTGCCGCGAGCCGAGCTCAAGCGCGTAAAGCCCGAGATGATCGAGAAATACATGAAGTAAGGGGGCGTCTTTATGGCAAGCACCACGATAACCCCTACGAGAATGATGCTCAAGCAGCTCAAGGGCAGGCTCAAGACCGCCCGCCGCGGTCACAAGCTCATGAAAGACAAGCGCGATGAGCTGATGCGCCAGTTCATGGACATCGTAAGGCGCAACAAGGAGCTTCGTGAGCGCGTTGAGGCGGGGCTGACGGAGGCGTATTCGGCGCTTCAGGTGGCAAGCTCCATCATGAGCACCGAGATGCTCCAGCAGGCGCTTTTGTATCCGCGCCAGAGCGTTGAGCTCGAGATGCAGTTTAAAAACATCATGAGCGTCAACGTGCCGGAGTATTCCTTCCACACGCGCAATAACGATCCGTCGGAGATATATCCCTACGGCTTCGCGCAGACCTCGGGCGAGCTCGACGATGCGCTGGCGGCTCTTGCGAAGGTCTTTGAGGATATGCTCGAGCTTGCGCAGGTCGAAAAGACCATGCAGCTTCTGGCGGAAGAGATAGAGCGCACGCGCCGCCGCGTAAACGCCCTTGAATACGTCATGATACCCGAGCTTGAGAGCAATATAAAATACATTTCCATGAAGCTTGAGGAGAACGAAAACTCCACCAAGGTACGCCTGCTCAAGGTAAAGGAAATGGTACTGCAAAACGCGCACGATTTTAAATAAGCGCGGCATTCTCACGCGAAAAACTCAAAAAAAGAATTACAAGCCCGGACGCATATTCGCGCCCGGGCTTGCGGTTTTCACCCATGGGGAGCACGGGCAAATAAGCCTGCGCTCCCGTTTTTTTCTGCTCATCAGAGGGAATAGTCTTTATTCTCCCACGTGCCTGTTTCCAATTGCCTGTAATCGACCTTCCCGACGGAGGTAAGCGGAATTTTCTCAACGAAGTAATACAGCAGCGGAGCGTCTCTTTCCGGCAGCTCCTTGAGGCACAGCGCCCTTAGCTCTTCTTCGGCAGCCGCTTCGGAATAATTATCACCTAGCACGACAAACGCCGTCGGTATCCTGCCGTCCTTTCCCTTGCGGTTGGGCAGCCCGACTACCGCGCAGTCCTTTACCGCGGGATGCGCTGCCACGACGTTCTCGATAGCAAGCGGCCACACGTTATGCCCATCGGGGCGGACGATCATTCGCTTGATCCTCCCCTTGAAGTAGATGAAGCCTTCCTCGTCCATACAGCCGATATCTTGAGTATGCGCCCATACGGTGCCGTCGGAATGGCGAAGGAGCACCCTTTGAGTTTCGGCGTCGTTGTTATAATATCCGAGCATCATGCCGGGGCCGCTGAAGCAGATCTCACCCTCTTCTCCGTACTTTAATTCCTCATCCGTGCCCGGCACAAATAC
>CEBV01025106.1_pt1 | contig 11479 bp, 9 predicted proteins | sample 554741 | NCBI WGS metagenome assembly CEBV01 (sample SAMEA3182070, study PRJEB8094) | gut metagenome | biome: human; feature: gut; material: Stool; isolation source: human stools | place: Canada | collected 2011-11-22 | reverse complement strand
TTTTTAAATTTATAAATTTAAAGTTTTTCTATTATGAACAAAAAGTTTTTAAGTGCAATCCTGTTCGGAGCCTTAATGGTTTCGTCAACAGGAACATTTGTGTCTTGTAAGGACTATGATGATGACATTGACCGCATCGACAAGGAATTGAGCGAAGTCAAGGAAACCATTGCAAGTCTTGACTCGGCAATTAAGGCAGGTAAATTCGTTCAGTCATGTAATGAGGTTACCGGTGGATATGAACTGGTTTTCACTGACGGTTCCAAAATTACTATCAAGAATGGTACTAATGGAGCAGATGGTACTACTGTTATCCCTGAATTCCGTGTGGAAGGCAATTACTGGCAGGTTAGCACAGACAAAGGTGCTACTTGGGTGGATGTGAAAGATACCGAAGGTAACAAAGTTCCGGCCAGAGGTCAGGATGGTGAAGCTGCCGGTTCAAACGTGTCTTGGGTGACAGTGGATGGTGTGGAATACATCAAGATCGGTGACAAAGTTACTGATTTGAAGCAGAACAATGAATTTCCTAACATTGCTGTAGATGCTGAAAGCAAGACTGTAATTGTGACTATCGACGGACAGAACTATACTTTGCTGCAGGAAGGTTCTGCATTCAAAGGGTTGCAGACTGTGGTTTACAGAAAACAGGCTGTTAATGATGACGATGATGTTTGTTATGCTTATAATGTGTATAATACAGATAATGAATTGTTTGCAGCTGTTCCTGCTTATGCTTCTTTCAAGGTTTATCCGGGTGATTTCTCATTGGACAATGCTAAATTCTCGTTCGTTGATACATACAAATTGAGTCGTAGTGTAGAACCGGCTTTGGTATATATGGATGGTTCGGCTACTTTAGCAAACGGAGTATTGAAACTTGCTATGATACCTAATGAAGGAATAAGTGAAGGAACAGTAGTTGCAACTTCTTTAGATGTAACTATGTATGGTCAATACACTTCTGCTTCTGATTACTTTACAGTAGGAAGAACAAAAGTTACTACTGATAATATCAAGAACGCATTCACTTCCACTACCGTAACAGGTAACAATTATCCGAAGATTATTACTGAAGGATGGAATGCTTATGATGGATATGATTTTGGTAAATTCAACTATCAAGGTACTTACAATGTAAATGATTCTATTGATGTTTATATTCAAAGTGCTAAGGTTTGGGTAAAAGAAACAGGTATTGTTTATGAAAAGGCTTTCAGACTGTTGGATCAGAATGAAGAATACACTTTTAAGGGTCAAACTATTAAGACTCATCAAGGTATCTTTGAACTGAAAGATAATGTCTTGTCTGTGAAATCAACTAACCAAGCTTCTGCTATTGATGAATATGCAGCTATTGAAGTAACTACTACTGTTAAGGCTCAAGAAGAAGGAATTAAAGATTATGAGATAAAGAATGTAGTATTTATCAAAGCAGTTCGTCCTGCTGTTAATCCTAACTTCTCAACTGTTGCTTTGAAACCGTTGAACGCTACAGACAACTTCACATTTACTTACAATAGTGCAAAATCTCAAGTTATCACTTTGGATGTTCGTGACTTTGAAAATGCTATTGAAGGACGTGATGTTGTTTCAAACAATAATAGTGTATATTCTACTTTTGTTCAGTTGTATAAGCCTGTATATGATACAGCTAATAAGTTGACTGGTTATGCCAATATGTCTCAAACAAGTTACAATAATTTATGGACTATAAGAAACGGATTAGCTAATGCCAATTTGGAAGAGAACGTTACCAATGTGGCTAACTATATTGAACAGAATTTGAATATCACTAATGAAGCTGTTCTGTACTATAAGAATGGTGGAAACAATGCAGACAAAGACTCTTTATTCTTAATCTTGACACCGGGCGCTAATCAGGAACAAATAAAGAAGACTACTTTGTTGATGGGCTCATCTTGGTCTTATGATTGGAACAGTGACTATGATATGATGATGACCGATGGCATCAAGACTCCTTATGGTGTTTACAACAAGTATGTAAACAAACTGTTTAAGGTTGCCGTTAACGACTTCTCTGTAACTTATACATTCGATTGTCCGATTAAGGATCAGTATAAGAACCGCATTATCATGGGTGAATGGGTTAAGAGTGGAGCAAATTACACAGACTTCATTATGCAATCTCAGGTATTTGACGAAATGTATGATGTTGTTCCTGAAGATGCTATAGTGAAATTTGATATGGCTTCAAAGAACCAGAACGCTTATGTTCAGGAAATGATGAAGAGTGGTGATATCAAGTGGGCTACTACTAACCAGATTGTATTTACTCCACGTGTAGATTTGGCTAAGGTTGGCAAACTGAAAGTTGATATTTACGATATTACAGCAGGTGATACTGATTCTAAACGTGTACTCTTCGATACAGAAGAATGGACTGTGCAAACACCAATCTTGGCATTCTCTGATGTTGTTGACTTGAAGTATAACAATCCTGCATTAGCAACTGGTGAACAAATTAATCTCTTTGATTTGATTAATGGCTTGAAAGTTGCTGCTGACAAGAAGAAATGGACAGATTTGACTTTGAAAGATGCTGTTGGTAATAAGTTGGTTGTATATGATGGAGCCAATGATCTTGCTAAAGCAGAACCTATTGCAGCTACATTGTATCAGAAGGACTCTGAATCTACAGGTGTTAAAGTTGATATCTCTGAAGCAGACAAGGCTGAATACAGCTATGCTAACGGTATCCTTACTTGGAATGGCGAACCTACAGGTACTGTTTATGAGCATGATGTTCAATTCATCATCACTTATACTCATGACTGGGGTGTTGTAACCAAGACATTCAAGGTAACTGTAACAAGAAAAGTACAGTAAACATTTGGGCTAAGATAGGAAGTATAGTTTAAATTTGATATGCTTTCTTCTTGATAACCTCAAGCGAGGAGGGGATATGAATCTGATAACAGAGGAATATCCTCTCCTTTTTTATTATAAAAATAGATTCTTGATATAATGACGAAATTAGTTCGATGCGGTATAAACTTTTATGCGGATGTGGATCATCAGAAGGCGGTAAATGATAGGGATTCCTTGCAGAACACTAAATTAATGGAACATTATACTCACCTTCTTGGCCAATTACAATATGAAGGAGCTGGTATCTGGAGCCGTTTTAATATTATGTTCGGAATAAATGTTTCTTTATTCGGATTGGAAACCGTCTTGTTTAACTCTGTATGCCAGACTTCTGAATACCTGACATTTATTATTGCATTTGGAGGATTGTCATTCTCAATATGGTCTATTTACGTAATGCAGAGATTATGGAGTTATCATGAGCACTGGAAGAATATGTTATGTGAAGCGGAAAAGACTTTTCCGGATGAGTATGTGAAACTTTTTACAAAGATTCCTTCTAATTTGAAAAGAGAGAAAAAATCTTGGGAGTTATGGCTGAAATCATACACTCAACCTTTTTTTGCCATATTGTCTCTTATTTGGTTGCTTATTATAGTGTTAAACCATGCTATTTATACTGATATGCTGAATAAGGAAAATATTATTCATCACGTGGGTGTGGTGAAAATACAACAGAATGAAAATTTAAAAAATAATGAAGATGAAAAAGATGATGGATTCGACTACTGCGATTATTACTACAACAGATAATAGAGTATTGTTGCAAAAAAGAGATGAGAATCCGGATATAGAGTACTCCGGATGTTATTCTCTTGTTTCTGGCTACCTTGAGGAGGAGGAAACCCCTCTAGACGGTATTATCAGAGAACTGAAGGAAGAATTTGAACACAAGAAATCCTCAAAGGTACATTTTAGTTCTATAACCTATCTGGGGTCTGAGTATAGAGCAGACTATGATAGATGGGAATATATTCATCATACTTATTTGATGGACGATGCAGCGGATATCCGTATTTTGGAAGGTGAATCTTTTGTCTTGCTGGATATGGATGAGTGTTTGAGATTGGAGAATCTTGCTCCTCATCATAAATTGTTTTTATTAAAATATCGTGCCGGATTATGTAAAATTGACGTGCGTGAGCAATCGAAAAAAATGTTTGATGAAATAACTGTCAGAGATTTGATAAAAGTGGAATCCGTAGGGAATGTGAAAAATTATAGCTTGCTGGAGGCGGGAACTGGTTTTGTAATTGGCGAGGATACTACTTTGAGTGCTTCAATTCCAGCGGTGGAAGCCGCTAAATATATAGGATTCTTGCAATTCGTCCCAAAGGTTCTCAGAGGTAATCATTATCATTTTAGAAAGGTGGAATATATGCTTATTTTACAGGGGCGTATGCAGGCTACTTTTCAGAAATATGATGATAGTGAGGCTGTAATAGAAGAGATTTGGGAAAAGGGGGATTTGGTAAGGACTTTACCGGGGTGCGTCCATACATTAACAGCTTTAGGAGAGTCGAATGTGTTGACTGTTGAGTTTTCTCCACAGCCTTATGTTGCGAGGGATGTGTTGATGAATGATAAAAAATAGCTTGAGTATGGGAACCATTGCAGTAACGGGGGCTACCGGTTATTTGGCTGAGAAATTGATAGAACGGTTGATTACCCAAGGACATACTATTCATGCGATAGCCAGGAATGAAGGAAAACTGATTGCTCTGAGGGAGAAATTTAAAGGCGTTCAAATCTTTCCATGCCCCATTGAAGATTATCTTTTATTGAAAAAGGCATTGAATGGTTGTGATGGGATATTTCATTTGGCTGCGTTTAAAGATGTCATTTTGGCAAAAGAACATCCTCTGAAAGCTGTTCAGACTAATATTCTTGGTACGTTGAATCTTCTTAAAATAACTGTTGAGGAGCAGAACATAAAATTTATTCTGGCAACAAGCACTGATAAAGCTGTTCAAGTTTCAGGAACGTATGGGGCTACTAAATTGCTTATGGAGAATCTTTTTGAGGATTTTGAACAAATAAACGGATCGAATTGCGCTTATAGGATAGTTCGTTATGGAAATGTATTACATTCTACAGGATCTGTTTTGGTAAAATGGAAGTATGCATTAGAAAATAGGAAGGAGCTTATATTGACAGATCCTGAAGCTACCCGGTTTTTTATTACGTGGGAACAGGCAATAGATGTTATTTTTTCCTGTTTAAATGATGCTCAAAGTGCGGAACCGTTTTATCCGCCTAATATGAAATCGATAAGCTTAGGAATTTTATTGGAACTCGCAATAAGAAAGTATGCTAAAACTATTCCTGACATCAGAGTTATCGGTTTACAAAAAGGGGAAAATAAGCACGAGTGTATCACGGCAGACTTAAGCAGTGAATATGCTGAAAGATGGAATAATGAGGAATTATTAAACCTTATCTAGAAAAGGGGAATGAAAGATATAAATTATTGTTATGATGAGGATATGTTGCTACTATGAATGATAAATGGTTAAATCTTTCTTTTAAGACGGGGAATTGCAGTATATTGATTACTTTTATCCTGTATCATAACTTATTAAACCTCGGATAGATATGGGAACAGAAGGCATACAGGATAAATACATCAACCCTTATACCGATTTCGGCTTCAAGCTGCTTTTCGGCACGGCAATGAACAAGGAACTTTTCGAGGCTGCCGAGATAGCTAAGTTCAATCCTAAGGAGTTAGGCGAGTATTGGGAAAGTTTGAAGAATTTCCGCGACTGGTACAGCGTGATGTCTACCCAGTTGAAAAAAGGGCGTGAGGAAGGTCTTAAAGAGGGCCTTGAAAAAGGTCTTGAGCAAGGTCGTAAGGAAGAATGCTTCAAGAATGCAAAAAAATGAAACAGGCCGGTATTGCATTTGATGTAATTGCACAGGTTACCGGTCTGTCTATAGGGGAAATAGCGTCTTTGTAAGTCGTTTACAGCACCAGTCCGTCCAGCATCTCGATATAAAGCCTTATCGCTTCCTCAATTTCCGAAACCATGATATATTCATCAGCCGTGTGTGAACGGGAGGACTTTCCCGGACCGATTTTGACAGACGGGAACTTCATCAACGCCTGATCGGACAAAGTAGGAGAACCGAAAGGTACACGTCCTAGTTTTACCGCGCGTTTCACAAAGGGATGCTCGGCACTGATATGAGATGAGTTCAAGCGGAAAGAACGAGCTTTCGCCTCGCTTTTTAGATGGGCACTTATTTCTTTGAATAGTTCTTCGTTAGAGTAACATTCATTACTGCGGATATCCACAACGAAAGTACAAGTATCGGGGATGACATTATGCTGCGTGCCGGCATTTATTTGTGTCACGCTCATTTTGACAGGCCCCAGCAGGGAAGATTCCTTTGGGAATTTATAATCACGGAACCACTGAATGTCTTCCAGTACCTTGTAGATAGCATTCACTCCTTCATTGCGTGCGGCATGTCCGGCTTTGCCGTATGCGGTAACATCCAGCACCATCAATCCCTTTTCGGCAATAGCAGGCTGCATTTCTGTCGGTTCACCCACTATGCCCAAGGTGATGGGAGGTAGTTGGGGCAATACGCTTTCTATTCCGTTTTTTCCGGAAACTTCTTCTTCACATGAGGCAAGAAAGATCAGATTGTATGCCTGCTCGGTTGTAGAGAGATGGCGGTACGCCTGAAATAAGGATACTACACTGGCGCCGGCGTCATTACTTCCCAAACCGTAAATCTTTCCGTTTTCGGCTTTCGGAGTGAAAGGATGTTTCCGCCATCCGTTTACCGGTTTTACGGTATCGATGTGGGAATTTAGTAAAATAGTCGGTTTGTTGAGGTCGAACATCGGACTGATACACCAAATGTTGTTGCCCGAACGACCGGTCATGATACCTGTTTCTTCAATATAGTTCTGCAGAAAGTCAGCGGCAGCTTCTTCTTCCCGGCTCAATGAGGGGATACCGATTAACGAATTCAGCAATGTGGTTGCTTCGGAAGTGTAATATTCTATATCAATCATCTTGATTTTAATAATTTAATGTGTTGCAAAGATACTATTTTTGCGTGGTAAACGGTGATGAAAAAAGTAGGTAATTAAGTTAGATATGCAACTAAATCTTTCGGCTGATTTCTTCTAACTCTTTGACTAATTGGGAAAATTAATGCCTGTTTATAGAGGATAATTCCAAATTAAACGATAACTTTGCCGATGAATTAAAAATAAATCTTTGGAATGAGTAGTTCTTTCTTATCTGTCCTGATACAACGTCAGGCAGGGAAATATGGTGATCGTGTAGCGTTGCGTTACCGCGATTATAAAACAGAAACATGGATTCCGGTTTCTTGGAACCAGTTTGCCGCAACTGTAAAAACAGTTTCGAATGCATTGATAGAATTAGGTATAGGCATACAGGAAAATATAGCAGTTTTTTCTCAAAATAAACCGGAATGCCTGTATGTGGACTTTGGAGCTTTTGGGATACGGGCTGTTACTGTACCATTTTATGCTACCAGTTCCGAGGCGCAGGTACATTATATGGTAGGTGATGCCGAAATACGTTATATTTTTGTAGGTGAACAGTTGCAATATGATGTGGCGTTCCGGGTTATGCTACTGGGAAGCCAACTGAAACAGATTATAATTTTCGACAGGGAGGTAAAGCGTGATGAGCGGGACCAGACTTCCATTTATTTTGATGACTTTCTGAAATTGGGTGAGGCGCATCCGCATCAAGCTGAGGTAGACAAGCGTACTTCAGAGTCGGGTAATGGTGATCTTGCCAATATTCTTTATACCAGTGGAACAACCGGAGACAGCAAGGGGGTGATGTTGCATCATTCTTGCTATGAGGCGGCCATTCCGGCACATGATGAACGTTTCCCTCAATTGGGTGATCAGGATGTGATTATGAATTTCCTTCCTTTTACTCATGTGTTTGAGCGTGCATGGACTTGCTGGTGCCTTTCGATGGGGTGTACTTTGTCTATCAACTTGCGTCCTGCTGATATCCAGAAAACAATAAAGGAAATCCGTCCTACGGCTATGTGTAGTGTTCCCCGTTTTTGGGAGAAAGTGTATGCCGGCGTGCAAGAAAAAATCAATGAGACAACCGGATTGAAAAAGAAGTTGATGCTGGATGCTATTAAAGTGGGACGTGAACATAATTTGGATTATGTGTACAAAGGGCTGACTCCTCCGCCTGTATTGCACATGAAATATAAATTTTATGAGAAAACGATCTATAGCTTGTTGAAAAAGACTATTGGCATTGAAAACGGGCGTTTCTTCCCTACTGCCGGTGCGGCTATTCCACCGGCTGTACAGGAGTTTGTTTTGTCGGTGGGAATTAATATGGTAGCCGGTTATGGATTGACGGAATCTACTGCAACGGTTGCTTGTGAGAATGATAATGACCATGTGGTTGGTTCGGTGGGGCGTATCATGCCCCATGTGCAGGTCAGAATAGGGGAGAATAACGAAATAATGTTACGTGGTGAAGGAATCACTCATGGCTATTATAAAAAGGAAGCTGCTACGAAGGCGGCGTTTACTGAAGACGGATGGTTCCATACCGGTGATGCGGGTTATATAAAAGATGAGCATTTGTTCCTTACAGAGCGTATCAAGGACTTGTTTAAAACTTCAAACGGAAAGTATATCGCTCCTCAAGCCATTGAAGCCAAATTGGTGGTAGACCGTTATATCGATCAGATTTCTATTATTGCCGATGAACGTAAATTTGTTTCTGCTTTGATTATTCCTGAATATAAACTGGTGAAAGAGTATGCCGCAAAAAAAGGTATTCGCTATGAAAGTATGGAGGAACTGTTGCAGAAACCGGAAATTATCGATTTGTTTAAAGAGCGAATTGATACACTGCAGCAGCAGTTTGCACATTATGAACAGATCAAGAGGTTTACTTTGTTGCCCCATCCTTTCAGTATGGAGCGTGGTGAGCTGACCAATACGTTGAAAATAAAACGTAATGTGTTGAACAAGAACTATGCTGCCGAAATAGAAAAGATGTATGAAGAATAATGGGAAAATGAATAGATTTCCACTATCTTTGCATCCTGAAATGCAAAAATTCTCAAGATGATAACAATAGAGCAACTGAAAGACGTAAAAGAACGTACTGCGGCACTTGAAAGATATCTGGACATAGAAAATAAACTGGTTCAGGTGGAAGAAGAACAACTGCGTACGCAGGCGCCCGGTTTTTGGGATGATGCCAAGAAAGCAGAAGCACAAATGAGGAAGGTCAAAGATCTGCAAAAATGGATCGACGGTTACCGTGAGGTAAAGACGATGGCAGATGAACTGGAATTGGCTTTTGACTTTTGTAAAGACGATTTGGTTACCGAAGAAGAAGTGGATGCAGCATATCAAAAGGCTGTCACTGCGGTGGAGGCATTGGAACTGAAGAATATGCTTCGCCAGGAGGCTGACCAAATGGATTGTGTATTGAAAATTAATTGTGGTGCTGGTGGTACTGAAAGTCAGGATTGGGCTTCCATGCTGATGCGTATGTATATGCGTTGGGCGGAGACCAATGGCTATAAAGTGAGCGTGGCTAATCTTCAGGATGGGGATGAGGCCGGAATCAAGACGGTGACAATGAATATTGAGGGCAGTTTTTCGTATGGTTATCTGAAAGGTGAGAATGGAGTTCACCGCTTGGTGCGCGTGTCTCCTTATAATGCTCAGGGGAAACGGATGACTTCTTTTGCTTCTGTGTTTGTAACGCCGTTGGTGGATGATAGTATTGAAGTGACAATTGAACCTGCCCGTATGTCTTGGGATACTTTCCGTTCGGGGGGGGCTGGCGGACAGAATGTGAACAAGGTGGAGTCAGGAGTACGTCTGCGTTATCAATATAAAGATCCATATACCGGTGAGGAAGAGGAAATCTTGATTGAGAATACTGAAACCCGTGACCAGCCGAAGAATAAGGAAAATGCGATGCGCCAGTTGCGCTCAATTTTATATGATAAGGAATTGCAGCACCGCATGGAAGAACAGGCCAAGGTGGAGGCAGGCAAGAAGAAGATTGAATGGGGATCACAAATACGCAGTTATGTCTTTGATGACCGTCGTGTGAAGGATCATCGTACTAATTTTCAAACTTCGGATGTGAACGGAGTGATGGATGGAAAGATTGATGGCTTTATCAAGGCATACTTGATGGAGTTTTCCGGTTCGGAGAATTAGTAATTTCTTCGTAATTTATTTGTTTTCTTCTAGAAACTTTGTACTTTTGGGATATTCAAAGGAGATGGTTTAATCTTAAAAATGAAATACTTATGGGAAAGAATAAGAAAGCTGCTTATAGTAAGCGGGAAGAAGAGAAAGCAAATAGGATTGTAAAAGGTCTGTTCATCGGATTAATCGTATTAGCCCTTGTTATTATGGTAGGCTATGCCATGTATGGATAAAAACAGAAGAAGAAGAAATAGTGAAGTCCTGCTGAGGTTATTCTTTGCGGGGCTTTTTTATATATTAAAACGCTATGGGACAAGAAATAGAACGAAAATTTTTAGTAAAGGATGACAGTTATAAACTAGAGGCTTATGCGCATAGTCATATTGTGCAAGGTTATATCTGTAGTGCTCGTGGAAGAACTGTCCGGGTGCGTATTCGGGATAATAAAGGGTATCTTACTATCAAAGGGGCTTCCAATGACTCCGGTACAAGTCGTTATGAGTGGGAGAAGGAGATCAGTTTGCAAGAGGCCGAAGAGTTGATGAAACTGTGTGAGCCTGGGGTGATTGATAAAATCCGGTATTTGGTGAAAAGTGGAGAGCATATCTTTGAAGTGGATGAGTTTTATGGTGAGAATGAGGGCTTGACTGTAGCGGAAGTGGAATTGAATAGCGAGGACGAATTGTTCAAAAAGCCCCATTTCATCGAAAAAGAGGTAACGGGAGATATTCGTTATTATAATTCTTTTTTGATGAAGAATCCTTATACTCGCTGGTAGATAATATATAGGCTTCTTTAACGTCTGAAAATAAACTACTTGCTATCGTTTACCTACCTTTGTAACAAACACAAACTCATTATTGATAAGTATATGTTGAAAATTAGTTTATATCATAATTATTGCTTAACTTTGTGTAAACACATAGAGACACCATTCTATGGCAATAATCAAAGTTATACAATTGACAGACCAGCAACGCTTGCAATTAGAGGATGGCTTTCGCAATGGCAAAAGCCATGCATATCGTATGCGTTGCCGCGCAATCCTGCTGAAATCACAGGGTTTGAAATCGACAGAAGTAGGAGTACAGACAGAAATGACGCACATCTCCGTCAATTCGTGGGTCAAGCGCTTCGAGAGGGAAGGCGTCAAAGGCTTGGAAACCAAACCAGGACGTGGACGCAAACCGATAATGGACTGCTCCGACGAAGAATCAGTACGCCAAGCCATCGAACAGGACCGACAGAGTGTGAAGAAAGCCAAGGAAGCGTGGCAGCAGGCCTCCGGCAAGGAAGCGAGCGAAAGTACTTTCAGGGCTTTTTTATCCGCATTGGCGCGAGATATAGACGTATAAGAAAACGTCCCAAGGGTAA
>CEBV01036371.1_pt1 | contig 11551 bp, 8 predicted proteins | sample 554741 | NCBI WGS metagenome assembly CEBV01 (sample SAMEA3182070, study PRJEB8094) | gut metagenome | biome: human; feature: gut; material: Stool; isolation source: human stools | place: Canada | collected 2011-11-22 | reverse complement strand
GCCGAGGGCTTCGCCGCGGGCGGCGTGGGCGTGCTGGCGGCGACCGGCGCGGTGGACACGCTGGTCTTCGGCAGCGAATGCGGCGACACGGAAACGCTGAAAGCCGTGGCGGCGGCGCTCGAATCGGAGTCCTTTGCCGCGTATCTGCGTCAGGGCTTACAGGAGGGCGTCTCCTTCGCCGCGGCGCGCGAAGCTGCCGCGCGCGAACTGCTTGGAGATCGTGCCGCGGTGCTCGCGCAGCCGAACGACATTCTGGGCGTGGAATACTGCAAAGCTGTCGCGCGTCAAAATGCTGTGATGGAGCCGCTGGCGCTGCCGCGAAGGGGCGTCGGGCACGACGGCGGCGCGGCGGAGGGCTTCGCCTCGGCGAGCCACATCCGCGAGTTGCTCATAAACGGCGCGTGCGCCGACGAATTTCTCACGCCGGAGAGCGCGGACATCTATGCGCGCGAGTGCGCGGCAGGCCGCGCGCCGGTGACGATGGCAAACGCCGAGCGGGCGATCCTCGCCCGTCTGCGTGCGATGCGCGAGGAGGACCTCGCCCCCTTCGACGGCGGCGGCGAGGGGCTTTACCACCGCTTCTACGACGCCGTGCAGCGCGAAACGAGCATCGAGGACATTCTCGCCGCGGCGAAGTCCAAGCGCTACGCCTATGCGCGGCTGCGGCGGCTGCTGCTCGCCGCTTACCTCGGTGTCACGCTGGAGGACACCCCGCAGCGCGTGCCCTACCTGCGCGTGCTGGCATGCAACGCGCGCGGGCGCGAGGTGCTCAAAACGATGAAAACGACCGCTGCCGCGCCGATCCTCACGAGGAGCGCGGACGTGCGGCGGCTGGACGCGGACGCGCAGCGGCTCTTTGCCCTGACCGCCCGCGCCGAGGAGCAATACGTCCTCGCCTATCCGTCCCTCGCTGCGGCGAGGCCCGGCAGCGCATGGACGACCGACCCGGTCATTCTGTGACCTCCCCCCTCTTTCAGAAAGGAGACACCGCATGAAAAAACTGCTTTCCACCCTGCTCGCGCTCTCGCTGGCGCTGTCACTCGGCGCCTGCGCCGTCAAGGTCGATCCGACCGGTCCCGATGCTCCAAAGCCCTCCCAGCCGGAGACGCCGGAGCTGACCTTCGCCGTCGGCACGCCACTCACCCATGAATCGACCTACACTGCCGACGACGGCACGGTGCTGCTCATCGAAAAATACGATCTGCCGCAGCTTGAGGTCCGCACACCGGCCAACGAGGTCTATACGCCGCCGGTCAGCAATGCGGCGGTCGACGTCCCGCAGGAATACGCCGCGGCGCTTGCCTTCAACGCCGAGATGCAGCATGCCGCGGACGCGCTGGACGCCTCCGCGCAGGAGGCGCTGGCAATGGCACGGGAGCACTACGCCGGCCTCGACGAAGAGCAGCGTGCCTACTGGGCGAACTACGCCGAGGAGCTGATCGTGGACGACATCTGCCAGTTCAGCGGTCTTGTGAGCGTCTGGGGCGGGGGTTACTCCAACTACGGCGGCGCGCACGGCTGGGAGAGCATCCGCGCCTGGAGCTTTGACCTGACGACCGGCGAATTTCTGACGCTCGACGGTCTGGACGCGCAGCCCTCGACCGACAGCGCCCTCGGCGAATCGCTGACGCACACGCTGGCGATGGCGGTTCTGGAGCAGATCGACGCGCAGGGGCTGAGCGAGTATTACTTCGAGGACTACGCCTCCTACATCTTCGACCTTGCCGCCAACGCGAGCTTCTACTTCAACGACAAGGGCATGACCATCGTCTTCGACCCCGCCGTCATCGCACCCTATGCCGCCTCGGCGCAGAAATTCGAGATCCCCTACAGCCGCTTCTACAACGCGCTCGACGCGCACACGCAGTCACTGCTCGATGTGCCGCAGGACGAGATCATCATTGCGGACTATTACACCACCAAAACACTCTGGTCGTGGTTCAACATGACCACCCCGCCCGTGGACAGCGGCGCGCCCGGCATCACGGTGGACGGTCTTCCCCTCGCCCGCGTCACGCTGGGCGACGTGAACACGCTCGACGAGCTGCGCGCGCTGCTGTGCGAGCACGTCAGCGCGGAGCTTGCCGACGAATGGCTCGCCACAGGCCGCTTTGTGGAGTCCGACGGCGCGCTCTATGTGCTCTGCGCCGACCGCGGCAGCGACATCACCATCGACACCGAGAGCTATCTGGTCGCGTGGAACGGCGATAGCGGCGAGATCATGCAGACCATCACCCGTCGGGAATGGAATGACGAAACCGGCGATTTTGTGCCTGTTCCCGGAAGCGAGACTTATTACGGCTACCCCTTTACCACGATGAACCGCCACGCGGTATTCTCCGCGTTCCCCTGCCCCTACTGAAAAAGCACATAAAAAAAGCGGAGACCGCAGCGCAGTGCGGTCTCCGCTTTTTTTCGTGTCAATCGACGTGCTCGCTCGCGCGCATGGCGAGGATGGTGCGCTCGATGAGGGTATCGAGATCCCAGCCGAGCATCTCCGCGCCGCGCTCGATGACCTCGCGCGAGCAGCCGGCGGCGAACTTCTTGTCCTTGTACTTCTTCTTGACGGACTTGACCTCAAGGTCGTCCACGCTCTTGCTCGGGCGCATGAGGGCGACCGCGCCGATCAGACCGGTCAGCTCGTCGGTGGCGAAAAGGACCTTCTCCATCTCGTGCTGCGGCTCGGGCAGGCCGTCGAAATGCAGGCCGTAGCCGTGGCTGGCGGTCGCGCGGATCAGGCGCTCATCCAGTCCCTTTTCCCGCATGATCTCCTGCGATTTGATGCAGTGTTCGTCGGGATACATCTCAAAATCGAGGTCGTGCAGGAGACCTACGGTCTCCCAGAAGTCGGCCTCGTCGCCGTAGCCCAGCTCATTTGCATACCAGCGCATCACGTCGCCGACGATCTGACCGTGCTTGAGATGAAATTCACCCTTGTTGTACTCGTTGAGCAGCTCCCATGCCTGCTCTCTGGTCAATGCCATAACAATGCCTCCTTAGGGATTCTCGTCCGTGAAGTGGACGTGGTTGAAGATGTGGTCGGAGCAGAAGCAGTGATAGCCCGCGCACTTGGAGCAGTAGCGGAACTGCAGCTCCGGATTTGTGACGTCGGTGCGGCCGCAGACCGCGCACTTGTGGCGGTAGCCCTGGCTCTGCTGCTCACGCTGCGTCTGGCGAACGGCGTTGTGGAAGTGCGCCGCCTGCTTGGTCCGCGTCTGCTCCCGCTTGGCAAAGCGCCCCAGCTCCGGCGCGAAGAACACAAAGAAGTTCAGCAGCGCCACGAGCGGCAGCACCACGCCGATCCAATAGTGGGAGACGGCGCAGAAGAAGATGATGTACGCGAAGTAGCACGCATCCAGAATGGCCATCCACTTGATCTTGACCGGAATGAAGAAGAACAGCAGCACCTGCGCGTCGGGATAGAGCGTGGCAAAGGCGAAGAACATCGCAAGGTTCACATACTCCGCGCCCGCCACCTGCCAGTCGTATCCGGTGATCAGGCTCGTGATGGTCGCGCCGAGCGCCGTGAGGAGCACGCCGCTGAGGTAGTAGATGGTGAACTTCGCCGTACCCCACTCACGCTCGAGCGTCGAGCCGATCCAGTAATAGAAATAGCAGCTCACCAGCAGCCAGAAGGGGCTGGTGGTCATCGGCAGAAAGCTGAAGGACAGCAGCCGCCAGAGCTGCCCCTGCTTGAGCCCCGCCCAGCTGAAGCTGAGAATGGAGTAAAAGGAGCCTCCGTCAAGTGTGGAGAACAGGGAGAGCAGATAGAAGGCGATGTTGCCGATGACGATGTAGAGCATCAGGTTCGGAATGCCGAAGTTCGGATGCAGCACGCAGAAGCGGTCGATGCGGCGGCGCAGAGAATTCAAGGTCGATCCCTCCGATCGTGAAAATAGCTTATCCTGCATTGTACCCTATGCGGCGGAAAAAGTCATTACCAAATTATAAATTCCGCGAAAATTCCCACCGCGCGGCGGGAATTTTTCGGCTCAGTAGTGATATTTTCTCCGCTTCGCGGCAAGGAGTGAAACGGTGACGAGCAGCGTGAGCGATTCCGCGGCGGTGACGGCGAGCCAGATGCCGTTGATGTCCAGCCACCTCGGCAGCAGCAAGATCGCCGCGACCTGAAACACCAGCGTCCGCAGGAACGAAATGAGCGCGCTGTCCGTGCCGTCGTTCAACCCGGTGAAGAACGCCGAGCCGAAAATGTTGAAGCCGAAGACAAGGAACGAGACGGAGTAGACGCGCAGGGCGTTGACCGTCATATCGTGCAGCGCCGCGTCGTAGCCCACAAAGAGGTCGGCGATAGGGCCGGCAAGGGTCACGGAAGCGCCGGTCATGACGAGGCTCACGAGCACGGTGATGATCAGGCTCTTGCGCAGGAGGCTTTTGAGCTCCGCATGGTTTTGTGCGCCGTAGTGGTAGCCGACGACCGGCGTGACGGCGATGGAATAGCCGAAGAAAAATGCCTTGAAGATGAAGTCGACGTACATCAGAACGCCGTAGGCGCTCACGCCGTCCTCCTGCGCGATGGCCATGAGCTGCACGTTGTAGAGGATGCCGACGAGCGAGCCGGAGAGATTGCTCACCATCTCGCTCGAGCCATTACAGCAGGCCCGCCAAAGCGCACGCAGGTCAAAGCACGGCCGTCCGAGCCGCAGCGGCGTGTCGTTCTCGCGCAGGAAGTAGGCGAGCGGAATGGCCGCGCCGACCGCCTGCGAAAAGGCGGTAGCGAGCGCCGCGCCCGCAAGGCCGAACGGAAGGACATAGACGAGCAGGAAGTCGAGCACCACATTCGTCAAGCCCGCGAACACCGTCACCTTCAGCCCGAAGCCCGGTTTTTCCGCCGTGGCAAGGAAGCTCTGAAAGCTGTTTTGCAGCATGAAGAGCGGCAGCGAGACGAGCAGGATGCGCCCGTAGAGCACGCAGTCGTCGATGGTCAGCTCCGTCGCGCCGACAGCATAGGAGATCGGCCGGATGAACACGAAGAAGACCGCGGCGAGCACCGCGCCGCCGACCGCCAGGATCGCGACGAGCATCGAGAAGATGCCGTTCGCCTCCTTCGTCTTTCCCTCGCCGAGGGTCTTGGCGATGAGGGCGCTGCCGCCGGTGCCGACCATGAAGCCGAAGGCGGAGAGCGCCATGAGCACGGGGAAGATGAGGTTGAGCGCGGCGAAGGCGTTCTTGCCCACGCAGTTGGAGACAAAGAAGCCGTCCACGATGCTGTAGACCGAGGTAACGATCATCATGACGATGCTGGGCATCGTGAAGCGCAGAAGCTTTTGGTAGGTAAAATGATCGGAAAGCGTGATCCGCAAGGCGTTCTGCCTCCTTTCTGTCCGGCTTTTGCGGCAGTTAACTGAAGAAATCTCCGTTGAACTCCCGCAGGAGAAGACTCTGATAGTCGCGGACACACAGCACCACGTCGGGCTGATAGGCCGCGATGTAGTCGCTCAGGCTCTGCACCGTGTAGTGGCGCAGGTCGACCGAGCGCAGCTCGTTGAAGCTGTAGTAGGCAAGGCACTCCACCGGATTGGTGAAGCTGTCGCCGAAGATCAGGGCGTTGGGAAGCTCGGGGCGGTCGGTTCGGATGGCCGTCTCAGCGATGTCGCCGCCCATGTAGAGGCCGTAGGTCAGCGGCTCGGCCTCGCTGCCCGGAAGCGCGTAGACCGTGGCCTCCGCCGTCGCGCCGTTATCGAAGCGGGTGAAGGGGATGTCCTCGGCGAACGAGGCCGTGAGGAGCTTTTCATCGCTGCCGCGCAGGCCGAGCAGCTTGCGCGTGCGCGAGCCCATGTAGGGATTGGGCAGCGCGGAGAAGGTCACGTCCGTCCCCTCCTCGGGAACGCGGAGCGCGCAGCCGTCCGCCGCGAGCCGTTCCGCCGCCGCGCGGTAGGTCACATACGCGCCGCGCAGGCCGTAGTGGTTGTCCACCTTTGAGCTGAACTCCGGCAGATGGCCCTCGGCATCAAAGATCTCGCCCATGTCCACATAGGCGATGCCCCGCGCCTCCATGGCCTCGCGGAGCGCCGCGCGCTCGGCGGCGGTGTAGGCGGCGCGGTTTTCGAGGTAGGCGGGGTACTCGTCCTCGTAGTAGGCGTACTGGCAGGGCACGGCGAGATAGCAGTAGTATCCCCCGTAGGCCTCGATCTGATCGCGCAGCGCGGCGTTGTCCGCCGCCACGGTGTCGGCCTCACGCACGATATCCTCGGCGGTGTCGGGCATGGTGTAGAGCTCCTCGAGCAGCGCGTCGGGCGTGACGACGACCTCGTTCACCACAGGACGGTGAAAAAGATTCAGGTCGCACCAGGTCACCGCGCGGAGCGCGGCGGTGCGCCAGGCAGCGTAGTCGCAGAACATGGTCTCCAGCTCGCCGAAGACCTTACCGTTTGCGATGCTCTCGACGCTGATCTCAGGGAAGGCGGAGAGGTTGCGGTTTTCGTAGTAGGAGTAGCGCTCCTTCGGCAGCAGGATGGTCGCGGCCATCAGGACCAGGAGCGTGCCGGAAAAGAGCAGGGCCATCACCCACTCGCTGAATTTTTTCATAGCGGCGCCTCCTCTCAGAACCGGAAGTAGATGAAGGGATTGAACGATCCCGTGACGAGCTTGCAGTATGAGCACGCCAGCAGCGCCATCGCCGCGAGCTTCGGGCCCCACGTCAGCACGGCGCGGGCAGGCGCGGCGTCCCGCTTTTGAAGCGCCGTCTCCAGCCATTGCTTCACCGGCAGCGCGGCGATGCAGCAGCACAGCAGCTCCGGCCAGAACTCCAGCGAGTAATAGACGACGCGGCTGCCGCACCACACGCCGCTGCTGCCGAACATGGCGGCGAAGTAAGCCGCCGCGGCGGTGAGCGTCTCGGCGCGGAAGAGCACCCAGCTGAATACGACCAGCACCATCGCGTAGGCGTGGCGCACGAGCGACGGCAGACGCTCCAGAGCCTTGCCCCATAGGAGCTTTTCCCCCACGAGCAGCACAAAGAACCAAAGTCCCCAGGCGATGAAATTCCAGCTCGCGCCGTGCCACATTCCGGTCAGGAACCAGACGACGAAGAGGTTCCACACATTGCGCGCCCTCGAGCAGCGGTTGCCGCCGAGCGGGATATACACATAGTCGCGGAACCAGGTAGAGAGCGAAATATGCCAGCGCCGCCAGAACTCCGTGACGCTCCGCGCGACATAGGGGTAATTGAAATTCTCCAAAAAGTGGAAGCCGAACATTCGCCCGAGGCCGATGGCCATATCGGAATAGGCGGAGAAATCGAAGTAGATCTGGAAGGTGTACGCCACCGCGCCCAGCCACGCGAAAAGCACCGAGGGCATAACGGCGGCAAAGGCCGCATCCGCGATCCGCGCCACGGCGTTCGCCAGCAGCATCTTTTTGCCGAGGCCGAAGAGAAAGCGCACCGCGCCGGCGGAGAATTCGGAGACGGACTCATGCCGCTCGTCGATCTCCTCCGCGACGGTGGTGTAGCGCACGATGGGACCGGCGACGAGCTGCGGAAAGAAGGCGATGTAAAGCGCGAGCTTGAGCGGGTCGCGCTGCACCGCGGCGTCGCCGCGGTACACGTCGATGACGTAGCTCAGGCCCTGAAAGGTGAAGAAGGAGATGCCGATGGGCAGCGTCACCTGCGGCACCGGAACGACCGGCAGCAGAGCGTGGAGCATCTCGCCGAAGAAACCCGCGTACTTGAACCAGCCCAGCAGCGCAAGCCCCAGCACCACGGCAAGCGTCATGCCGAGCCGCCGCGTCCCCGCGCGGTGCGCCGGCCCCGCCAGCAGCCCGCCGACGTAGTTGATGACAATGGAGAGCAGCATGAGCAACAGAAATTTCGGCCCGCCGCAGGCATAAAACGCCAGCGAAAAGGCCAGCAGGATAAGGTTTCTCAGATAGCGGCAGCGCCGCGGCACAAGGAAATACAGGACAAGCAGGCACGGCAGGAAAAAGATCAGAAAGCTGGCGCTGCTGAATACCATGACACTCTCTCCCCTCTTGAAAATGAGCAAAAAAAATCCGGTCTCTTTTTTGACCGGACGCATCCGACATCTTCTCGACCGCTGCGGCTGCGGCCGCAGGTCCTCCGATGACTCTCGCATTTCTTGCTGTGGCTATTGTAGCATAAGAAAGGGCAAAGTCAAGCATTTGCACAAATTCTTGAAATATCTGTTGACATCACATGGGAATCCGGGTAGAATAATTTCAGCAAATACCAGACAAGTTCATACTTCATCAAGAGTGGTGGAGGGAACGGCCCGATGATACCACGGCAACCTGCAGCGCAAGGTGCCAAATCCGTCGAACGAATCGAAAGATGAGGGAAAGCAAAAAGTTTTCGCACTCGACCGATTCGGCCGAGCGCTTTTTTTGTGCTCCCGCGAGAAAAGAAAGGAAAGAAGAATCATGGCAAAGCGTTTATTCACCTCCGAGTCCGTCACCGAAGGGCATCCCGACAAGATCTGCGACCAGATCTCCGACGCGGTGCTCGACGCCATTCTGGAAAAGGACCCCAACGGCCGTGTCGCCTGCGAGACGACCGTCTCCACCGGCCTTGTCCACATCATGGGCGAGATCACGACGAGCTGCTACGTCGATATTCCCAAGATCGCGCGTGAGGTCATCCGCTCGATCGGCTACGACCGCGCGAAATACGGCTTCGACTGCGACACCTGCGGCATCATCACCAACATCGACGAGCAGAGCGGCGACATCGCCATGGGCGTGGACAACTCCTATGAGAACAAGGAAAGCGGCGCGAGCGACCTCGACAACGGCGCGGGTGACCAGGGCATGATGTTCGGCTACGCCTGCGACGAAACGCCGGAGCTGATGCCGCTGGCCATCTCACTCTCGCACAAGATGGCCAAGCGCCTGACCGAGGTTCGCAAGCAGGGTCTTGTGGACTATCTGCGTCCCGACGGCAAGACGCAGGTCACAGTCGAGTACGACGAGGCCGGCAAGCCCAAGCGCATCGACACCGTGGTCGTCTCCACGCAGCACGCGCCTGAGGCGGAGCTGGAGACCATCCGCCGCGATATGATCGAGCTGGTCATCAAGCCCACCATCCCCGCGGGCCTGCTCGACGGCGAAACGAAAATTTATGTCAACCCGACCGGCCGTTTCGTCATCGGCGGCCCGCAGGGCGACAGCGGTCTGACAGGCCGCAAGATCATCGTCGATACCTACGGCGGCAGCGCCCCGCACGGCGGCGGCTGCTTCTCCGGCAAGGATCCGACGAAGGTGGACCGCTCCGCCGCCTACGCCGCGCGCTGGATCGCCAAGAACATCGTGGCTGCCGGTCTTGCGTCGAAGTGCCAGGTGCAGCTCGCCTACGCCATCGGCGTGGCGCATCCCGTGAGCGTGCTCGTCGAGACCTTCGGCACCGGCACGGTCGCCGATACGAAGCTCGAGGAGGCCGTCGAGAAGGTCTTTGACCTGCGCCCAACCGCCATCATCCGCGACCTCGACCTGCGCCGCCCGATCTACCGTCAGCTCGCTGCCTACGGTCACATGGGCCGTGAGGAGCTGGGCGTCGCATGGGAGAAGTGCGACCGCGTGGAGGCGCTCCGCGCCGCGCTGTAAGCCTCGCGCACAAGAAAATACCGTTTTTCAAAGGGTCCCGCCGCGTACACGGCGGGACCCTTTTGCGTCCTCGCGCATAGACTGAAACGCAGGCGTATCGTCTGCGCTTCGGCGGCACACCGCCGAAAAATCAAGGAGGGTGATCGCTATCAATCGTTATCAGGGTAATTGCGGCAACAACTGCGGCTGCGACCAGCAGTGCTGCCCGCGTCCGTTCCCGCCTCCCCCGCCGCCTCCGTATCCGCCCTACGGCGTGATCGGGCCGACCGGTCCGCAGGGCGTGCAGGGCATTCAGGGCGTTCCCGGTCCCATCGGTCCCACGGGGCCGCAGGGCGTGCAGGGTCTGCAAGGCCCGCAGGGTCCTGCCGGTCCTGCGGGCGCGCAGGGAGCACAGGGTCCCACGGGTCCTGCCGGCCCGCAGGGTCCGCAGGGCGCACAGGGGGCGCAGGGTCCCGCCGGCGCGACCGGCGCGGTCGGTGCTGCTGGCCCCGCCGGTGCTGTCGGTCCTGCCGGTCCCATCGGACCCACCGGGCCTACCGGCCCGCAGGGTCCTGTCGGTGCTGACGGTCCGCAGGGGCCTGTCGGCCCCACCGGCCCTGCGGCGACGATCAGTCCCGCGGCGGCGGTCGCAGACACCACCGATCCCGGCAACACGGCGGCTCAGCTCAACGCGCTGCTCGCAAGTCTGCGCGCGGCGGGTCTGCTCGCCACCTGAGAGAAGCAAAGCAACGCGGCGCGGAAATTCCGCGCCGCCTACATAGCATGGGAGGGATATTCGCTTTGAAGGTATGCGTTTACGCCATCTGCAAAAATGAGTCGCAATTCGCGGATCGCTTCATGGACTCAATGTCCGAGGCCGACTATGTCTGCGTGCTCGACACCGGCTCAAGCGATGACACCGTAAAAAAGCTCCGCGCACGCGGAGCCATCGTGGGCGAGACGGTCGTCTCGCCGTGGCGCTTCGACACGGCGCGGAACGAGTCGCTTGGGCTCATTCCCGCCGACGCGGACATCTGCTGCGCCATCGACCTCGACGAGCAGTTCCACCCCGGCTGGCGCGCCGCGCTGGAGCGCGCATGGCAGCCGGACACCACCCGCGCCCGATACCGCTACACCTGGAGCTTCCGCCCCGACGGCAGCGAGGGCATGGTGTTCTGGGCGGATAAAATTCACAAAAACGGCTGCTACCGCTGGGCAAGTCCGGTGCATGAGACGCTTGCCTACACCGGCGAGGGCGCGGAGCGCTTCGTGGACGCGGCCGGCGTGCAGCTCGACCATCACCCCGACGAAACGAAGTCCCGCGGGCAATACCTGCCGCTGCTGGAGCTGGCCGTTCGGGAGGACCCGCAGAACGACCGAAACTGCCACTACCTCGGGCGGGAGTATATGTTCCGCGGCGAGTGGCAGAAGGCCATTGAAACGCTCGCGCGGCACCTGACGCTGCCCTCCGCCGTCTGGGCGGACGAACGCTGCGCGTCGATGCGCTACATCGCCCGCTGCCTGCGCGCGCTTGAACAGGACGATTCGGCGGAGCGCTGGCTGCACCGCGCCGTCGCGGAGGCTCCGCACCTGCGCGAGCCGTACATGGACTACGCGCAGCTCCTCTACGCGCAGGAGCGCTGGTATGGGCTGGTCGATGTGCTGCGCGCCGCGCTTGCCATCACGGAGCGCCCGCGCACCTACATCTGCGAGGCGGACGCCTGGGGAAGTCTGCCCTACGACCTGCTCTCGCTGGCGTATGCCCACCTCGGCGACGCGGAAAACGCCGCCGATGCCTGCCGAAAGGCCGTCGAGCGCTCGCCGCAGGAGGAGCGGCTGCGGAAGAATCTTGCCCTCTTTGAGCAAATGCGCGAGCGGTGACGCTCGCGCATTTCTTCGTTCTGTCTATTCCGTCTTTTTGTCTGCCGCAGACCCGCTGTTCGGGTACTGCTTAGAGGAGTAGGGATTCTTGTTCTCCCGCGGCTCGTCGCGGCGG
>CEBV01034253.1_pt1 | contig 11952 bp, 10 predicted proteins | sample 554741 | NCBI WGS metagenome assembly CEBV01 (sample SAMEA3182070, study PRJEB8094) | gut metagenome | biome: human; feature: gut; material: Stool; isolation source: human stools | place: Canada | collected 2011-11-22 | reverse complement strand
TATTAGCAGTCGTTTCCAACTGTTGTCCCCCACTCTAGGGCAGGTTACTCACGCGTTACTCACCCGTTCGCCACTAAGCTTAAAAAGCAAGCTCTCTAAGCTCCGTTCGACTTGCATGTGTTAGGCGCGCCGCCAGCGTTCGTCCTGAGCCAGGATCAAACTCTTTATAAATGGTATTTATCACTCATAAAGTGTTAAATCATCTTCACTCAGACACAATCGCTTGCGTCCTGTATGAATTACTTGTTTGCCGATCTCTCGGCTTTGGAATTGTTTTTCGTGATTTTCCATCACGTTTAAGGTTCCACAAGTTTCAGTATTGTTCAATTTTCAAGGTCCTGCGCTGTTTGAAACAACTTGTTTATTTTACTTCATCAAGTCTTGTTTGTCAAGTACTTTTTTGAAATTTTCTTAAACAATCTTTTCAATCAGCCGCTGTCTTTCGGACAGCTTTATTAGGATACCACATCAGGTTTGATTTGTCAACAACTTTTTTGAGGTTTTTCCAAATTTTCTGATGCTGCTTTGTCCAGCCAGGCGCCCCCTATTGGATATCGCCTGTGCTATTCAAAGTGGTGTTATTTTAGCACATGCAAGTGTCATCGTCAAGGGCAAAACGTGCAGAAGTCATACTTTTGTCGAATCGCACAGTTTTTATGGCTCCGAATTGGAAAAACAGCCATCATTTTGTGTTTTCTTATTCGCTTGTCAGCTCTTTGCGCATCCATTTCAAAATCTTTCGTTCGCGGCGCGATATCTGTACCTGGGTAGTACCAAGGATTTGTGCCGTTTCGCTTTGGGTTTTTCCCGCATAAAAGCGCAGGCGGATGAGCCGCCGGTCGGATTCATTCAGTCGTTTCAATATTTCCGCCAAACCGATCCGTTCCGCCAATACTTCTTCCGGTGAATCCACCGGGATATCCCATTCTCTTGTTCCGTCCTCATCATCCGCCGGGGTCAGAGAGACAACCGGCATAGCAGCCTGAATGGATACCGCCACCTGCTCCGGCGTTGCCCCCAGGTTTTGTGCCAGCTGTGCCACGGTTGGCTCTGCGCCGGTCAGCTTCATCAGGCGTTCCCGTTCCGCTGTCACTTTTAATCCAAGTTCTTTGATCGAACGGCTGACCTTAACAGTTCCCCCGTCCCGGAACAGCTTTTTGATCTCACCCAAGATGACCGGCACCGCATAGGTGGAGAAACAGACCCCGCGGTCCGGGTCAAACCCATCGCACGCTTTGACAAGCCCCAGGCAGCCCGCCGAATACAATTCTTCGTATTCGATGCCGCGGCCTGTAAAGCGGCCAGCACAGGAATGTACAAGGCCAAGGTTTTTCTGGATGAACTCCGTGCGCGGTAATGTGGTAAAAAGTGCGGTGGGATTTGCGGTTGCCATATCAGCTGCCTCCCTGCAATCGGGAACGAACGTCTGCCCTGCCACTAGGCGTTGATTCGTTCCGGTTTTAGCGGGCATATCCGCAACGGTCAACAGATTCCACTCTGCTGTACTGGCTGATTCTGCCCTATGTAGGAGCGCACACGCCAAAACTCACCGGGAATCCAGGTGACGGCTCATGGTAACGCGTGTTCCCCGTCCCGGCGCAGAGGATACATGGACCCGATCCATAAAGCTCTGCATTACCGCAAAACCCAGGCCCGCGCGCTCGTCCGGGTTGCCGGTGGTATACATTGGCTCCATTGCCTTGGCAACGTCCGGGATACCAACGCCTTTATCCGATATGGTAATGCGCACATTGCCGCCCTCATACAAAACAGCCGTCATCGTAATGGGGCCGACGGTATCCGGATAGGCATGGACGATGCAGTTGGTGACAGCTTCTGACACGGCCGTTTTGATATCCGCCAGCTGCGGCACGGTCGGGTCCGCCTGGGCCAGAAACGCCGCAAGTGCCGCACGGGAAAAACTTTCGTTGACGCTGCGGCTGGCAAAGGTCATTTTGACCTGATTCAGCATTTTCATGATGTGACCTCCCCCACGATCAAACGTAATGGATATGCGCCAGGTCCAGCATGCGGCGCACGGTATTCGGTGCGTTTTGCACAACAAGCCGCCCACCCAGGCCGGACATCTGGCGCCCGCGGCCCAGAATCAGCCCCACACCGGAGGAATCCATAAAAGTAACGCCGGAAAAATCCATCGTCAGCAATTCCGGCATGCGGGCATCGATCTGCGCATCAATTTCACGCCGTAGGGCCTGCGCGGCATGGTGGTCGATCTCACCGGTCAGGTAAGCCGCCAATGTTCCCTGCGCCGGAACAAAACAAACTTTCGCCAAGGGGGTTGTCCACCTCTTTCATTTTTGGTAATAGCAGCAAAAAGCGCCCTGCTGCTGGGGTATGTTCCCAGTATACAGGGCGCTGTGCGCATATTTTGTTGGAATTGGGGTTACTTTTCCGCTTCTTTGAGCAGCAGTGGACGGGCCTGAGCAGCAAGGTAAAGGCTGCCGCACACCACCACACCAGCCAGGTTGTTTTCATCGGCGTAATCCACCGCAAGGCGGATGGCCTTTGCCACGCTGGGGGCGGCTTCGGCATCCATATGGTACTTGGCTTCCTCCTCCAGTTCTTCTGCCGTCATGGCGCGGGGGCTATCCGGCGTGACGGTAAAGACCTTCTCAAAGCAGGGGGCCAGGTTTTCCAGCATTTTGCTGTGATCCTTATCTTTCAGCAGGCCAAGGACCGCCACAAGGTTGCCGTCATATCCGGCTTCTTTCAGAGTTGCAGCAAGGGCTGCAGTACCATCGGCATTGTGGCAGCCATCCAGCAGCAGCAACGGGTGGCGGCGCATGACCTCGATCCGTGCGGGCATTTTGGCATCCCGCAGACCGGTTTCAATCGCTTCATCGGGGATCTCGTAATGGTATTCCCGCCAGAGGGCCAGGGCAATTTCCACCGCCATAGCGGCATGGTTGGCCTGATGCTTGCCGGGGAATTGCAGCAGAGCACGATAGCCGCCGTAATCAACATAGTTTTCCAGCGGGCGGCACTTGAGCTGCTGCAAATCGGCGGTATCCGGCACCACCAGCGAGGTATGCGCGTTGGCCGCGGCGGTCAGCAGCGGGCCCATGGCCTCCTCCGGCTGCTCGGGGTAGCAGACAACCACGCTACCCTCTTTGATGATACCGGCTTTTTCGGCGGCGATCTCGGCAAGGGTATCGCCCAAAATTTCGGTATGATCCATGCCGATGCGGGTAATGGCCGCAACCAGCGGCGCGGGGATGACATTGGTGGCGTCATAGCGGCCGCCAAGGCCGGTTTCCACCACGGCAAAATCACACTTCTGGCGGGCAAACCAGAGGAAGGCAATGGCGGTAACGGCTTCAAACTCCACCGGGCCTTCCCCGCCCTCAGCGATGATGGCATCGGCAGCATCCAGCACGTTCCGGGTCAGGCTGGCCAGGGTGCGCGGGGACATCATCTGTCCATTGATCTGAAAACGCTCCCGAAAATTGAGAACATACGGACTGATGGTAAGGCCCGTTTTGTAGCCCGCATGGGTCAGGATAGAAGATGTCATAGCGGCAAGGGTCCCCTTGCCGTTGGTGCCCGCAATATGGATGCACTTAAACTGCTTTTCCGGGTTTCCAAGGTGGTCCAGCAGTGCCTGCATACGCTCCAGGGATGCGCCGCTGCGGGGCAGGCGCGGCAGGGCGTGCAGGGCTTCAATCGCCTGTTGTTCTGTCATAAATATTCTCTCCTATCTGGGCTTTCGGGACGGTCATCCGCTGCGTTGATCCGGTCGGCGCGCTGCTGGCGCAGCAGCTCGGCCCGTTCGGCACGCAGGCGGCGGTTTTCTTTTTTCATGGCATGGAAAGAGGTCAGCCCGCGCACGATGAGCAGCAACAGCAGGGCCACGAACAAACCGGCAATCACACCGCCGAAGTCGATCCACACATCCCGCACGGACGAAGTGCGGCCCGGCACATACAGCTGGATGGTTTCATCCAGCAGCGCGGTCGCCATGCCGCCCAGCATGGGCCAGCTGACATGGCGCACAAAACGGCGGGTATAAACCCGCAGGCAGAGCATAAGCAGGAAGCCTTCCAGCGTGAACTCTGAAAAATGCGCCAGCTTGCGCACAACATGTTCGCTCAGCGGGCCGATATTGAGATGTGCCAGGATGGCATTGATTTTTTGCATGACCTCATGGCTGCGGGCCGACGAGATGGAGCTGGTTTCCAGCGAGTTATGAAAGATAAACAGAATGCACCAGACCAGCGCAATGGTAAAAATGATCCGGAACGCAATCAGCCACGGGCTGGTGTGTTTGTGGGCAAGGGTGGTTTCGTCCATATATTCCATATGTTACCTCCTTTGCAGCAGAATACATTGGGCACAACCGGGCTTGCGGGAATGATTCCCTCCCGGCTGTGCGTTTGATTATACCATTCCGCACCGGATATGGCAACAGCCCCCGCCGGGCGGCAGGGGCTGAAACTTGTAAACTTTTTACACCAGATGGATATTACCGCTTACTGGATGAAAGCATCATGGATAGCGGCAACAGCACGGTCAGCATCGGCTTTATCAATGATCACGCTGATCTTGATCTCGCTGGTAGAGATCATATGGATGTTGATGTTCTGGCTGTAGAGAGCTTCAAACATGGTGGAAGCCGTGCCAGGGTGGCTCTGCATACCGGCACCGACAATGCTGACCTTGGCGCAGTCATTGTTGACGGTGATCTTATCAGTGCCAAAGCGGGTCTTGTTGGATTCCAGCACTGCACGAGCGGTTTCAGCTTCGCCCTTGGAGCAGGTAAAGATCACATCCTTGCAGCCAGCGCTGCCGGAAGACTGCAGAATGATATCCACGTTGATGTTTTTCTGTGCCAGCAGGCTGAACACCTTGAAGGACATACCCGGCACATCGGGAACTTCCAGGATCGAAACAACAGCGACGTCCTCATCTTTTGCAACGCCTTTGATCAGCATACCTTCCACTTTGGTTTCCTCCTTAACAACGGTGCCGGGCACCGGATTGATGCTGGACAGAACTTCCAGCTCGACGCCATACTTTTTGGCAAGTTCTACACTGCGGTTGTTGAGCACCTGTGCACCCAGGGATGCCAGTTCCAGCATCTCGTCAAAGGTGATCTCCTTCAGACGGGTAGCCTTGGGAATCTTGCGCGGGTCGGCAGTATACACACCTTCCACATCGGTATAGATCTGGCAGCGGTCTGCATGCAGAGCGGCTGCCAAGGCAACGGCGGAAGTATCGCTACCGCCGCGGCCCAGGGTGGTGATATCATCCGAACGGTTCAGTCCCTGGAAACCAGCTACAACTACCACGCGGTTGCGGGCCAGCTCACTTTCCACACGCTCGGTGTTCAGGCGCTTAATGCGGGCTTTGGTGTAAGCGCGGTCGGTGTTGAAGCCGGCCTGCCAGCCGGTCAGGCTGACGGACGGAACACCGATTTCCTGCAGCGCCATGGCCAGCAGCGAGATGGAAATCTGCTCGCCGGTGGCCAGCAGCATATCCATTTCGCGGTGGGACGGATCACTGGTGATCTCGGCCGCTTTGGTAATCAAGTCATCGGTGGTATCCCCCTGGGCAGAAACAACAACAACAACATCGTTGCCCTGGTTGCGGGTGTTGGCCACAATGCGCGCAACATTAAAGATGCGGTCACGATCCTTGACCGAGGTACCGCCGAACTTTTGTACGATAAGACCCATAAAGACCTCTTCCTCCCTGTTCCCTTATTCCACCGTTGCGCCTGTGTTATCGGGCAGCAGGCGGTAAACGGTAAAATGCTTTAGCTTTTCGCTCTGCGGCAGAGCTTCCTGCGCGCGGGCAAAGAATTCCTGATCGTCACGTGGGACAACCGCCATAATGGTGGGACCCGCGCCAGAAATATAAACAGCCAGCGCGCCCAGGTCCTGCGCCAGTTCAAACATTTCGTCCCCGCCGTCGATCAGGGGCAGGCGGTATTTCTGGTGCAGGGAATCCTTGGTTGCCACGCCAAGCAGGCTGTAATCGCCATCGCAGAACGCGGCGGTAGCCAGCGCGGCGCGGGACAGATTATACACGGCGTCCTTATGGCTGACCATATCCGGCAGCGCGGCGCGCGCCTTGGAGGTCAGCAAGCGGAAATCCGGTACAAAAGCGGCAAATGCCAGCTGTTCATCGATGTTCTTTTTTACGCTGTAAACCTGGCCTTCGTCATACACACTGGTAACAAAGCCGCCCAGCATGGCGGGGGCCACGTTATCGGGGTGGCCCTCAATGGCGGTGGCAAGGGTCAGCATCTGGCGGCTGGTCAGCTTGTTGCCCAGCAAAGCGTTGGCACCCAAAATGCCCGCCACAATGCAGGCAGAGCTGGAACCCAGGCCGCGCGCCATGGGAATATCATTGCGCTGGGTAATGCGCAGGCCGCGCAGCGGAATGCCCAGCTGGTCATACACAGCGCGGGCGCTGCGGTAGACCAGGTTGTTTGCCCCGGTCGGCACATGGGTGCCATCCACCGAAGAAATGCGGATGCGGTCACATTCCTCAAAGGTAAACACGTTGTGCATGGAAAGCGCAAGGCCAAGACTGTCAAACCCAGCGCCGACATTGGCGCTGGTTGCCGGTACAGTTACGGTAATCATGTTATGTGCTCCCTTCCCTGCCGGGGCTTATTCCGGCAGCTTTTTCAGCACAAGCGCCAGGCGGCCGCCCAGAACTTCCAGCTTGGCTGCCACAGCCTCCAAGTCCGCAGCCGTGGCAGCTTCGATCAGGTACGCGGCAGAATCGCCATAGTCAAACACCAGCTTGCCGGGACCGGCCACATTGGGCAGCGCGGCGGCGGGCACGCCCGCGGTGCGGATGTAATAAGAATACTTGGCGGTATCCATCAGCTGGTGATCCAGCTTTTCGGCGGGCTTCCAGAACAGACTGTCATGGATCTTGCTGCCGTCCTTCAGGGCATCGATCACATCGGCCACAACGGCGCTGGCAGTGGGCAGCTTGCCGGCGCCCTTGCCATAGAACACAACATCGCCCAGCATATCACCCTGCATCAGCACAGCGTTAAACACATCGTTCACGCCCGCCAGCTGGTTGGACTCCGGCACCAGCATCGGCTCCACACCGGCGCTGAACGCATCGGCTGCGCCTTCAGGGTTTTCATGGTACCAGGCGATCAGCTTGATGGCGCAGTCCAGCTGCTCGGCAGCTTTTACATCCTCAACGGCCACATCGCGGATGCCGCGGGCGGGGATGTTATCCGGGTAAACATGATGCCCGCAGGCCAGGCTGCTCAGGATGGCGATCTTGCGGCAGGCATCACGGCCATCCACATCGTCGCCGGGATCCTTGGTTTCGGCATAGCCCAGCTGCTGGGCAATTTTCAGCGCGGCATCAAAGCCCATGTTTTCGCGCTTCATCTTGGTCAGCATAAAGTTGGTGGTTCCGTTCACAATGCCCTGAATCTGGCTGATCTGGTTTGCGGCAAGGCACTGGTGCATGGGAGTAATGATGGGGGTACCGCCACCCACACTGGCTTCAAACAGGAACGCTGCTTTATACTCCCGTGCAAGAGCCAGCAGCTCTGCGCCATAGGTGGCAACCATCTCCTTGTTGGAGGTACACACGCTGCGGCCGCTTTCCAGGCACTGGCGTACATACGGATAAGCAAAGCGGGTGCCGCCGATGGTTTCCACAACGACCTTGACTTCCGGATCGTTCAGGATCACATTGATATCTTTCACAAACAGCGCTGCGTCCGGAGAATCAGAAAAATCACGCACATCCAGGATGTACTTGACCTCCACCGGCTCACCCGCACGGCGGGCAATGGATGCGGCGTTGCGGCGGCAGACTTCCAGCACACCGCTGCCGACGGTGCCGAATCCCATGATTGCAATTTTAGCCATACTATACTCCCCTTGTTCCTTATGCGGCTGCCCGCATCCGGTATTCCGTTCTGTGCGCCTTGGCGGCGTGTGTTCACTTTCAGGTTCCGCGGTGCACTTCCACCACAAACGACTGACGGGCCAGCCGGGTCAGCATTTCCTCAACGGTCATCTGCATGGTTCCGGTGCGCACGGTAACTTCCACCTGCGCGGTACCATTTTCCGGCCGGGACTGGGTGATGGTAACAACCGATGCACCCGCTGCCGAAATACCGGAAAGCAGGCTTTGCAAAGCGCCGGTTTTATCCAGCAGGGTGGCGATCACGGTAATGGCCTCGCGGCCGGTTTCGGCGTCAAACACATAGTCCTTGTACTTATAGAACGCACTGCGGGAAATGCCCGCCTGACGCGCTGCCGTGGAAATATTGCTCACGCTGCCGGAAGCCAGAAGCTCCTTGGCCTGCAGTACCTTAAGGAACACATCCGGCAAAGCGGAGCTATCTACCAACAAAAAACGGCGCTCGCCCATGTTGTTTCCCTCCTATGTACATGTGTATTCACAACGGGGATAATCATACCACAAGTGTGCGCGGCTTGCAAGCATTTTAGAAAAAATGTTGTGTATTTGAGCATGATGCACAACTGGCCTGTTGGTGCGGTGGAATCTTCCCGTGCTTTTATCTGTTTTTATGTGGTGGAAGTGTGTCTTTCATTCGTGCACGTACATTTGATACGCTTCTGCCCGCCTTATTAAGGCCGCAAAAGGGCAGTGCATTTTCTCCTCATCCGCATGGTTCTCGCTGCTGCCATTATAGCATGTCCTCCATTCCAATACAACAAACGGGCACAGCAGCTTTGTAAACTGCTGTGCCCGATCTGGCTTATTGAATTTTCAGACTATTGGAACTTTACGCGATCAGCCTGCCGCCGGGTCCAGCGTGTTCACGCTGGGGTCGGTCAGGGTGGAATAGCTGTCATCCGGCAGGTTGTCCTCAGTATAGTAGCCGGTCTCACCACCGCCGGATACGATCGCACCGGTGGAGGTGCTGAACTGCTTCTGCACAACGGAGTCATCATAATAGAAGTCCTTGGCAGGCTTATCAGCCTGGGCAGCTTCCATATACCGCTTAAAGGCGCGCTGGGTCGGTTTACCGTTGTTGCCCAGGGTGCCATCCACACCCCACATGCTGTAAGGCTTATCATAGCCCCACCACACAGCGGTGGAATAGTATGGGGAAACACCGGCGAAGGTATAGTCCTTAAAGTCGCTGGTCGTACCTGTCTTGCCGATGGTATCAATGCCCTCGGTTTCCGGCTTCATGCCGTTTGCCGTACCGGGCGTTTTCCACACGTTGCTCAGCAGACGGTTCATGATGGTAGCGGCTGCAGGGTCAATGGCCTGCACGGTGGTAACGCGCTTGCTGTTATCCAGGTACAGGTTGCCGTCCGAGTCATAGATCTCGGTCCAGCAGTGCGGGGTGGTAAACTTGCCGTCATTGAAAATGGAGTAAGCGCCAGCCAGCTCCACAACCGTCAGGCCCTGACTCTGGGAGCCCAGCACCAGAGGCGCCAGGTCAACGTCATGTTCGGGATCCAGATAGGTGCAGTTGAGGGTATCATGCGCAAAGCTGAACATCTCTTCCGCACCGACATAGGAACCGATCCAGACCGCAATGGTGTTGTAAGAGCGGCGCAGTGCATCATACACCAGCATGGTGGCACCATCGCCGCCTGCACCGCCATAGTTGGTGGGCCAGTCGCGCCACACATCATCGCGGGACTGGTTGGCTGCATTATACTTGTCAGTAGAAAGGCCAAGCTTCAGGCAGCGGTCGGTATCCAGCACCTGATGGTCGCTCTTGAGGTAATACGGCGTATCCGCCATGGGCGAAGAATAGTTGATGATCTTGCTGTCCACTGCCAGGCAATAAGCAGCAATGGGTTTCATGGTGGAACCGGTCTGGTGGGGCAGCGTGGCGCGGTTGGTGCCGCGGTCTACTTTCTTTTCGCCCAGGCCGCCAACCAGGGCAACGATCTCGCCGCGGTGGCCATCCTCCATGCTGATGGACGCCATAGCCGCCTGGGTGCGCACGCTTTCATAGAAGATCAGGTTGCCGTTGTCATCCTGGCTGGTTTTCAGGGTGGTATTTTCCTTATCGGCATAGACCGGCACATCATCGTCCGTGAACACAGAAGAGCCGTCCGGATTCAGCGGCAGGCCGCTCTCGTCATAGGTAATCTCGCTGTCCGCCGGGATACTGGAAGAAACCTCTTCCTCGTGCCACAGGGCCGGGAACAGCTCGCCATCGCCGGTGTCCTCGTTCAGCATGACCTGCTCCATGGCAGACTGTGCTTTCTGGTCCAGGGTAGAGTAGATGCGCAGGCCATCGGAGAAGATCTTATCCTGTGCTTCGGCACGGGTGCAACTTTCCTGCTCCATGATTGCCTGGGTGACATCCGCAAACAAAGCGTCGTCAAAATAAGAGTTGCGGGAAGTACGGGTGACCTTTTCGGTGGCCGATTTGCTCTCGGCCAGAGTGATGGGTTCCGCCTGTGCAGCAGCGCACTCTTCATCGGTAATATACCCCTGGTTGCGCATCAAAGCCAGAACATGGTTGCGGCGCTTGAGCAGATTTTCCGGGTTGGTAGCCGGGTTAAAGCTCTTGGGATTCTTGGTGATGGAAGCCAGCTCGGCGCATTCGGCCAGGCTCAATTCCTCCACGCTCTTGCCAAAATACTCCTGCGCGCCGGCTTCCATGCCATAGATGGTGCCGGTCAGCGGGATGGTATTGAGGTAAGCTTCCAGGATGGTTTCCTTGCTGTAGCGGTTGCAAAGGCCCAACGCGCGGAAAATCTCGCGTACCTTACGCAGAATGTCCTGTTCACTATCACCAGTCAGGTTTTTGACCAGCTGCTGCTCCAGCGTGGAAGCGCCCTGCTTGGAGCCAAGCAGCGCGTTTCCGGTAAACTCGTTCAGGGCAGCGGCAATGGTGCGCTTGACGTTGATGCCGGGCTCGCTGCGAAAATCCTTATCCTCAACGGCGATGACCGCATTCTGCAGGTTTTCCGGCATGGCCGAAATTTCGCGCCAGATGCGGTTATTTTCGCCAGCAAAGGTGTTCACCTCGTTGCCGTCGCGGTCATACACAATGGAGGTCTGTTTGAGCTTCTGCTCATCCAGGTCCAGCTTGCCGTCCGGGTCCTCGGTCACCTGCACCACATACAGCGAAAGCAGCACCGCACCGGCGCTGGCCGCCATGACGCAAACGCACAGCAGGCAGCCAATGAACCGCATGATGGTGCCGAATATACTGCGGCGCGGCTTATTTTTTTTCTTTTTTCCGTTTTTCTTTTGGGCGGAAGTTGCGGCTGTTTCCGGGCTTTTTGCACTTTGCATGGAAATGTGCCGTTCCTGTTTGGGGTCTATGGGGACCGCCTCCTTTGGGATAATTGCGGCAGGCGCGGAGCCTGCCTGCGCCTGCACTGATACGCGGCCGCACAGCGCGGTCACGCAGATGGGCATAAAGCCATAGAATGAATTATATCACAAAGTATTGCCAAAAGTACAGTAGCAGGCAGACAATTTTCACTTTTTTACGGTTTGGGTGCCGCCAAAACGGGCATACTGCTTGCAGGAGCGTACTATTTGATTTGTGAAATTTGCGAATACCACAAAATAGAGGGAGGTTTTTGCCCATGCGTTACCAACTGCCGCGGGGCTATCGCCGCTACCTGCTGGGGCTGGCCATGCTGGCGCTGCTGTGCATTGCCGCAGCCGTAACAGTGTTTTTTGTTCCGGTGCAAAAACAACAGCCGCAGGCGCAATACTTGTTAAAAGATAACGCCGGGCGGCTGGCCCTGTATACCCCGGACGGCACCGGTCCCCTGGCGCAGTACGATGTATACACCCGCCTGCTGCCGGAGCCGGACTGCCTGGCATTGCAGCAGGGCGTGAGCATTTATACCGAAGCCGAATTGCAGCAAAAACTGGAAGATTACGGCCTGTAGCCCCCTTTTACCCTGTCTGCGCTTGTGTTGCCGGGCATTTTATGGTACACTTCTATTTAATAAGGGCAACACCGCACAATTCCCGCCT
>CEBV01034609.1_pt1 | contig 11988 bp, 10 predicted proteins | sample 554741 | NCBI WGS metagenome assembly CEBV01 (sample SAMEA3182070, study PRJEB8094) | gut metagenome | biome: human; feature: gut; material: Stool; isolation source: human stools | place: Canada | collected 2011-11-22 | reverse complement strand
ACACCGGCTTGAGCGGCTCGTAGTCGATCTCGACGAGCGCCTTTGCCTGCTCCAAAGCCTCCTTCGTCTCCGCCGCCACAAGGCAGATGGCGTCGCCGAGGTAGTGGGTGATCCTGCCGACGGGGATCATCGCGTCCCAGTCCTGCTGCAGATGGCCGACCTTGATCTCCCCCGGAATGTCCTCCGCGGTGTAGACGCCGACCACGCCGGGCAGGGCCTCCGCCTTTTCCTTATGGATGGCAAGCACCCGCGCGCGGGGGTATTTGCTGCGCACGGCGCCGGCATAGAGCATACCGTCCACATACAGGTCGTCCGGATACTTGCCGTAGCCCTGCACCTTTTCCGCCACGTCCACGCGCACAGCGCGTTCACCGACGCCATAGCCTGTCTTTTCCTCCTCCGGCAGCTTGCCGTTGCGGAGGATCTCCGCCGCGAGCAGAATGCCGTCGATGATCTTCACATAGCCCGTGCAGCGGCAGATGTTGTTGCGGATGGCGAACGCCGCCTCCTCGCGCGTCGGCGCGGGATTCGCGTCCAGCAGCGCCTTGGCGGAGATGACCATGCCCGGGATGCAGAAGCCGCACTGCACCGCGCCGGCCTTGCCGAAGGCGTAGGTATATACGTCCTTCTCCCAGTCGGAAAGGCCCTCGACCGTAAGGATGGTCTTTCCCTCCAGCTTGTCCGTCGAGGGAACGCAGGCCTTCGTCGCCTTGCCGTCGATGAGGACATGGCAGGTGCCGCACGCGCCCTCGCTGCATCCGTCCTTGACGGAGGTGAGGCGCAGCTCGTCGCGCAGGAAACGGATGAGCTTTTGATTTTTCTCCGCCTGCACGGTCTGTCCGTTCACGGTAAATGTCGCCATAGCGGGGTCTCCCTTCCCAAACTTTTTGTTTGGACTGCTTATTATTTTTCATTTTCATTGTATCACATTCGTCCGAAATTGCAACAAAAAGACACGCGAGCGTGATACTATTTAGAAGATAGCGCCGCTCCGTGCCGAAAGATTGAATTATATGTAAATCTTCTCCCTCCTCGCTTGACAAAAGCTGGCTTTTCCACTATGATTTCCGTATCCTTTCCACGGCTGTGACGAGGCGGGCTCGCCCCTCCGCGCAGCCGTCCCATTCTATATTGGAGGGACGCTTATGAAAGAAGTCAAAACCCCGAAAAAGCCTCTGATCTTCTACTACGCCGTCGCCATGCTCGCGGTATTTCTCTTCAATTTCTTTGCCATGCCGTGGCTCGCGCAGCACCAGATCAAGGAGGTGGACTACAACACTTTTGTCGAGATGGTCGAGCAGGACAAGGTCGGCAAGGTCGAAATTCAGGAACAAGACAACCGCATTCTCTTTACCGATAAGGATGAGTCCGTTATCTACAAGACTGCCATGGTGTCGGACGACGACCTCTCCGCCCGGCTTTTGGAGGCGGGCGTTTCCTTCAAGGGAGAGGAGATCGAGCAGACCTCGCTGCTCGTCGACATTCTCGGCTGGGTGCTCCCCATCCTGATCTTTATCGCCCTCGGGCAGTATATGTCCAAGAAGATGGCGGACAAGCTCGGCGGCGGCAACTCGATGATGTTCGGCTTGGGCGGAAACAGCAACATCAAGGTCTACGTCCAGTCCACCGAGGGCATCCACTTCTCCGATGTTGCGGGCGAGGACGAGGCCAAGGAAAACCTGCAGGAGGTCGTCAACTATCTGCACGACCCCAGCAAGTATCAGGAGATCGGTGCGTCCATGCCCAAGGGCATATTGCTCGTCGGCCCTCCGGGAACCGGCAAGACCATGCTCGCCAAGGCGGTCGCAGGCGAATCGAACGTTCCGTTCTTCTCCATCTCCGGCTCAGAGTTCGTGGAGATGTTCGTCGGCATGGGTGCGAGCAAGGTGCGCGACCTGTTCAAGCAGGCCAAGGAAAAGGCGCCCTGTATCGTTTTCATCGACGAGATCGACGCCATCGGCCAGAAGCGCAGCGGCGGCCAGTACGGCGGCAACGACGAGCGCGAGCAGACGCTCAACCAGCTTTTGACTGAAATGGACGGCTTTGAGAGCAACAACGGCGTCATCATCCTCGCCGCCACCAACCGCCCCGAATCCCTCGACCCCGCGCTCACGCGCCCGGGCCGCTTCGACCGCCGTGTGCCGGTCGAGCTTCCCGACCTCAAGGGCCGCGAGGAAATTTTGAAGGTCCACGCGAAGAAGATCAAGGTCGCGGAGGACGTCGATTTCAACAAGATCGCGCGCATGGCCTCCGGCGCTTCCGGCGCGGAGCTTGCGAACATCGTCAACGAAGCCGCGCTGCGCGCCGTGCGCGCAGGCCGCAGGTTCGCCACCGAGTCCGATCTGGAGGAGAGCATTGAGGTCGTCATCGCGGGCTATCAGAAGAAGAACGCCATCCTCACCGACCACGAAAAATGGATCGTCGCCTACCACGAGACCGGCCACGCGCTCGTTGCGGCGCTGCAAAGTCACTCCGCCCCCGTGCAGAAGATCACCATTATCCCCCGCACCTCGGGCGCGCTGGGCTACACGATGCAGGTCGAGGAGGGCAACCATTACCTGATGACGCGCGAGGAAATGGAGAACAAGATCGCGACGCTCACCGGCGGCCGCGCCGCCGAGGAGGTCCGCTTCGGCTCCGTCACCACGGGCGCTTCCAACGACATCGAGCAGGCCACCAAACTCGCCCGCGCGATGGTCACACGCTACGGCATGAGCGAGGATTTCGACATGGTCGCGCTCGAGACGGTCACAAATCAGTACCTCGGCGGCGACGCCTCGCTCGCCTGCTCCGCCGAAACGCAGACGAAGATCGACGCGCTGGTGGTCGCGCTCGTCAAGCGCGAGCACGAAAAGGCCGTCAAGCTGCTCAACGATCATCGTTCCAAGCTCGATGAGCTCTCCAAGTACCTCTACGAGAAGGAGACCATCACCGGCGAGGAGTTCATGAAGATCCTGAATCTCGAAAAAGCACAGGATAAAACGCAGGATTAAGCAAAAAAGCCGCCCGAGTGGGCGGCTTTTTCGGCGAAAAACTCATGGATTTCCTGTTGTTCTTCCCATCGCGATGTGCTATACTGCCATCAGCAAGGAAAAGGAGGGATCACGATGGATCCTATTTATGAAATTGATCTGGACGTCTGTCCCCATTGCGGCGGCGTCGGCGCCATACAGGACGAACAGGGCTGGTGCGTCTATGTAGACTGCCTTGACTGCGGCTCGCACACCGTCCACGCCGCCTACGAAACGCCCGAGGAGCGCCTCGCGGCGGCCAGGCAGGTCGCGCATCTGTGGAACATCGGCAAGGTGATCCACGCCGGCATCGGCGACTGAGCCGCGCCCATCACCCCATAAAGACCTCGTCCGGCATCTCCGTGATCGCGGAGATGCCGCCGCTTTTTTCGGTGGAGCGTCCAGCGACGCGGCAGGCAAATTCCGCGATGCCGCGCAGCTCCGACTCATCCAGCGCCGCGGGAGCCTTGCCGCTTTGGAGCAGCCTCCATACCGCGCAGCCGCCGAAAATATCGCCCGCGCCCGTGGTGTCCGTGACTGTCAGGCCCTTGAGACCATCCACATGGCCCTGCGCCCTCAGGCTTGCAAACTCGCAGCCGTCCGCGCCGCAGGTCACAAAGACGAGCTGCGTGCCGAACCGCTCCCGAATGTACGCCGCGCCCTCGTGCGGTGAAAGGCCGAAGAGGAATCCCACCTCGTTGTCGCTGAGCTTCACGACGTCGGCCTGCCCGAGTCCCCAGAGCATCTGCTCCTGCGCGCCGTCAAGGCTCTTCCAGAGCGGCGGGCGCAGATTGGGGTCGAAGGTGATGAGCTTCCCGCGTTCCTTTGCAAAGGCGACGGCGCGCTGCGTCGCGCCGCGCGCAGGCTCGTCGGTCAGAGAAAGCGTTCCGAAGTGGAACGCTTTTGTTTTTTCGATGAGCGAGAGGTCCAATTCCTCGAAGCGGAGCTGCGTGTCCGCGCCCGGCTTGCGGGCAAAGGAAAAGGAGCGCTCGCCGCGCGCGTCGAGCGTCACGAATGCCAGCGTCGTGAAAGCATCCTCCGCCACGACAACGCCGCGCGTATCCACGCCGACCTCGCGCAGCGTCCCGGTGAGCATCGTGCCGAAGGCGTCCGCGCCCACCTTGCTCAAAAGCGCTGTCCTGCCGCCGAGCCGCGCGATGGCCGCGAGGAAATTGGCGGGCGCACCGCCGGGATGCGCCGCCATGAGCGGATAGCCGTCCGCTCCCGCCCCCTGCGCCGTAAAGTCAATGAGCAGCTCACCGAGCGCAACAACGTCGTACTCCGCCCGCGTCATCCTCTGCCCTCCCCACGCTCGCACAGCAGCCGCAGCGCCTCCAGATAGCCCGGCAGCCCGTGCCCGCGGATGGTCGCGATACAGGCCGCGCGGATGTAGGACACATGGCGGAAATCCTCGCGGCTGTCCGGGTCGGAAACGTGGACCTCCACCGTCGGGATGCCGACCGCCTTCACCGCGTCAAGCAGCGCGACGCTCGTGTGCGTATAGGCGGCGGGGTTGATGACGATGCCGTCCACCCGGTCAAAGTACGCCTGCTGAATGGCGTCCACCAGCGCGCCCTCGTGGTTGGACTGGAAGAACGAGACCTCCGCGCCTAGCCGTTCCGCCTCACCCTCGATCATGCTCTTCAGGTCCTCGTAGGTCGCATGGCCGTAAATTTCCGGCTGACGGATGCCGAGCATATTCATGTTGGGGCCGTTAATGACCAGAATTTTCACAAAAATCCCTCCAGATCGCCTGCGCGGTCTGCCCGACCGTGCCGCTGTTGTCGATCGCGGCGTCGCGGAACCGTTCGTAGAGCGGCGCGCGCTCCGCCCACATCGCCGCAAGGTCCGCCCCCTGCGAGAGCGGACGGCCGTCGGTCGGCAGCAGCTCCAGCGGACGCAGGAGCTGATAGATGCGGCCGTTCTGGTGGAGCGCGGCGTAATTCTCCGGTGTTTTCACCACGCCGCCGCCCGTAAGCAAAAGCTTCCCGCTCAGCGCGCCGCACTCCGCCGTCGCCTCACGCTCGAGCGCGCGGAAGGCGGCTTCGCCGCCCTTTGCGAAGATCTCGGGAATGGAGCAGCCTGCCTTCTCCGCGATGCGCGCGTCGATGTCGATGGCCTCGCGGCCCGTCAGCGCGGCGAGCGCCGCGCCGACCGTCGACTTGCCGCTGCCCGGCATCCCGATGAGCACGAGATTCGTCATTTCCCGCCGCAGCTGCGCGAGGATGCGCTCGTTCTCGCTGTCGGCGATGAGCCTGTCAAAGAAATGTTCCTCCGCCGCCTTGGCCTGCGCCACCAGCATCGGAAGGCCGTCCGAGCACGGAATGCCCAGCGTCTCCGCCTGCAGCAGCAGCGCCGTGCGGCGAGGATTGTAGATCAGATCGAGCACGCCCGCGCAGGCGGGAAAGGCGGTCAGATCGACCGCCGCCGTACCGTTGTTCGGATACATCCCGACCGGTGTGGTGTTGACGATCCGCTCCGCGTCGGCGTGGCGGCCGAGGTTCGTATAGTTGTTCTCTCCCGAGCGGGAGATGACGACCACCTCGCGCGCGCCGAGCTTTTTCGCGCACGCGGCTGCCGTGCGCGATGCACCGCCGCTGCCGAGCACAAGCGTCTTCTTCCCCGCAAAGCCGATGCCCGCGCACTGCGCCATGAAGCAGAAGCCCGCGGCGTCGGTGTTATAGCCATAGAGCTTTCCGTCCGCGCGGCGCACGAGCGTGTTGACGCTGCCGATGGCCTCCGCCATCGGGTCGAGCACATCGCAGTACGCCATCACATCGCGCTTATAGGGAATGGTGACGTTCAGCCCGCCGATGTCCTCCCGCGCGAGGAACGCGCCCAGCTCCTCCGGCTCCAGCTCGATGAGGCGATAGTCCGCACAGCCGAGCGCGGCGTGAATGGGCGCCGACCAGCTGTGACCGAGCTTTCGTCCCAGAAGTCCGTAAACCTTCTCCCCCATCGTTCACACCTCGGCGTAATTTCCGAGGAATACAAACTCCGCGCAGCTGCGCTCCATTTCCTCGAGCATGGCAAGCACGCTCGGGTCCTGCACGCTTGCCTCCAGCTCAAGGAAGAACACAAACTCAAAATCGCTCCCCGCGACGGGGCAGGATTCGAGCTTGGTCATGTTGATGTCCAGCGCCGCGAGCTTGGAGAGGATCTCATAGAGCGCGCCGGGCTTATTCTCGAACGAGAGGATAAGGCTGATGCGGTTCGCGCCGGCGTAGATGACGGGGTCCTTCGCCACGCAGAAAAAGCGCGTGTAGTTATTCTCGCTGTCCTGAATTTTGTCGCTCACACATTCAAGGCCGTAAAGCGCGGCGCAGGGATGTGAGGAGATGGCGGCCGCGTGGCGGCTGCCGCTCTCGGCGACCAGCTTCGCCGCCTCCGCCGTGTTGCCGCAGGGGATCACCCGCACGCCGGAAAGGCTGCTGAGGAACCTGCTGCATTGACCGATGGCCTGCTGATGGGAGTATATTTCTGTAATGTCCTCTAACTTTACACCCGGCATGGCCAAAAGCTCATGACGGATGCAGAGTCTCGTGGAGCGCACCACGGAGAGCTGATGCTGCTGAAGCAGCGAGTAGACCGCGCGCACCGAGCCGTTGGAGCTGTTTTCAATGGGCAGCACGCCGAATTTGCACAGGCCGGACTCCACCGCGGACACCACCGCGTCAAAGGTCTTGACATACAGGATGCTGCCACGCGGCAGCAGGCGGTCGCAGGCGACCTGCGAGTTCGCGCCCTCCACGCCCTGACAGGCGACAAGACCCGTCTGTGGGAAGACCGGGCCGCCCGCGGCGAGGGACTTTTCCACCCGCTCAGCCACTCTGGTCGGCAGGTCCACCAGCTCCGCCTGGCGTGAGCGCGCCAGCTCAAAGAGCGTGGAGTAGAGGTGATAGGCGTAGCGCTCCTTGTCGCCGGCCTTGGCTGTTACCTTGGCAAGAATTTCGCGCTCGCGCTGCTTGTTCAGAATGGGCAGATGGTGCTCGTTCTTGTAGGCCGCGACCTCCTCGGCCAGCTCCATACGCTCAAGAAAGAGCTTCAAGAGCTGATCGTCCACGGCGTCGATGCGGGTGCGGATCTCAGAAAGTTCCATGATGTTCCTCCAACAGTAAGTCTAAGAGCACGCAGGCCGTCACCGCCTCAACGACGGGCACGGCGCGGTGCGCGATGCAGGGGTCGTGACGGCCCCGGATAGTCAGCTCGGTGTTTTCCATCCGCGCGAGCGAGACCGTTCTCTGCGGTCTGCCGATGGACGGCGTCGGCTTGATGCCGACGCGAAGCGTGAGCGGCATACCGGTGGTGATGCCGCCGAGGATGCCGCCGGCGCGGTTCGTCTCCGTGACGATGCGACCGCCCTCCACGCGGAAGGCGTCGTTGTTTTCGCTTCCGCGCAGGCGCGAAGCGCCGAAGCCCGCGCCGAACTCCACGCCCTTGACGGCGGGGATGCCGAACAGCGCCGAGGCAAGGCGGTTTTCCATGCCGTCGAACATTGGGTCGCCGAGACCGGCAGGCAGCCCGATGGCGGCACATTCCACGATGCCGCCGACGGAATCCTGCGCCTCACGCGCCGCCAAAATAAGACGCTGCATCCGCTCGCCCGCCGCGTCGGAAATGGTCGGGAACGGCTTCGCCGCCACGGCGCGGAACAGCTCGTCGGTCGGGTAGAGCGGGAAGGCTTCGTCGTCCTCTGCTCCCACGGCGGCAAGGTGCGCGCCGACAAATACGCCGCGCCGCGTCAGGATCTGTTTGGCGATGCCGCCGGCGATGCACAGCGGCGCCGTCAAGCGGCCGGAAAAATGTCCGCCGCCGCGCATATCCGCCTGCCCGCCCCATTTGACCCACGCGGTATAATCCGCGTGCGAGGGGCGCGGCTTGTCGGCCAGCTCCGCGTAATCTGAGGAGTGCTGGTCGCTGTTGTAAATGACCGCGCACAGCGGCGAGCCGCAGGTCACGCCGTCGCGCAGTCCCGAAAGGAACTGCGGCACATCGTTCTCCTTCCGCGCGGTCGAAAGCGGGCTTTTTCCGGGTTTGCGCCGATCCAGAAAGGCCTGCAGCTCCGCAAGATCAATGCGCTCGCCCGCGGGCAGGCCATCGATGCTCACGCCGATCGCGGCTCCGTGGGACTGTCCAAACACGCCGACGCGCAGCGTTCTTCCGAATTCAGAGGACATCGAAGCTACCTCCCAGCCGTTTGTATTCCTCCCAGAAGGAGCGATAGGATTTCCGCACCGCCTCCGCGCCTGTAACGGTGACCGGAGCCGCCGCGGCGGTCGCGGCGACTGCCGCCGCCATGACGATGCGGTGGTCATTCGCGCCGTCCACCGTGCCGCCGGAAAAGGACGGCACGCCGCGGACGGTCAGGCTGTCCGCCGTCTCCTCTGCCGGAACGCCGAGCGCACGCAGCAGCGCGGCGGTCGTGGTCAAGCGGTCGCTCTCCTTCATGCGGAGCCGGGCCGCGTTGACAAAGTGCGTTGTGCCGTCCCGCCGCGCAGCCATCACCGCCAGCGGCGGCAGCAGGTCGGGGCAGTCGGACACATCCACGCTCTGCTCCCCCGCCGGCTTGAATCGCTCATAGAGCGCGGCGACTACGCGGTCGCCCTGCGCGGAGGCTTCGTTCAGCCCACACACCTCCACGCCATTTCCGAGGAAGTGCGCGGCGTACCAGAAGCCCGCCTGCGACCAGTCAGCCTCCACCGCCGCGTCAAAGGAGCGGTAGACCGACGGCGGCACGGCAAAGCGTTCCGCTTCTCCGTCTACCCTCACGCCGGCCCGCGCGAGCGCGTCGCGCGTCATGGCGACATAGTCGCGGCTCTCGAGCCGCGTGGTCGATACCAGCGTCGAGCCGCCGACGAGCAGCGGCAGCGCGAAAAGCAGCCCCGTGAAAAATTGACTTGAGACGTTGCCCGCCAGCCGGTACTCCCCCGGCGTCAGCGCACCGCGCACGGTAAGCGCACCGGCGGTCTGTTCATAGGAAATGCCTTTTTCGTCAAAGAGGTCGAAATACGGCTTCTGCGGGCGCTCCATCAGCCGCCCGCGGCCGGTGAACACACCCCCGCCCGCGACCGCCAGCGCGATGGGAATGAGAAAGCGCAGCGTCGAGCCGGACTCTCCGCAGTCAAAGCGCGGAAGCTCCGTAAAGGATTTTCCCTTGCCTCCGATGCCGGTCACGCGGAGGGCCCCCTCGTCTGCCTGCTCCCAGCTTGCGCCGAGCGCTGCCATGCAGCGCAGCGTCGCCTCGATGTCCTGCGAGAGCGCGACATTCTTGACCGTGCTCACGCCGTCCGCGAGCGCGGCGGCCAGCAGCAGGCGGTGCGCCATCGACTTGCTCGGCGGCGGCGTGACCGCGCCCGCGAGGGCGTGCGGTCGGATACGAACATCCATCCTCATTCCCCCCGTCCGGCGGCGATGATGGGCAGAAGCTCCGTCACCGGGATCCTTTTCAGCTCGCAATCGCCGATGGCCTTCGGCACAACGATGGTGATGCTGTCCCCGCTGCGCTTCTTGTCCGCCAGCGCGGCTTTCGCCAGCGCCTCGGCGGGATAGTCCGTGCCGGTCGGCAGGCCGTTCTTCTCCAGACACGCCGCGATGCGCGCGGACACCCCCGGCTCGGCCCAGCCGAGCCGCTCGGAGGCGCGCGCCATGACGGCAAGACCCGCCGCGACCGCGTGGCCGTGCGGAATGGCATAGCCGCTGCACTTTTCGATGGCATGGCCGACGGTGTGGCCGAGGTTCAGCTTGCGCCGCTCGCCCTGCTCCTTTTCGTCGCGCTCGACCACGCCCGCCTTGTAGCGGATGCAGCGGGCGATGACCTCGGCGGGCGCGTCGGTGAGCGTGCCGTCCTCAAAGAGAGAAAACAGCGTCTCGCCGCTCAGCACACCGGTCTTGATGGCCTCCGCCGCGCCGTCGGCAAAGACGGCGGCGGTCAGGGACCTCAGGCAGTCCGTATCGCACAGCACGGCAGCGGGCTGCAAAAACGCGCCCGCAAGGTTTTTCCCCGCCGCAAGGTCGATGGCCGTCTTGCCGCCGACGGAGGAATCCACAGCGGAGAGCAGCGTGGTCGGCAGCTGCACATAGCGGATGCCGCGCAGGTACGAGGCCGCGGCGAAGCCCGCCATGTCGCCGGTCACGCCGCCGCCGAGCGCCGCCACGCAGTCCGTGCGCGTGAGCTGAGACTCGGCCAGAAACTCCAAAATGGCGGAGAGCGTCGTGAAATTCTTATGCGCCTCCCCCGCGGGAAACACATAGGAGCAGACGGCAAACCCGGCGTCGCGCAGGCTCGCGCAAACCGTCTCAAGATAAAGCGGAGCCACATTGCTGTCGGCGGCGACCGCGATGCGGCAGCCGCCCAGCACCGTTTTCAGCCGCGCGCCGCACGTTTTCAGCAGTCCCGCGCCGATGGTGACCTCGTAGGCCGGCGCGGTATGGACTTCAATGGTCTGAACAGAGGACATAGCTCTTCCCTCCCCGGTCGATCTTCGTTGATTTTTCAGTTGCCGCCCGCGGTGGCCTTCTTCTCGCGGCCGTCGCGCAGCAGCGCGCGCAGGTGCTCGGCGTCCTTGCTTTTCAGCGCGTCGGCATACTCCTGCAAATGTCCGATGAGGATATCCAGCTCGTCCGTCAGATAGTCCGCGTCGTCGAGAAACAGCTCCGTCCACATATCCTCGTCGAGCCGCGCCACGCGCGTCATATCCTGAAAGCTGCCGGCGGAGAAGCCGCGGCGCTTCTGCGCCTCGGGCGACTTGACGTAGGCGCTCGAAACGATGTGCGCGAGCTGCGAGGTAAAGGCGATGATGCGGTCATGCTCCTCGGGATCGGAGAAGGTCAGGCTCGCAAAGCCGATATCGAGGAAAAACGCCTTGAGCGTTTCAAGCAGCTGCATATCCGTGCGCTTGTCCGGCGTAAGGATCATGGACGCGCCCACATACAGGCTGTCCGTCGTGGCGGTAAAGCCGCCGCGCTCGCGGCCCGCCATCGGATGTCCGCCGATGTAGGCAAAGCCGTACTGCTCGGCGACAGGCGCGAGTTCGCGCACCACCGCGCGCTTCACACCGCACAGGTCCACAAGGATCGCGTCCCGGCGGATTCCCTCCGCGTGCTCCTTCACCCATTTTACCGCCGCGGCGGGACGGATGGCGACCAGCACAAGGTCGCAATCCTTCAAATTTTTCGCCGTCAGCGGCGCGTCGATGGCGCCGCACATACGCGCCATCATCATGGTCTCCTGATCGAGGTCGCAGCCGAACACGGTGTGCGCGGTGCGCGCCTTGATGCTCTTGGCCATCGAGCCTCCGATGAGGCCGAGGCCGACAATGCCGACTGTCATAGTCTTACTCCTCTATTGTCTTGACAAATTCCTTCAGTCGAAGCAGCTTCTTTGCCAGCGCGTCGAACTGTTCGGGCTTCAGCGACTGCGGGCCGTCGCACAGCGCGTGCGCAGGGTCGTTGTGGACCTCGATGAGCAGGCCGTCGCAGCCGGTCGCCACCGCGCCCATCGCCAGCGGGTCGACCAGCCAGCTCTTGCCGGTGGCGTGGCTGGGGTCGACGATGATGGGCAGGTGCGTCAGCTTGCGCAGCACGGGAATCGCCGCAAGGTCGAGCGTATTGCGGGTGTAGGTCTCAAAGGTGCGCACGCCGCGCTCGCAGAGAATGACGTTCTCGTTGCCGCCGGCCATGACGTACTCCGCGCTCATCAGCCATTCCTCGTAGGTCGCGGACATACCGCGTTTGATCATCACGGGCTTTTCCTGACGGCCCACGGCCTTCAAAAGGTCGAAGTTCTGCATATTGCGCGCGCCGATCTGAATGACGTCCACATTCTTGAAGAGCGGAAGCTGGCTGAGGTCCATCAGCTCAGTGACGATGGGCAGCCCCGTCTCCTCCTTGGCGATCTCGAGGTAGCGCAGGCCGACCTCGCCGAGGCCCTGGAAGGAATAGGGCGAGGTGCGGGGCTTGAACGCGCCGCCGCGCAGCA
>CEBV01050493.1_pt1 | contig 12038 bp, 9 predicted proteins | sample 554741 | NCBI WGS metagenome assembly CEBV01 (sample SAMEA3182070, study PRJEB8094) | gut metagenome | biome: human; feature: gut; material: Stool; isolation source: human stools | place: Canada | collected 2011-11-22 | reverse complement strand
GCCTTGTTTATTGTACTTCTAGGATTTACTATTTACCTTTGCTTCAGGAATTACAAACTTTCTCGAGAGGTTGATTCCCTGGAACAAGCGGTCAATGAAATCCCAGATACAGTATACACAAAGAAACCCTTCAAACCAGAGAAGAAGTACTCAGAAAAAGTTGAACCAGGTAAAATCTTAGTTCATGATAATAAGCAGCCAACTCTCTTTCCTGATTCCATGCTAAGGCAGCCAGTTATCAGTAACCAAGATTCCCTGGTTCAAATTGTTTTGAAGAAAGATAAGTTGAACTTAAGTCTGTTCAATAAGGAGACTAACACTTATTCAACTAGATTATTCCCAATCGACTTAGATAAGTACAACTACAACTGGTATGAAGGTCAATTAACTCGGAAGAAAGTTGCAAGGTTATCACTTAGCCCATACGTCTATGGCAAATACAGACCTTTCAATAATCTCTTCGATATGGGAGCTGGTCTTTCAATCAAGACTAAGAGATTTAATTACAAACTCGGAGTCAATACCTTTTACTATCCGAAGATAAAATCTGGTATAGGTACTGACATCGAATTTCAAATAACGTATAACTTTTAAGTAATGGCAAAGACTATCTCAGAAACTAGAACTACATTAACTCGGGAAGAACTATCAAACCTATCCCGAGTTTCTAGTGATGTTTTCTTTTTTAGCCTTTTTTGCTATGTGATACATCCAGTAAGAGGAAAGGTAAGATTCGATTTATACCCATTTCAAAAATCAGTTCTCTACAACTTCATTGCCCAACGATTCAATATCATCCTTAAGTTTCGTCAGGCAGGGATTACAGAACTTATTTCTATGTACTGTCTTTGGTTGGCGATGTACCATCCCAACAAAAAGATAAACATCATCTCTATCAAAGACACAACCGCTAAGAAGGTGCTTAAGAAGATTAAGTTTATGTACAAAAATCTTCCATGGTACCTTCAAACTCCCATAATCAACGGTAGAGCTGGAGAATATGGTTCTGCTTCCATGATAGAATTTGATAATGGGTCATTTATCGAATCTATTCCGACATCATCCGAAGCCGGTCGTTCGGAATCCCTTTCTCTTCTGGTAATTGACGAGGCAGCAGTAGTAAGATGGGCTGCTCAAATTTGGGCTGCTGCATTTCCTACTCTTTCCACTGGTGGAGCTGCCATAGTCAATTCCACTCCTTATGGAGTTGGTAATTTCTATCACTCAACTTGGGTAGATGCCATTGCAGGAGGTAATCCATTTAACTCAATTCGATTATACTGGCAAATGCACCCAGAACGAGATATTAACTGGTATAACCAAATGTCCTCTGCTCTGGGAGCAAAACGAACTGCACAAGAAATAGATGGTGACTTCTTATCATCTGGTAATACAGTCTTCGACTTAGCTGATATTAAGGCTATCGAAGACTGCCTTAGTGATTACCCGGTTATTAAGAAAAGGTTTAATGGTCAATATCGACAGTTTTGTGAACCAGAACCAGACAAAGAATACTTTATTGGTGCAGACGTTTCAACTGGTAGAGCTTCTGACTACTCTTCATTTACTTGTATGGATAAGCTAGGAGAAGAACAAGTAGTATATAAGGGAAGAATGGCAGTGGGAGCTTATGCTAAGTTACTTGGTGATACTGGGAAGTTGTTTAACTGGGCAGTAATAGCTCCAGAATCCAATGACGTTGGTTTATCAGTAACTTCTAAACTTCAAGACGAAGGCTACCCTAACCTTTACTACTACCAGAAGATGCTAAAGAAAAAAGGTAAAAGTAGACCTGAAATGGATAAATCCCCTGGTTGGTTAACCACCCAAAAGAATCGTTCAGTGATAATAGAAAACTTGGAAGAAGATATTCGATTAGATCACGTAACCATTAAGGACCCATTCTTTGTACAAGAAGCTTATACCTTCATATACGACGGTTTGGGCAGACCCGTTGCAATGGGTAAACATAGGGCTAACAATTCAACCGTAGATGTAGACCTTGAAGGAGACGTATATGCCGATGATGATATCTTCGGAAAAGCAATATGTAATCACATAAGGAAAGGAAAAACTAACGTAATCGTACAACCAAGATGAAAAAGTACTTCAATTTTAGTTGGGGTTGGGGACGTAAGAAGGACCCTCCCAAGAATGGTACATCCTCTAATAAAGAGGAAAAACCTGCCACACCGATTTCACCTGGTAGGGTTTCAGTTGACGATGATAGCGATAACTTAATTACATCATTACAAGGGTTGACTAAATTAGTTGAACCCTCTTTTCGTGTTGATGTGATACCTTTAATTCGGGATTTATATAAAGTAAATCCAGATATGGGCATCGCATTGCAAGATATGTTTAAGTTAGCTAACACCAGTCATACAGTAACTTTCCCTAATAATACCGATGAAGAGGCTTCAAAGATGCGAGAACATCTTAAGAAAGCCACCAAGGGATGGACCAGATATACTGCTGGTATAGATGGTTTAGTTAACAAAATGATTGTTCAACTTCTTGTAAGTGGGGCAATATCAGTAGAAGGAGTACCAAATGATAAGCTTGATGGTTTGGCTACTGTATTATTCCTTAAGCCAGAACACATCAAGTTTAAACGTGAATTAAATGGGGTGTATTCTCCTTACCAAAAGAATATGAATTTCTTTGTTAAGCAACAAGATTATATTAAGCTTAACCCAGAAACTTATTTCTATGTTGGTATGTTCAATGATACCGATGAACCTTATGGAGTTCCTCCATTTATGCCAGCATTAGATTCTCTCAAAGGTCAGAATGATATGAAGGTTAACTTCAAACATATTATGGAGATTTGTGGTATGGTTGGTTTCTTAGAAGCTAAGATGCAGAAATCTCCACAAAGACCCAACGAGAGTATCAAAGCTTATGAATCTAGATTATACCATGAACTCAATATCCTTAAACGTAATGTTAAAGAGGGTATGAAGGATGGAGTAGTTGCTGGTTACATAGATGACCATGAATTCAAACTAAATTCTACTACTAAGGAGCTCGGTAATATAGAGAAGCCTTGGAATATGAACCAACAATCTGTAGCAAATGGGTTGGGAGTTAATGGCTCTATCATTGGGGTATCATCTACTACTGGTGAAGGTGCAACTGGTATAATGCTGTCTAAGATGATTAGCCAGTTAAAAAATATCCAAATGCTTGTAGCTTATGTATTGGACCGACTTTATTCTCTAGAACTGCGTCTGGCAGGCTTTAATAATAAGGGAATGAAGATTGATTGGGGAACTTCTACAGTTTCTGATGAAGTTAAAATCCAACAAGGTCTTCAGTATAAGATACAGAACCTTGACTTATTGTATAAGGCAGGTATCATTAGCCAAGAGCAATATGCTTGGGCAATGGGTTATGATTCACCAGATGAAAAGGAACCAAGAGTTTCACTTGAGGACCAATTTGCTAAGGGTGGTAATACAGACCCACAAGAGGGTACCAAGAAGAAACAAAGGCAGGATGATAAAAACCAATCTGCTCGTAGGTCAAGAGATAAGACAAACCCGGCTCCTTCTCGAGGAGACCAAAATACTAAAGCAAGATGAGTAAATTCACAAAGAAAAACAAAGAGCATCTTGATTCTATGGTGATAGGTCAAGGCCATACCATTATGGCTGGGTATATCCCAGAAGCAGTGGGAGCCCAGACTTTCTCCGAGAATTATTACAAATGGAAGAATCCTACACCGGACACCATTGCTCAATTTGGATTTTGGGGAGGGGATATAGATTATAATACCTATTACCCTAACCTGGATAAATCGGAATTAACTCCAAAGGATGAAGAGTTTATCGAACCTATGTTCCGATTACTTTCAGAAACGATTGTATCTAAGAATTGGAACCCGACAGACTTTGGTCAGAATGGAGTACTAAAGGCTTCTATGAAGATGTTGCTTGGTCAAACAGTAAACTGTGACCATGAAACCAACATTGGTAATGCTATTGGTGCTGTATCACAAGTAATGTGGCAGGAATCCTACAAAGACGGTAGCTTTACTATACCCGCTGGTATCAACGGTATTCTGAAAATCGATGGTAAGGCAAACCCAAGAATTGCTAGAGGCATCCTTATGGAACCTCCTTCAATTCATAGTAATTCAGTTACTGTACAATTTAAGTGGGATAAATCCCATCCCCAAATGGAAGATAACGAATTTTATCAGAAACTGGGTACTTATGACTCTAAGGGAGTTATGGTACGTAGAATTGTTACTGAAATTGTTCGTTACCTTGAGACCTCACTAGTTTCACATGGTGCTGATTCATTTGCCCAGAAAATTGGTTCGGATGGTAAAATCATTAACCCAACCTTTGCCAAAAGAACTTGGGCATCTTATGAAGAATACAGAGATGATAAATCGAAGCAATACTTCTTTACTGATTATAAATCAGATTTAACATCATATCAAGAAAAGAACGATACTCAGGGTTCTTTTAATGATAATGATGCCAATGATAATCATTCAAATAAAGATAACATGAACGAATTACAAAAATTTCTTGAAATCCTTTTTGGGGATAACATGCTTACCCTGGAAGAAGGTAAAGAGATGAATCAGGAAAATGTAATTGCCTGCATTCAGACTTTGGTATCATCCAGAAACGAATTGCAAACTTCGGTAGATAATCTTACTACAGAGAAAACTTCTCTTACGGAACAGATTACCAACTTGAATGCCGAAGTAGCTAACTTGAAGGAAATGGCAACCGTAGGAAAGAATCATATTGCTTCTCTTCGTGAAGATGCAGTAGCAACCTACAAAAAGTTGATGGGTGATAATGCTGATGAAACCATTGTTACAATGCTTAATGCAGAAACAACTGGTATTACTACTCTTGTTTCCTTGACTAAGGATTACCAAGCTCGCTTGGAAGAGAAGTTCCCTCTCACCTGCTCTAAGTGTGGTTCTAAGGATGTTAACCGGGCTTCTTCAGTTACTGAAGATGATACTCAAGGTAAAAAAACTACCGACGGTTCAGACACAACCAAGAATTCCGAATTACCGAGTACTAAGAATGTGATCGATAATCTGTATCGAAACAAAATTAAATAAGTTATTATATAAATATCCGCATTATGGAAACAACGAAAATCGTAAACGATCCTCAGCAACTTACTCTCTTTGGGGAAAGAACTCCGAGAGCGGTGATTTACAAGAGTGAATCCCACAAATTGCATCAGGCTTTCAATGTTAAAGCTGGAGAGAAAATTGTACAAGGTATGCCGGTAGCTTTAAATGAAGACGGTTTGATCTACCCTTGTACTGACCCGTCTACTCAAGTTTACTTGGGTGTGGCAGTAACGGATAACGTTAACCCGGCTTATCAGCCTCAAAGAAACTTCCCAGTAGAAGTAACCGTGGCTGTAGAAGGTTATATGATTTGTAACTGGGTATCAAACGGAACTATCGAAGCTGGCTATGTAACCCCCGAGGGAGCATTGCTTAACGACCGTTTCGTTAAGGCTAATCAAGGTATTTCAACTCCGTTCATTGCCCTCAATCCTGCAGAAGAGGCAAATGAGGTAATCCAAGTACTCATTAAATAAGAGAAAAGAAAGTTATGGAAAGTAAGATTGATATTACAAAAATGAAGGCTCAGGACTTTATGAATGAGCTGCCGGAAATGGTAAGAAGCTTGGAAGCTGTTCGTTCCGGTTCACAGGATAAGAAGCCTGTAGAAGTAACCTTTGAAGAATTGGTTACAGGTAAATGGGGAATTTCACAGGATGAACTCTTCGAAAAGGTGGGCATCAATCCAAAGGTTGATACCATGCAGAACATCTTTACTATGCCCCAGCAGAATATCCGTTGGATTGTTCCGGAGATTATCCGTGCTGCTATCACTCTGGGTATGCGTCAAGCACCGTTCTATCCGAACATCATCGCTTCAGACCAATCCATTAACGGATTGCAAGCAATTATGCCGATGGTTAATATGTCGGATGCTGCTCCTGCAAAGGTTAACGAAGCAGAAACTATTCCCTTGGGTGATGTTAGTTTCGGACAAAAATCAGTTAGCCTCTTCAAAATCGGAAAGGGTTTCAAACTTACTGATGAAGTTCGTAACTATGTTTCACTCGATGTCTTGGGGATCTATCTTCGTGACTTTGGTGTTCAGTTGGGTTATGCTTTGGATACTCTGGCTATGGACGTGGCTATCAATGGTAACAACCCTGATGGCTCTGAGTCTGCCCCAGTAATTGGTGTATACGAAACAACCAATGGCATTACTTACAAGGATCTATTGCATATTTGGGTTCGTGCTGCTCGTATGGGACGTAACTTTACTACTATGATTGGTGGTGAAGATCAGGCAATTGAAATGTTGAACTTGCCAGAATTCAAAGATCGTCATTCTGGTACAACTGAAGCTACACTGAATGTGAAGTCTCCGGTTCCCAAGAATGCTGACTTCTATATTCACCCGGGCACTCCAGATCAGCAATTATTGTTAATTGATACATCTGCTGCCTTGATTAAGCTTACCGCTCGTCAATTGATGTTGGAATCTGAAAGAATCGTTTCTAACCAAACTGAGGCTGTTTATGCAAGCTTAACTACTGGCTTCTCCAAGATGTACCAAGATGCTGCTCTGTTGCTGGCTGCAGATAAGAAGTTCTCCGAATTCGGATTCCCAGAATTCATGAACGTAGATCCTTACCTGATGGTTAATCTTGAATAAGAACGTCCGGTTTCATCTATATGAATTCCCAGAGAGGGTGGGTAACTAAAAAGACCCATCCCCTCTTTAATCAACTTTTATTTTAATCTTAGGAAATATGGCTAAAGATAATAAATACACATTAACTGTGGGACCAAGAGCTTACAGTTTTCATGACCAATCAACTGGTATTACCATTTGTAGAGGAGAAGAAAAAGAACTCACTCGTCGTCAATTCCGTACACCGAAAATTCAGAAGGCTGTTGCTTCAGGTCATCTGATTATCATTGCTGATAAATCGGAAATCGAAAAGTATTCGGAGGCTGACATCGAAAAGTTGGACAAGAGGTTAAATGCCCAGTTTAAAAAGGGCATGACTTTGGAAAAGCTTTCAAAGGGATATTCTCTTGAAGAACTGAAGCTGGTAGCTGGTTTACATGAAATCGTTGCCGAGAAAGATGATACAGTAGAAACACTTCTCCAGGCTTTGCTGGAAGAATTTGAATCTTCTTCTAAAGGTTAATATATGAAAATTACATAAGACAGACTAATATGAAAAATAATCTGGACTTTTTGTACGTTACGTCAGGTCTGGAAGTTTCATTCAGAGTCATATCCAAAGTCCCGGCCAAATCTATTTTTGACTGGGACTTTGGCGATGATAAGGGAGAGGTTTTCAATGGTGGAAGACATGTTTCCTATTCTTATGAAGCTCCCGGTTTCTATACAGTAACCCTACATGTAACTAACTCGAATGGTTTAGATATCACCGTAGATAAGACTCTGGTAGTTTGTGATTATGGGCATACGGCATTAGCCGATACAATATATAATTTAATTGACCATTATATTCCATCAGAAATCTCCGATGGTATGACACGAGAGGATAAATCCATTTACATCACCAAGTGGCAATATTATATTGGACCTCTAGTAAATCATACAATTCCACCAGATAAATATACTGACGAATTATGGTATGAAGCACTAGAAAACCAATTAATAATGGAATTGGCAGCATGGGATTTTCTTAATGTGAAGATACTTAACTTATTAACGAGTACTTCTGAATATTTAAGTCAATTAACTTCTACCAAAGAACAAACCGGTGATGGTACCTCTAAACCAGAACTTGCCCGAGGTGATAGAATTAAACAAATCACTACTGGGCCTACTGAAGTGCAATATTATGATACCTTGGCAGATGCTACAAGTTCCCTATGGAAAACACTTTCTCAAGCAATGCAACCAGGTGGATTAATAGATGAATTAAGGAAGAACCTTTGTATGTTAGCTTCACGATTGGAAATCTACTTACCGTTCTGTGATGAAGTATTTAGAACCGTAGTCCCAAAAGTAGTTAACAGAAGGCAACCTGGAGTATTAGATGGGCCAAATCCAAGTGCTCCAGTGAAGGGTGGTAAGAAATCAATTCTAACTAAGTTATGACAAAAGAACCCTGGAGAATGGTAAAGAACCGCTCTTGGGATAGATACAAGAAAATTATCACTGACTTCTTAGATTGGGATGCTGGTAGGCAATCCATAACCTGGGCCAAACATGTTAATCAGCTTCTCAGTCATGCCGAAGACAGTATACCTAAATATTATAACATCCAAATCGAGGCATTATGTTACTACAATGCTTTCAGAAACTGGCCTATCAATAAGGCAACAGTCTCAGGAGAATTGGATGATGAAAACTTATCAATACTAATTTCTAAATCTTATATAGAACAAATCGGTTATCTTACACCGGAGGGTTATTGGGATTTTAATTGGGAACAAGATAGGTTTGTAATTAATGGTATAACGTATAAGCCTTCTGGAGATACTCAGACTGCTCAGGCAAAGGATGAGGCTTTAGTTTTCATGATTATCCTAAAGAGAGACCGAGATACCAAAGTTGAATTTGTAGAATAAAAATAAAGTATATGGCAAAGATGTTAGTACTGAGGTGGACACCAATTACTACAAACAGTGGAATTTGGTTTGATAGTAATCTGGTTATCCTCAATGGTACCTCTGGAGTTCATATTGAAATGAAAGGTAATGGCAATGATGTAACGGCATTTCAATCGATGACCGGAAACAAATTTGTCACCTGCTTTCAAGATTACTTCGGGGATATCTGGGATAAAATAATACCTCATCCTGGTATAGGCCAGGTAATAAAGTTCCGTGTAAATAGGCTTCCTGATTATGCTTGCATACGGGGAGATATTGAGGACGGTGGAGATGTAGACCCCGAAAATCCGGATGTACCAATGAATGCCTTCTGTGGTTCAGAGGGAGAACCATTCAGGGATATCGATTCTGAATTCTTACTGGGTCGTCAACGTGCAGTAATTAATCCTTAAATTTTATAAAATATGTATGTAAGTAAGTATTATACCTGCGAAGAAATAGACCAGCGGTTATTACAGGGTTACTATGATGACTTTGTTAAAGCTGGCTTTGGAGGAACTATAAATGAGTTCTGGGCCTTCGTACTTTCTATCAAGAATAAGGTAGATAAGAAAGAAGGATACGACTTATCGAAAAATGATTTTACCGATGAGTTGAAGGCTAAACTTGATGGCATCGAAGAACATGCAAATTATATCACTAAAGTTTCTCAGCTTGAGAATGATTTGAAATATCAAACCGAGGAAGAAGTTAAACAGATGATTAGTGATTTGGTTGATGGTGCAGATGATGCTCTTGATACTCTTAAAGAGTTAGCAGAAGCTTTGGGTAATGACCCCAACTTTGCAACTACTATCACTAATAAATTAACCGACCTTCGTACTGCCTTAACTGAAGAGGTTAATCGTGCTAAGGAAGCCGAAGCTGCTCTGGGTGCTGCAGTAGCTGCAGTTCAGGATAACCTAGAATATGGGTTAGACCAAATCAATAAGAAGATTGATACGGTTAAGGCAGACTTAAAAGCTGAAATCGACAGAGTTGAGAAGAAGGTAGATAAGAATGCCGAAGACATCAAAGACCTTGAAGATAAGGTAAATCAAGGTAATGGTGAACTTGAGAAGGAACTCAAGGACCTTATCCAAAAGGAAAAAGATGAACGTATTGCTGCCGATAATGAGATTAAGGAAAGTGTAAATGACCTTAAAACTCTCCATATCAATGATAAGGCATACCTTGAGTCAAAGATTGCAGAAGAAACTGCAAATCGTACCAATGCAGATACCGTACTGGATTCTAAGATTAATGAAGAAATCACTAATCGCCAGGCTGATACTTTAGCTCTCCAGGGTAAGATTGACCAAGAGAAGGTAGACCGTCATTCTGAGGACCAAGTTCTTCACAATGAAATCTCTAAAGAGGTAACAGACCGTATTAATGCAGACAATGCTCTTCAAGGTAAGATTGACCAGGAAGCTCAAGCACGTACTGCTGCAGACCAGGTATTACAGAACAATATAGATTCAGAGGCCACTACTCGTGCTGCTCAGGATTTAGTTCTCGAACACAAAATCGAGGGTATAAAAGAGCAGGGTGTAGAAGACAAAGAACAATTGCTTAATGCTATTGCTGCCGAGGCTGCTGCTAGAGAAAAGGGTGATAAAGACCTTGATGCTAAGAAGGTAGATAAACGTGAAGGTTATTCTTTGACTAAGAACGACTTTACCGATATACTCAAAGCTAAATTGGATGGCATAGAAGAAAAGGCAAACTATATTACGCATCTTTCTCAGCTTATCAACGATTCTGGTTTCCAAACTGAGGAAGAGGTAAATGCAGCTATCCAAAAGATTATTGGTTCTGCTCCAGAAGTACTTGATACTCTTAAGGAAATTGCTGATGCCCTTGGAAATGACCCCAACTTTGCTGCTACCATTACCAAGAAATTGGCTGCAATCACAGAACAGGTTAACCAAGAAATCGAAGACCGAATTGCAGGAGACGAGGCAAACAGTGCTGAAGTAGCTGCTGAAGTTCAAGCTCGTAAGGATGCAGATACAGCTCTTGAAACTAAACTGAAAGAATACGTAGACAATAAGTCTGCTACTGGAGATGCTGCACTCGGAGTTGTAAGGGATAACCTTAATAAGGAAATCCAAGACCGTAAAGATGCCGATGCAGTAATTCAGGCTAACTTGGATAAGGAGATTGCCGAAAGAAAGACTGCTGATGAAGCATATACTCAAAGTCTGGCTAACGTTAACCAGCGTATCTCAGACTTGGCTTTGAGTATGCAAGAGTCTATCAATACTTTGCGTAATGAGCTTACTGAGCAGGTAAATGCCAATACTACGGCAATCGCTACTAATCAACATAATATAGAAAGAAATTCAGAGGCAATCACAAACTTAACTAAGACTGTAGGTGATAACTACAAGGAAGTTAAGGATATGATTAACGAAGAAATCGTTGACCGTACGAATGCCGACAGTGCTTTGAGTTCTCGTATCGATACTCTCAATATTGACCTTAATACTGAGAGTGTAGAAAGAAAAGCTGCAGACCAAGTTCTTCAGGTAAATTTGGATAAAGAAGTAGCAGACCGTACTGCAGCCGATAAATCTCTGAGTACTGAGTTCACAGCTAAATTAGATAATGCTAAGCAGGCTTTGGAATCCGAGGTGGCTAATCTTAACACTAAGCTTGAACAAGAAAAGGAAAATCGTATTGCCGGTGATAATGCTTTGGGAGTTCGTATTGATTCTCTAGAGGCAGGTAATACCGATGCTATGAATGAATTAAAAGCAAAGGTAAATGCTAATACTACTGCTATTAATGCAGAGAAAGACCGAGCAATTGCCAAAGAGACTTCTCTTGAGGCAAAGATTGATACCAACCTTCAGAACCATAAAGATGATATGGCGGGTATCAACCAAAATATACTTACCGAAAAGAATGACCGCTTAGCTGGTGATACTGAGTTGCAGAATAATATCGATAAGGAAGCTACAGAACGTGCTAACCAAGATACCCTTATCAATAATGCTTTGGCTCAAGAGAAGGCAGATAGAATTGCTGCTGACCAAGCCTTAGATTCTAAGAAGGTAGATAAGGTAGATGGTAAGGTACTTTCTTCAAATGACTTTACTGATTTACTCTTTGCTAAGTTGGATGGCATTGAGGAACATGCTAACTATATCACAAAGGTATCTGAATTGTTGAATGATTCGGATTTCCAAAATTCTGAACAAGTAGAGGCAGCTATCCAAAAGATTATTGGCTCTGCTCCAGAGGTACTTGATACTTTGGCCGAGATTGCTAAGGCTCTCGGTGATGATCCCAACTTTGCAGCAACTATGACTGCTAAGCTTACTGAGTTGGAGAATAAGCTTGAAGCTGAAAAGAATCTGCGTGAACAAGGAGATAA
>CEBV01013265.1_pt1 | contig 12165 bp, 13 predicted proteins | sample 554741 | NCBI WGS metagenome assembly CEBV01 (sample SAMEA3182070, study PRJEB8094) | gut metagenome | biome: human; feature: gut; material: Stool; isolation source: human stools | place: Canada | collected 2011-11-22 | reverse complement strand
GTGCAGGTGCCGACGGAGGCGTTCCTTGCCGTCCTCAAGCTGGACGAGTGATTTTTGCCCTCCTGCGAGCGCAGGTGAGCCGCCGCGGCAGCGGCGTGCGTTGAATGACGGCGGTGGAGCCGCCGAAAGGGCGCAGCCCTTTCGGGCAAAAAGAAGATGCGCAACCTCGGCACGGTGCAGGTGCCGACGGAGGCGTTCCTTGCCGTCCTCAAGCTGGACGAGTGATTTTTGCCCTCCTGCGAGCGCAGGTGAGCCGCCGCGGCAGCGGCGTGCGTTGAATGACGGCGGTGGAGCCGCCGAAAGGGCGCAGCCCTTTCGGGCAAAAAGAAGATGCGCAACCTCGGCACGGTGCAGGTGCCGACAGAGGCGTTCCTTGCCGTCCTCAAGCTGGACGAGTGATTTTTGCCCTCCTGCGAGCGCAGGCGAGCCGCCGCGGCAGCGGCGTGCGTTGAATGACGGCGGCGGAGCCGCCGAAAGGGCGCGGCCATTTCGGGCAAAAAGAAGATGCGCAATCTCGGCACCGTGCAGGTGCCGACGGAGGCGTTCCTTGCCGTCCTCAAGCTGGACGAGTGATTTTTGCCCTCCTGCGAGCGCAGGTGAGCCGCCGCGGCAGCGGCGTGCGTTGAATGACGGCGGTGGAGCCGCCGAAAGGGCGCAGCCCTTTCGGGCAAAAAGAAGATGCGCAACCTCGGCACGGTGCAGGTGCCGACGGAGGCGTTCCTTGCCGTCCTCAAGCTGGACGAGTAAATTTTCGGATTGGAGGCTTTTTCATGCTTTTGGATCATTATGTCAGCGCCATGCCCTGCTGGAAGGGCCGCGTGGACAGCGACAGCGATTACGATGCCTTCCGCTGGCACCAGTGGGTGCAGCCGCTCGATCTCAACGACGGCGGTGCGCCGTTCGACGGGACGCTCGGCTTTGCCTTTGTCGGCTTTTGCAGCGACAAGGGCGTGGCGCGCAACAAGGGCCGCACCGGCACGGCGCTCGCGCCGGACTTCGTGCGCGGTCAGATGTCGAACCTGCCCTGCACCTTTTCGCAGGAGGTCAAGCTCTTCGACGCGGGCGACATCGTCTGCGACGAGATCTCTCTTGAGGAGGGCCAGCGTGAGCTGGGCCTCGCGGTCGAGGAGATATTGCGCCGCAGGCTCTTCCCCATCGTGCTCGGCGGCGGTCACGAGACAACCTTCGGCCACTTTCAGGGCCAGCACAATTACCTCAAGGACAAGGGCCGCACGCCGGAGCTCGGCATCGTGAACTTCGACGCGCACTTCGACCTGCGCCCCTACGACATGGGCAATTCCTCCGGCACGATGTTCCGCCAGATGGCGGACGTGTGCAGGGCCGAGGGCACGCCGTACCACTACTTCCCCATCGGCATCCAGCAGCACAGCAACACCGTGAGCCTGTTCAAAAAGGCGCGGGAGCTGGGCGTGGACTATGTGCTCGCCAAGGAGATCCAGGGCAGCAACATGGAGTCCATTTTGGAGCGCATGGACACCTTCCTCTACCACTGCCGCGACGCCTACATCACCGTCTGCACGGATGTGTTCTCCTCGGCCTTCGCGCCCGGCGTCAGCGCGCCGCAGTCGCTCGGACTCGATCCCGAGGTCGTACTGCCGCTGCTCAAGCACGTTCTGCGCACGCGCAAGGTCCGCGGCTTCGATATCTGCGAGATATCCCCTCGCTTCGATCAGGACAACACCACCGCCAACCTCGGCGCGGTCATCATCTTCGCGGTCATCAACACGCTCTGCCGCATGAACGGCCTGGAATACGCCGCCGAATAAGCGGCGGACGCGATGAAAAAAGGAGACGAAAGCACGCGCTTTCGTCTCTTTTCTTATGCCGTTATCCGAAGAACAGCGGACCCTCGCCGCCGTCGATGTAGCGGTCGCTGCGCGAGCCGACACGCACGAGCTTCAGCGACACGGCGAACAGCGCAAGGACAAAGACAAGGAACATCCATTCGCAGTTAGGGTCCTCCATCGTGGCGATGAAATCGTAGGCGCCGTGCAGCAGCGCGGGCATCAGGACCGCCATCGTGCGGCAGCGCTTGGCGTTCACGAGGTCGCCGTCGTTGTCATAGCGCTTGGCGCGGCCGTAGTAGACGCCCATGAACACGCCGAAGCAGGCGTGGCCGGGGACTGCAGTCACGGCGCGCACGAGCGCGGTGCTCAGGCCGTACATGGCGACGTAGCCGAGATTTTCCCACAGGGCGAAGCCGAGCGAGACGAACACGGCGTACACCACGCCGTCGAACTGGCAATTGAAGGCGTCCGAGCGCCATGTCCGGCGGCGGAGCAGGATATACTTCGCGCCCTCCTCGGAAAAGGCGACGATGACAAAGTACATGATGACGTTGTAGGGCAGGGAGTTTTCCGCATAGACGCTCCCGAGCAGGGCTGAGCCGAGCTCCTCGAGCACCATCGCGATGACCGTGGCGAACACGCCGCGCAGGATCAGCGAGAGCAGAAGCCCCGACGGCTCCGGCTCCAGACGGTCGGTCCGATAGACCCTGATGAGCAGAAAGACCGCCGGCACGACCGCCGCGGCGATCAGAATGGGATTCATGTAAAGAAGAAACATACGGCACCTCTTGAGCATTGATCTGAAAGCATGATACGCTGTTTTTCGCCGTTTGGCAACGTCCGCGCGAAAAATTTTCAGCGCGGCTTGCCGCGCCGCGGCAAAACGGATATAATAGGAGCAAGATTTTCCCGACCAAAGGAGGCCGACTATGCCGCAGCTTTTGTTTGTGGATGCCTGTGTGCGGGGCGCGGAGTCCCGCTCACGTATGCTCGCCGAACGCTTTTTATCGTCCTACGCCGCTGCGAATCCGGACGCAGCGATCCTTCACCGCAATCTCATGCGCGACCGTCTCGAGCCGCAGTACCCCGAGGTGCTGGTCTGCCGCGACGCGCTTGCCGCCGCGGGGAAGCTCGACGATCCGCTGTTCGCCGACGCATGGCAGTTTGCCCGCGCGGACCGCATCGTGCTCGCTGCGCCGTTCTGGGAATTATCCTTCCCCGCCATTCTGAAAATTTACCTTGAGCGCGTTTCCATGCGCGACATCACCTTCGGCTACGAGGAAAGCGGGCTTGTCGGCCGCTGCCGCGCGGAAAAGCTGCTGCTCGTCACCACGCGCGGCGGGGATTACTCCCTGCCGGAAACGGAATGGATGGAGATGGGCGCGCGCCAGCTCAAGGCGCTGTGCGCCATGTTCGGCATCCCGAAATTTGAGCTGCTCTGCGCCGAGGGGCTGGACGACGAGCGCGTGGACGCGCAAGCGCGGATGGACGAGGCCCTTGCCCGCGCCGACGCGCTGGGAAAGACCTTTTGACGCGAAAGAGGAGAAGGCTGCGGCCTTCTCCTCTCCCCTATTACAGCTCCAGCGAAAGCTGCTCGCGCTCAAGCCCGCTCGGGTCGATGCCGAACTCGCTCGGCAGAAAGCGCGGGCAGACGTTTTCCGATGTGCAGATGACCGACGCGGCCAGCCGCGTGCCGATCTCGCAGGCCTCCGCCATTGTCTTGCCGTAGGTCAGGCCGATGGTCACGCCCGCGAAGAAGGCGTCGCCCGCGCCGGTGGTGTCCTTCACGTCCACCTTCTTGGCGGGGCACCAGCCCTCCTCGCCGTCGTTCGTGGCATACACCGCGCCCTGCGCGCCCATCGTCACCACCATGCGCGGGATCTGCGCGCTGCGGATGCGCGCGGCGAGGAGCCTCTGCATCTCCTCCGGCGTCTTGTCGTCGTAATCCTCGGAGAAAAGGATGCCCGCCTCCTGCTGGTTGCAGACAAAACAGTGCGTCGAGCGGAAGAAGTCGCGCCGCTCCACCGCGATGCTCATGTTTGACACCACCGCGTACACCGGCTTGTGATATTTCTCGGCAAGGGCAAAGACCTTCTTCACGATCTCCTTATCCATGTCGATCTCAAAGGCGATGCTGTCGGCGCGGGAAATGATCTCGTCGCCCTGCTCCTCTAAAATGCTCAGGATCGGACGGAGGTCGGGCCGCTTGGAGATGGCCGCCACCACGTCGCCGCCGTTGTCGAAGATAGCGAGCCAGGTGCCCATGCCGTCCTTCGTCACGCGGATGTAGTCCGTGTTGACCTTATGCGCCTTGAGCTTGCGCACCACATCCGCGCCCGCACCGGTGTCGTCCACCAGACCGATGAAGGTCGGCTGCAGCTCGACGTTGGCAATGTCCTCCACAATGTTGCGGCTCACGCCGCCGTGCATCTGCTCCACCCGGCCGGCGTTGCGCCCGCCGGGAATGTAAACGTCCGAGGGATAGCCCTTGATGTCCACAAAGACCGCGCCCAAAACGACAATGCCCATTTCTCTTCTCTCCGTTTCGTTGGTTTCTGCTTCCATGATAACACACTTTCCGCGGACTGCAAGCCCCTATCCTTTTTCCGCGCGTGCGGCGCGGCGATACTCCGTCGGCAGCGCGCCGTAGGCTTTGCGGAATTCGGCGGAGAATTTGCTCGCGCTCTCGTAGCCGATGGCAGCGGCGATCTCCGCCATGCTCGCGTCCGTTTCGTGCAGCAGCTCTGCCGCGCGCTCCATGCGGTGCTCGCGGATGTGCGCGGCGATGGACTGCCCGTAAACGGTCTTGAAGACCTCCTTCATCGTGGAGGGGTTCATCAGGAAGCGGCGCGAGAGCTCGTCGATGGTGATGCGGCTGGAGAGGTCTGCGGTCAGCGCCTCGTGGACGCGGCGGATGGTCTCAAGCTGCTCGGCGCTGCACCCGTGCGCGCCCTCGAGCGCGTGCGCGTCGAGCGGCGGCAGGTGCGGGGCGGAGGCGACGTCCTCGCCCTCCTCGGGGCAGGCGATCTCCACGGTGCGCTCGATCATGCGGTGCAGCAGCTGCGCCTGTTCGCTCTCCGCAGCCTTGTAGTAGACCTCCTTGCCGTCGCGGCGGCTGACGATCAGTCCGCTCTCACGCAGCTGGCGCAGGTGATGCGAGAGCGCGGGCGGGCTCATGCCCATCATGGCCGCGAGGTTGACCACGCACTCCTCGCAGTGGCACAAAAGCCAGAAGAGCCGCACGCGGCTCGCGTCGGAGAGCTGGCGAAAGACCAGCGCGACGGTTTGAAAATACTCGGTCCTGCGGAGGTACTCCTCCAATTCATGCAGATGCGAGGCGTCCTCATGCCGATGGGGAAGCTCAAACGGTTCCATATTTCCGCTCCTTTTCCGGTAGTCCTGTGTGTCGAATCTCCCGTTTGGCAGGACTTTTCGCCCGTTCGGCAGAGAACGCGGCGAAGTCCTTGACTTTTTCGGGTATCTTCAGTATAGTACAGCCATAAGAATTAAACAAGTGCTTAATTGTTTAAGCGACAAAAAAGAAAGGGCCATTTTAGGATGAAAAAGACCTATCCGATCGAAGTGGACTGCGCCAACTGCGCGAACCTGATGGAGGATGCCGCGAAGAAGACCGAGGGCGTCGCGGATGCGGTGGTCAACTTCATGACGCAGAAAATGACGGTGGAATTTGCCGACGGTCAGGACCCCAAGACCGTGATGAAGGCCGTTTTGAAGAACTGTAAAAAGGTCGAGGACGACTGCGAGATCTACCTGTAAATCACACCGCCCCGGGGACAGACCTCGGGGCGGACTTCTACGGAGGGCTTTCCCATGACGAAGAAACAGAAAAAGATGCTCTATCGCATCTTGGCCGCGGCGGTGCTGTTCCTCGCGGCGAAATTGATTCCCCTGCCGGCGCCCGTCTCTGCCGCGCTCTATTTCGCGGCCTACCTGACGGTCGGCTGCGACATCCTGCGCAAGGCGTGGAAGGGCATCTGCAACCGGCAGGTGTTCGACGAAAATTTTCTCATGGCAGTTGCGACCGTCGGTGCCATCGCGCTGGCGCTCTATGAAAGGAGCGGCGACTATTCCGAGGCCGTCGCCGTTATGCTCTTTTATCAGATCGGCGAGCTGTTCCAGAGCTACGCGGTCGGCAAGTCCCGCCGCAGCATCACCGCGCTCATGGACATCCGCCCCGACTACGCAAACATCGAGCGCGACGGTAAGCTCGAGCAGGTCGACCCCGACGACGTCGCGGTCGGCACGACCATCGTTGTCCAGCCGGGTGAAAAGGTGCCCATCGACGGCGTGGTCGAGGACGGCGTCTCCACGCTCAACACCGCCGCGCTGACCGGCGAGAGCCTGCCGCGCGATGTGAGCGCGGGCGACGAGATCATCAGCGGCTGCATCAACATGACGGGCGTTCTGAAGGTCCGCACAACGAAGGCGTTCGGCGAATCCACGGTTTCCAAAATTCTGGAGCTGATGGAAAATTCCAGCAGCCACAAGTCCCGCTCCGAGAGCTTCATTTCCCGCTTTGCCAAGGTCTACACCCCCGCCGTGTGCTACAGCGCGCTCGCGCTCGCCATTCTGCCGCCGCTGGCGCTGACCGTCTCCGGCGCAGACGCGGACTGGGGCACCTGGGTCTACCGTGCGCTGACCTTCCTCGTCATCTCCTGCCCCTGCGCGCTTGTCATCAGTATCCCGCTCAGCTTCTTCGCCGGTCTCGGCGGCGCGGGCAAGGAGGGCGTGCTCATCAAGGGATCCAACTACCTCGAGGCCCTCTCCCAGACGAAGACCGTCGTATTCGACAAGACCGGCACGCTCACGCAGGGTGTGTTTGAGGTCAGCGCCGTGCATCACAGCCCGATGGCGCAGGAAAAGCTGCTCGAATACGCGGCGCTTGCCGAGTGCGCGTCCTCGCACCCCATCAGCAAGAGCCTGCAAAAGGCTGCCGGCGGTGCGCTGGACCGCTCCCGCGTCACGGACATTCAGGAGCACAGCGGCCGCGGCGTGACCGCGGTGGTGGACGGCGTGACCGTCGCTGCCGGAAACGGCAAGCTGATGGAGGAGCTGGGCGTCGCGTGGCACGAGTGCCACAGCGTCGGCACCATCGTCCATATCGCGGTGAACGGCGAGTACGCGGGCCACATCGTCATCTCCGATGTGGAAAAGCCCCATTCCCGCGACGCCATCGCCGCGCTCAAGGCGGCGGGCGTCACCAAGACCGTCATGCTCACCGGCGACATTCAGAAGGTCGCGGACTATGTGGCGCGTGACCTCGGGGTGGATGAGGTCCGCGCGGAGCTGCTGCCCGCCGATAAGGTCGCGCGGGTCGAGGAACTGCTCAAGGCCGAGCCGGAGGGCGCGAAGCTCGCCTTCGTCGGCGATGGCATCAACGACGCGCCCGTGCTCTCCCGCGCGGACATCGGGATCGCCATGGGCGCGATGGGCAGCGACGCGGCCATCGAGGCCGCCGACGTGGTGCTGATGGACGACGACCCAATGAAGATCGCCAAGGCCATCAAGATCTCCCGCAAGTGCATCCGCATCGTGCATGAGAACATCGTCTTTTCCCTCGGCGTGAAGCTGCTGTGCCTGCTGCTCGTCGCCCTCGGCTTCGCCAATATGTGGATGGGCATTTTCGCCGACGTCGGCGTGATGGTCCTTGCGGTGCTCAACGCCATCCGCGCCCTGCGCGTGCACGATCTGTAAAAAGCAGTCCCCAAATAAAAATCAAACGCTCCGGCCTTCGTCGGGGCGTTTGATTTTTACACTTCATTTCATTTCGCCCGCGCGTGACGCATGGCGCGGAACAGCAGCGCGGCGACAAAGCCGGTCAGCGCGCCGGTAAACACCGACACGAGCAGCAGAAACGGCAGGTAAGCGAGCGGCGCGGCCGAGCCAAGCGTGAGCATCGCGGCGGCGACCTGTCCGCAGTTGTGCGCTGCCGCGCCGCCGACGGACACGCCGTAGACCGAGAGCCGCGGCAGAGCGTGCAGCGCGATCATCACCAGCATGGCGGCGAGTCCCCCAAGCAGAGAGAAAAGGAGCGCCGAGGCATTGCCCGCAAAGAGCGAGCCGAGCAGACAGCGCACCACGAGGATGGCGAGCGCGCTCGATGCGCCGAGGGCATAGAGCGCGTAGACCGTCACGATGTTCGCAAGCCCGAGCTTTACGCCGGGCAGCGGCAGCAGCGGAGGGAAAAAGGACTCCAGATAGGAGAGCGCGAGCGCCAGCGCGGCAAGCACGGCGCAGGTCGTGATAGCTTTCGTTGAGAACCTCATACCGCCCCTCCTAACCCGTCACGAGGTCGTAGCCGTCGGCGGCGCCGACCAGCTCCACCACGATGCGCGCGGGCAGGCACACGATGCTCTGCCCCGCGCGGGAGACCGCGCCGGAGTGGACGCAGTCCTGCCCCGGGCAGTCGCTCTGCGTGACCGACACCGCGCCGCCCGCCGCCGTGACCGTCAGCGTGTAGCCGTTGTTCGCATAGGTATGCGTGCCGAACTGCGCGAGCGGGAGCCGGTCGAGTTCCTGTCCGTCGGCGGAGACCACGACCGTCAGCGCACCGCTCTGCGGCGCGCGGGCGGCGAGAAACGGCCTGACCGCCAGCGCCGCGGCGAGCGCCAGCACGACGAGCACCACGAGCGCGTCATAGCGGTTGGGGCGCAGCTCAGGCGATGATGGCTTCGTAGACATAGGTTCCCTCCTCGCTCGGCTCAAAGCGTTCCGCCAGTCCCGCGGTATAGCGCACATGACCGTCATCGGTCACAAGAATCAGCTCGATGCGCAGATTTTTCTCCGCCGCGAGCGTATCGCGCAGCGCAAGGCTTCCCGCCTCGCCGAGCACAAAGCAGGCGGTGGAGAGTGCGTCGGCCCACGCGCCGTCGCCGCACACGACCGTCACGCTTACCAGCCCGCTCTCGGCAGGCTTCCCGGTCTTGGGGTCGATGATGTGGTGGTAGCGCACGCCGTTTTCCTCAAAGCCGCGCTCATAGATGCCGGAGGTCACCACGAAGGTGTCCGCCGCCGTCAGCACGCCGAGGAATTTCGATGGGTCGGCGGGGTCCTTGACCGCGACGCGCCAGTCGCTGCCGTCCGGCTTCGCGCCGAGCAGCCCGACGTCGCCGCCGAGGTCGATGACCGCGCTCGTTATGTTGAGCTCTGCGAGGACGGTGCGTACCGCATCGCCCGCATAGCCCTTGGCGATGCCGCCGAGGTCGAGCTGCGCACCGTCCGAGAGGGCAATCGTATTGCCGTCCACCGACAGCTTTTCCAAACCGACGTGCGCGAGCAGCGCGGACAGCTCCTCGTCCGACGGCACGCGCGGCGCATCGCCGGTGAAGTCCCATGCGTCCATCACGGGCGCGACGGTGGGATCGAACGCCCCGCCGCTCAGTACACCGATGGTCTGCGCAATGTCCGTGAGTTGGGCAAGCTCCGCGTCCTCGACCGTGCCGTCGCGGTTGAGCGCGCTTACCGTGCTTGTCTCGTCGTGGCGGTCGAGCTTCGCGTCGAGCGCGCGCAGCGTTTCCTCTGCCGCGTCGAGCGCGGCGGAGGCGCTTTCGCCGTAGGCGGTCAGATTCATCACCGTGTCCATCGTGTAGACCGTGCGCGTCTCGCCCATTTCCTGCTGCTCTCCCCCGCCGCAGGCGGTGAGGGACAGCGTGAGCGCCACAGTCAGAACGGCTGTCAACATACGTTTTGTCATAGCTTCCTCCGAAATAATGAAGCGTTCGTTAGTGTGCCCGCAGCACGCGTCCCCGTGTCTCGCCGGTAAACTGCCCGTCTATGATCTCCGGTACGCCCGCGACGAACACGGTGTCCATGCCTGCGGCGAGCTGCCGCGGGGCGGTATAGGCGCCGTTCTCCCGGATATTTTCCGGCGAGAACAGGCACAGGTCGGCGTCCGCGCCGACGGCGATGCGTCCCTTGCGGGAAAGACCGAGCCGGTCGGCGGACTGCATCGTGAGCTTGTGCACGGCCTGCGGCAGCGTGAGAATGCCGCGCTCGCAGACATAGTGCGCGAGAAAGCGCGCCGCGCTGCCGTACACGCGCGGGTGGCACAGCCCCTCGACGGGATAGGTCGCGTCGGAAATGGGCACGGAGAACGGCGCGCGCAGGATGGCCTCGATGTCCTCCTCCGCGGCGATGAAGTCGATCATGCCAGCCTCGCAGCGCTCGGCGGCGAGCAGGTCGAAGAGCGCGTCATAGGGGTCCTTGCCGAGCGTGTCCGCGATCTCCGCGAGAGACTTGCCCTCAAACGGCTTATACTCCTCCGTGTGCAGCGAGATCGGAACGACGTTCTCAAAGCCGACAAGGTGCGTGATGTTTTCAAAGTCGCTGCCCGTCTCCATGCGTCCGCGCATGGCGGCGCGGGAGCTTGGATCGCGCAGCGCGGCGGTCAGCGCACCCAGCCCGCCCTTTTGAAATTCCGGCGGCAGAACGTGAATGAGCTGGGTCGAGCCGGCGGAATAGGGATACACGTCGCAGGCGACGTCCAGCCCCTCCGCGCGGGCGTTTTCAAGGAGCCGGAGCATCTCCGGCACGGCGCGGCCCCAATTCCTCCGCCCGATGCCCTTGAGGTGCGAGATCTCCACGGGGCAGCGCAGCTCGCGTGCGACGGTCAGCATCTCGCGCAGGGCGTCCACCACGCCGTCGCCCTCCTGCCGCATATGAACGGTGATGGGCAGCCTCCCACCGCGCAGCGGCTCAAGCGCGCGGATCAGCCCCTCGGTCGAGTAAAAGCACTCGGGCGCGTAGCCGAGACCCAGCGACACGCCCGCCGCGCCGTCGGCGAGTGAGCGCTCCACAAGGCGGTGCAGCTCCCTGTACTGTCCGTCCGTCAGCGGCGCGTCGTCAAAGCCCGCGACGAGGGCACGGAGCGTCCCCATGCCCGCGAGCATGGCGTTGTTCACCAGCTGCGGCGTTCGCTCCGCTGCGGCGAAATAGTCCGCGAGCGACGCGAAGCACAGCTCGTCCCCGAATGCGCCGGTGATAGGCGCGAGATACGCGCGCACGGCGGGAGCGTGCGCCCCCGCGAGCGGCGCGAGCGACATCCCGCAGTTGCCGCCGACGAGCGTGGTCAGACCCTGCGCCAGCTCGGCACGTCCAAAATTGGGGCGGAACAGCGCCGCGTCGGTGTGGCGGTGGATGTCCAGAAAGCCGGGCGTCAGCGTGCGGCCTTGCGCGTCAAGAACGTGCGCGGCATCGGCGCCGGTCAGACGACCGACCGCGGCAATGGTTCCGTCCTTGATGCCGACGTCGGCGGGAAAAGCGTCCGCGCCGGTGCCGTCGAGCACCTGCGCGCCGCGAATGAGCCAGTCCAGCATGGTCTTACGTCTCCGGCTCCATGACGCCGCGCTCCGTGACGTAGAGCGTGCAGCGGCGGTCATGCTCCTCGGTGGGAACGGCCTCGCTCATCAGCCGCTCGCGGCAGATGAGGCAGGTCGGACAGCTCAGCTGCGGCAGCAGACGGTCATAGTAGCCGCCGCCCTGTCCGAGCCGGCGGCCCCTGCGGTCGAACGACAGGCAGGGCACCACGGCAAAGTCAATATCGGCGGGCGTGACGAGCGCGCAGTCCGCTTTCGGCTCTAAAATGCCGTACATCCCCGGCACGAGCTCGTCCATCGACGTGACCACGCACAGGTCGAGCGCGTGGCCCTCGGCGCAGCGGGGCAGGACGAGCGTCTTGCCCGCGGCGAGCGTTTCGGTCAGCAGAAGCGAGGTGTCGATCTCATGGACGGTGCCGGCAAAGGCGAACACGATCCCTGCGGCCCGGTATTCCTCCAGCGCGAGGACGCAGCGGCAGATGGCCTCCGAGCTTTCGGCCTTGTAGGCGGGGTCGAGCGTGCGCTCGGTCTGGCGGATATAGGTGCGCAGAGCTTTCTTTTCTTCGATGACGGACATGGGGTATCCCTCCGGTCAGATAAAATTTCATCCCCCTTATGGTAGCAGAAAGCGGCGGAAATAGCAAGGCGGCGAAGAGGGGTCGAGCGTGCGCTCGGTCTGGCGGATATAGGTGCGCAGAGCTTTCTTTTCTTCGATGACGGACATGGGGTATCCCTCCGGTCAGATAAAATTTCATCCCCCTTATGGTAGCAGAAAGCGGCGGAAATAGCAAGGCGGCGAAGAGGGGTCGAGCGTGCGCTCGGTCTGGCGGATATAGGTGCGCAGAGCTTTCTTTTCTTCGATGACGGACATGGGGTATCCCTCCGGTCAGATAAAATTTCATCCCCCTTATGGTAGCAGAAAGCGGCGGAAATAGCAAGGCGGCGAAGAGGGGTCGAGCGTGCGCTCGGTCTGGCGGATATAGGTGCGCAGAGCTTTCTTTTCTTCGATGACGGACATGGGG
>CEBV01033090.1_pt1 | contig 12249 bp, 10 predicted proteins | sample 554741 | NCBI WGS metagenome assembly CEBV01 (sample SAMEA3182070, study PRJEB8094) | gut metagenome | biome: human; feature: gut; material: Stool; isolation source: human stools | place: Canada | collected 2011-11-22 | reverse complement strand
TTGTAAAACATATTAAAGTCCGAATGGTTTCCCTGTCCATACTTTCTCGTTCTTGCTTGTGCTTTTGGCACAAGCTCTATTTCTTTTCTTGTACCGGCGGCGTATTGTCTTTGCCGCAGAAAAAGCTAAACTATACAGCAGAAAGAGAAAAAAGAAAGAAGATGGCGTTATGAGTACAAAGTCCATGCGTATCCTGAATGTTGCAGCTGGTGTGCTGCTGATCGCCGCGGGCATCTATTGCTTGTGCAATCAGGACGTGGCGCTGCTCTCGGCGGGGCTGCTGCTTGGTATATTCCTGTTGCTGTCCGGCGTTGCGGAGATCGTGGTGTTTGCCGCGGCAAGCGGCGTGATGCTCGGCTCCGGCTGGCTGTTGCTCGATGGTATTCTGACGGTGATCATGTCGCTGTTCCTGCTTTTCAACCAGTGGTTCACGATGCTGTCGCTGCCGTTCCTGTTCACGCTGTGGCTGCTGTTTTCCGGCGTGTCGCAGTGCGTCAGTTCGTTTGATCTGCGCGCCCTCGGTGTCCGCGCGTGGGGATGGATCCTTGCAGTCGGCATTCTTTTGACGCTTGCCGGTTTCATTTGCCTGATGGATCCGTGGGTCAGCGTGGCGGCCATGGGCATGACGGTCGGCATCGTATTTCTGCTGGAGGGTGTCAGTTCCATTGTCTACGCCTGCATTTCCAGAACAAAGGACATTTGATCGGCAGGCACTGCTGCGGCGCGGCTGATACCACGCCGCCGTGCTTCACATAAATTGGAATCCCATATTTCATCTTGAATGGAGGAATTGTTATGGTACCCAGCATCTATGGTGAAAACATGTTTGATGATTTCTTTGATGGCAGCTTCTTTGGCGGTCACAGCCCGCTGTTTGGCAAGCACGCCAGAAACCTGATGAAGACCGACATCCGCGAGACGGACGACGCCAAGGCTTACCGCTTTGCGGTGGAGCTGCCCGGCTTTGAAAAGGACGAGATCCATGTGGACGTGCAGGACGGTTACCTGACCGTCAGCGCGGAGAAGGGCCTCGACAAGGACGAAGAGAACAAGAAGGGCCGCGTGCTGCGTCAGGAGCGCTACTCCGGTGCCTGCTCCCGCAGCTTCTACGTCGGCGACGTGAAGCCCGAGGACGTGAAGGCCAAGTACGAGTCCGGCGTGCTGACCGTGCTTATCCCGAAGGAGGAGCCGAAGAAGCTTACCTCCTCCAGCAAGATCGCCATCGAGTAAGTCAATAGAAAAGGCGGCCTGCCTTCCGCAACAGGAAAGGCAGACCGCCTTTTCCTTTCGCGAGGAGGATATGGCAGTATGGTGAAAACACTGTTTCAGGCGTCTACATGGAACGCGCTGGCGCTTGGGAATTTCGATACGGTCATCAGTGTGCGGGAGCTTCTGCGCTGTGCCGATACCGGGGTCGGCATCGGCACAGCGTTGGACGGCGTGATAACTTATGTGTGAAGCAAAATACGACTTTTTGACCGTGAGAGATATCTCCGTGACTGATGCAAAGGGGAAAAGGCGGCGTCCTGCCGCCTTTCCCGATGTGGTAGGACTTAGAAAAGCCGTCTCAATTTGAGACAGCTTTCGGTGTCAGCGCCGGTTGGCATGGGCGCGTTGTATTCAATGTGCTCATGCGAGCTGGCGACAGCCGAAAAACTGAATAGGTCAACCGGATACGTTTGATGTGCAGCCCGAAAGGGAAAAGCCGTGCGAAAGGGACAGGCCATGATCCCGCCGAGAAAGGAGGAAAAGGGGGAGCGGTCCTTTGACGCACAGCAGGCCGTGGCGGGCCTGTGGCGATGATCTGTACGTCAGGATAATGATACATTCGCCCAGCCACAGTCCGAGCGTGAAGCGGTCCTGACGGACCGTGAGCCGTCGCAGGCAATGGGGGCGATCTGCGAGAACCGCAGGGGGTGAGAGTCCCATGCAGGTGGTGCCAGCCGCCGTCCGGTCTGTTCCTGAAACCATGTCAGCAGTTTACAAACAATATTTCAAAACCGCGTCTGCATGAGGACGCGGTTTTTGTCGATTTCAGACGGTTTACATGGAGGACTCGAAATGAAGAAGAGCACAAGTAAGAAAAGCGCGCGTGTTCCAAAGAAAACTGAGCCGTTTTATATAGACGGCTGCAAGGTTATGGTGCGGTATCAGAAAGAGAATAATCCGCAAGTGGTACAGTCCGTTCGGTCGATTTTGGTATCCGCGGCCACCAGTGTCAAAAATTGTGGAAATTTGCAATAAATCCTCGATTGTGAGATAATATAGGTGTAGATATGAACCTTGAAAATTGAGTTGGAAGTCATATATACACCTTCGCCAAGAAAGCGAGGAATATATGATTTTATCGAACACAGATTTAGAGAAAAAACGTGTCTATTGCCTATATCGTGTCTCAACCTTAGAGCAGGTGGAAAAGGACGACATTCCCATGCAGAGAAAGCGCTGTCGGGAATACTGTCAGCAAATGGGAACGTGGGAGATCGTCAAGGAGTTTTCGGAAAAGGGTATTTCAGGTTTCAAGGTATCTGCAAAGGACCGTGACGCCATTTTGGAAATTCAGAAAGATGCCCTGCAAGGAAAGTTTGATATTCTCCTTGTGTTCATGTTCGACCGTTTAGGCCGCCGTGACGACGAGACGCCGTTTGTTGTAGAGTGGTTTGTCAAGAATGGCATTGAGGTATGGAGCGCGACCGAGGGACAGCAGAGGTTTGATACCCATGTGGACAAGCTCCTGAACTACATCCGCTATTGGCAGGCATCCGGTGAGAGCATCAAGACCTCTATCCGTACCAAGACGAGGATCGGTCAGCTCACCGAAGAGGGCCACTACACCGGCGGGATGATCCCTTACGGCTATCGCCCCATCAATAGAGGACGAACGAACAAGCGCAATAAGGAAGTTTATGATTTGGAGATCGTTCCGGATGAGGCGGAGATCGTGCGGCTTATCTTTCAGAAGTGCGTGTTTGAGGGCTATGGAGCGCAGCGCCTTTGCAATTTCCTGTCCGAACAGGGAATCCGTAATCAGCGCGGTGGAAATATCCCGACAACGACCATCAACCGCATTCTTAAAAATGTACTCTATACGGGAATTATCAGCAACGGCGAAAGCAAGTCCGAGCCTATTGAGGAACTGCGTATCGTTGATGATGATATTTTCCGCAGAGCGCAAGAGGTGTTGGAAAAACGCAAGACACACCACAATGAAGTCCCGCTCAACACGCGCGGGCAGTCCTTGCTGGTGGGAAACATCTATTGCGGTCACTGCGGCGGTCGGCTCACACTGACAACGAGCGGTAGAAAGTATGTGCGAAAGGACGGCACCGTTCGCCGTGAGGTCCGCGCCCGCTATCAATGCCATTACAACAAACGGCACCCTGGGGCGTGTGATGGACAGTCCGGCTACGGTGTGACGAAGTTGGACGCCATCGTAGACCGAGTAATCCGTATGCAATTTGAGCACATCAAGAATGCCCCTGCACAAGCAATCGTTCGGGAACAGCAGGCGCGAGACGTTGAATTGGCCGTGGCAAAGCTGAAACTGGCGCAGGATAACCAGCGAAACAAAATGAGGGAGTATGAAGCTCTAAAGGCCGAGGGCATCAAGGTCGCACAAGGCATCAGCAAGTTTAATGTGGATTTTCTCAACAGCCTTGTAACGGAAACGCAGGCTGCACTGAAAGCGGCTGAGACAGCCGTTGAAGAAGCACAGCAGTCTCTTGAGCACTGCATCGCCAGTACACAGAGCATACAGGCCGAATACTCGCAAATCGTGAGCTGGGCCGAAATGTACGATAACTGTTCCTTTGAAGCAAAGAAAATGATCGTGGCGCAGTTTGTGAAAGGCGTGTATGTTCATAAGGACTATGAAATTGAGATAGAGTTTAATGTGTCCTTTGAGGACTTCAAGGTGTTTACTTTGGAGCAGGAAACGCAAAAAAAGCAGAAGTCCGAAGCATCACTGCTTCAGACTTCTGCTTGATGGTGGACCTGAAGGGATTCGAACCCACGACCTTACGGATGCGAACCGTACGCTCTCCCAACTGAGCTACAGGCCCGTAACTATACCGTATGGGATACCATACGAGTTACCTGACTAACTATTAAATTGAGATGTAACCCGAATGCGTAGCATTTGAGTTACCGGACCAAAAGTGGGGGCTAAAACCATACCGCTTGCGCTCCCAACTGAGCTACAGGCCCATGAACTTTTCAGCCCGCATATCATACCACAGCTTTTCTCATTTGTGAAGTCCTTTTTTCACTTTTTTCAAAAAATTTTTGTTGCCTTTCCGAAAACCGTATCGTATAATATCTTTTGTTATCCGTCCTCCGCATACAGCTGCGGGATCGGTCTTGCGCAATGAATGCCCGCGAACCATGTCAGGCGGGGAACCGAGCAGCATTAAGCGGGACCAGTCATGTGCCGCAAGGGCGCCGGTCACGCAGCTGTATACGGAGGACCTTTTCTATCCTCACGAAAGGGGCAATGTGGTATGTATCAGGCGCTGTACCGCAAGTGGCGGCCCAAAACCTTCTCCGACGTGGTCGGGCAGGAGCACGTCACCGAAACGCTGCAGCGGCAGGTCGCGGAGGGACGGCTCTCGCACGCCTACCTTTTCACCGGCACGCGCGGCACGGGCAAAACCACCTGCGCAAAGATCCTCGCCAAGGCGGTGAACTGTGAGCACCCCGAGAACGGTAACCCCTGCAACAAATGCCAGAGCTGCCTCGGCATCGAGTCCGGCGGCTTTCTCGATGTGATGGAGCTCGACGCCGCCTCGAACAACGGCGTGGACCACGTCCGTGCGCTGCGGGACGAGGCCATCTACTCCCCCGCGCAGGTGAAAAAGCGCGTGTACATCATCGACGAGGTGCACATGCTCTCCATCGCGGCGTTCAACGCGCTGCTGAAAATTCTGGAGGAGCCGCCGGAGCACCTGATGTTCATTCTGGCGACGACCGAGCTGCACAAGGTGCCCGCGACCATTCTCTCGCGCTGCCAGCGCTTTGCGTTCCGGCGCATTCTGCCGCGCGAGATCGTGAGACGGCTGAACTACATCGCGGAGCAGGAGGGCATCGACCTCCGGCCGGACGGCACGGAGCTGCTCGCGCACATTGCCGACGGCGCGCTGCGCGACGCGCTGAGTCTTTTGGACCAGTGCGCGGCGGCGGGCGGGACCATCGACAGCGCGGCGGTGCTCGACGCACTGGGACTGGCGGGCAACCTCCAGACCGCGCAGCTGATGGACTGCGTTCTGCGGCGCGACACGAAGGCCGCGCTGCTGCTGCTCCACCGGCTCTATGGCAGCGGCAAGGATGTGGGCGCGGTGCTCGGCGAGCTGTCCGCGCTCGCACGCGACCTGCTCATTTCCAAAACGGCTCCCGAGGGCGGCGCGGCGCTGCTCACGGGTGGCTACGACGGCCAGACGATGGACAGCCTTTTGCGGCAGGCCGACAGCGCGCGGCTTATCGCCATCTGCACCACGCTCCAGCGCGCGGCGGCGGACATGAACGTGAGCGTCAACCGCCGCACGGATGCGGAGCTGTGTCTCCTGAAGCTCTGCGACGAAACGCTCTCCGGCGATTTGAGCGCCATCAACGCGCGGCTCGCACGGCTCGAACAGCAGATGGCCACGGGCGTGCATTATGCTGCCGCGGAAAGCACGGCGCAGGTGGTGCCCGCGCCGGCGGAGAAGCCCGCTCCCGCAAGGGCTGCGGCGAAGCCGACAGCCGTGGAGGACGAGGCTCCTCCCCCGTGGGAGGACAGCGCGCCCGCGCCGGCGGACGGATCCTTTGACGACGCTCCCCCGCCCTACGGCGAGCCGGTAGAGCCGGAACGTCCGCAGAGCGCGATGACGGCTCCCGCGCCGCAGGCCGCAGAGCCGAAGGCGGAAGCGTCCGCACCGACCGGTGACAGCGACATCTGGCTCGCGCTAATGGAGAGCTACAAAAACCGACTCACGCCCGACAAGCGTGCGTTCGTCGGTCAGGCGGACGGACGGCTCGCCAACGGCGTGCTGACGGTCTACTGTCCGACGGCGGTGACGAAGGCCATGCTCGATACCGAGGCGGTCGCCGCGGTGCTGCGCGAGGTGACGGGCCAGAGTGTCGGTCAGGCGATTGCCGTGCGCTTCGTGGTCGGCGAGCCGGAGGACGGGAAAAAACGTGACAAATTCCAGGACCTGCTGCGTATGGGCAGCAAGTTCGATAACTTCAATATCAAGTAATATCAGGAGGAATACGGATATGGCAAAGGGTTACAGCGCGCGCCGAGGCTTCTCGAACGGCGCGGGACAGGCGGCGCAGCAGATGCAGATGCAGCAGAAGCTCATGCAGATGCAGCAGGAGATGGCGAAGGCTCAGCAGGAGGTCGAGGAGGCCACCTTCACCGCGAGCGTCGGAGGCGGTGCCGTCAGCGCTGCGGCAAACGGCAAGAAGGAGATCACCGCGCTCACCATCAAGCCCGAGGCGGTCGATCCCGAGGACGTCGAGATGCTGCAGGACCTCGTGATCTCCGCGGTCAACGAGGCGCTGCGGCAGGCGGACGACGCGATGAGCAGCCGCATGAACAGCTTCACCAGCGGTCTGAACATCCCCGGTCTGGGGCTGTAAGCGCAGAATACAGCAAGGAGACGCCACCCACCGGACGGCGTCTCCTGTTTTTTATTTTTGGCTCAGACGTTCGCCGGCCGCGCGCAGCGTCCTGCGCAGGAAGATGGCCGAGAGCGTCAGGCTCACGAGCTCGGCGATGGGGAACGACCACCACACCAGCTCCAGCCGTCCGGTCAGGGAGAGCAGATACGCCACCGGCAGCAGCACGCAGATCTGGCGGCAGACCGAGACGATCAGACTGTAAAACGGCGTGCCGAGCGCCTGAAAGACGCTGCCCGAGACAATGCAGAAGCCCGCGAGCGGGAACGTCAGGCCGATGATGCGCAGCGCGGTCCTGCCGATGGTCAGCATCTCCTCCGAGGGGGAGAAGAGACCGAGCAGCGTACCGGGGATGATCTCGAAGAGCGCAAGACCCACGCACATGATGGCGATGGCTGTGACAGCCGAAAGGCGGATCGTCCTGCGGAAGCGCTCCGGCTTGCCCGCACCGTAGTTGTACGAAATGATAGGCACCATCGCGTTATTCAGGCCGAAGATGGGCATGAAAATGAAGCTCTGGAGCTTGAAGTACGCGCCGAACACCGCCGTCGCCGCCTCGGTAAAGGAGATGAGGATCTTGTTCATGCCGAACACCATCACCGAGCCGATGGACTGCATGATGATGGACGGCACGCCGACCGCATAGATCTCCTTGATCGTCGCGGCGTGGGGACGGATCTCGCGGCGGCGCAGATGCACGTCGGGATTGCGCGTGAGGTTGAGATAGAAGCCGATGGACGCGCCGACGAGCTGACCGATAACGGTGGCGATCGCCGCACCGGCGACCTCCAGCCGCGGGAAGCCGAGCAGGCCGAAAATGAGGATGGGGTCGAGAACGATGTTGGTGGCCGCGCCGGCGATCTGCGTGATCATGGAGAGGTTCGTGCGTCCCGTCGATTGCAGCAGGCGCTCACTATACATCTGGAAGAACAGGCCGATCGAGCAGCCGATGCAGACGGTCACATAGTCGCGCCCGTAAGCGATGATCTGCGGGTTGTCCGTCTGAAAGCGGAAGAACGGTCCCGCAAGCGTCCAGCCGATGAGGGCAAAGAGCGCAAAATTGCACAGCGTCAAAAACAGTCCCACATTCGCCGCGCGGTCCGCGCCCGCCTGATTCTTCTCGCCCAGCGAGCGGGAGAGCAGGGCGTTCATGCCCACGCCCGTGCCGCCGGAAAAGGCGATGCACAGCGTTTGGAGCGGGAACGCAAGTGATACGGCGTTCATTGCGTCCTGACTGAGCTTTGCCACAAAGATGCTGTCCACCACGTTGTAGAGCGCCTGAAACAGCATGGATACCATCATCGGCACCGCCATGCTGAAGAGCAGCCTGCCGACCGGCATGGTGCCCATTTTATTTTCCTGTAGGATCTCTTCTCTGATATTTTCGTCCATTTTCCGTATCTCCGTGCGTGAAAGGGTGCTCCGTCCGGCGGACAGAGCACCTTTTTCTTTATTTTTTCAGTTCGCCGTTCGCGGCCTTGGTGAGGTAGGCGTTGATGAAGCCGTCGAGGTCGCCGTCCATGACCGCCTGAATGTTGCCGGTCTCGTAGTCCGTGCGCGTATCCTTGACGAGTTGGTAGGGCATGAAGACATAGGAGCGAATCTGGCTGCCCCATTCGATCTTGAGCTGCACGCCCTTGAGGTCGCTGATCTTCTCCGCGTGCTGCTGGATCTTCAGCTCCATGAGCTTGGATTTGAGCATCTGCATGGCGTAGTCGCGGTTCTGGAACTGGCTGCGCTGCGTCTGGCAGGCGGTGACGATACCGGTGGGGATATGAATGAGACGCACCGCAGACGAGGTCTTATTGACGTGCTGGCCGCCCGCGCCGGAGGAGCGGTAGACCTGCATTTCAATGTCCTCGGGGCGAATGTCGACCTCGATGTCGTTGGGCAGCTCGGGCATGACCTCGAGCGCGGCGAAGCTCGTCTGGCGGCGGGCGTTCGCGTCGAAGGGCGAAACGCGCACCAGACGATGGACACCGTTCTCACTCTTGAGATAGCCGTAGGCGTTCTCGCCCTTGACCATGACCGTCGCGCTCTTGATGCCGGCCTCTTCGCCGTCGATATAGTCCATCATCTCGAACTCGAAGCCGTGCTTGTTCGCCCACTGCATATACATACGGTAGAGCATCTGCGTCCAGTCCTGCGCCTCGGTGCCGCCCGCGCCGGCGTGGAAGGTCAGAATGGCGTTGCAGTTATCGTACTCGCCGGAGAGCAGCGTCGTGAGGCGGACCTCCTCGATCCGCTTCTCCAGATCGGCGAAGCCCTCCTCCAGCTCGGGCAGCAGGCTGGCGTCGTCCATCTCGTTGCCCATGTCGATGAGGGCGAGCAGGTCGTCGCGCGTGGAGACGAGCTTTTCAAAGCGGTGGACCTTATTTTGCAGCTGCTTGGTGCGCATCTGATTGGCCTGCGAGCGCTCGATGTCGTTCCAGAAGCCGTCCTCATGCGCCTCGGCCTCGAGCCGCGCGATCTCGTGCTTGGAGGATTCGATGTCAAGCGCCTTCTGAAGGTTTTCAAACGTGTCGCTCATGGCGAGCAGCTTCTGCTTATAGGAATCGTATTCGATAACAGCCATGGTGATCTCCTCTTCTCATACTGCATTAGCCGAAAAAGTATATCATACCGCCGCGCGAAAGGCAAGAAAAATCCGCCTCGGCGGCGGATTTTCCCAATTTTTTATCGTCAACGGTGCAAACTGCCCCATAAAAACAAAAAATCCACGCATCCCTGCGTGGTTCCGTTTTGGTCGCTCAGCGCTCGCTGACGATCTGCTCCGTCGTGCCGAAGATCATGTCATCGACGTCGAAGCCCTTGAAGTTTTCAAACATCATATTGGTTCTCACGCTCCTTTCTCTTTTCAATTTCAAGTGTAGGATACCACTTCTTCGTCAAGTGCGCAAGCGTGATTTTCAACATATTTCACAAAAATATTTTTGTTGTTTTATGCTTTATGCTAATCCGTTTTGCTTGTTTCCACTCAAAGCCCTGTGGTAAAATAATGTATCCAATTTTGTTCTTCGGGAGGCGAGAGGACGCCTATGTACGAATTTTTTGCCGGCGACTACGACGTTGCCGTCATCGGCGCGGGCCATGCCGGCATTGAAGCCGCGCTCGCAAGCGCGCGATTGGGACGGAAAACGGTCTGCTTCACCATCAACCTTGACGCGGTGGGCAATATGCCCTGCAACCCCGCCATCGGCGGCACGGGTAAGGGCCATCTTGTGCGCGAGCTGGACGCGCTCGGCGGCGAGATGGCAAAGGCCGCCGACCGCGCCTGCATCCAGTACCGCCTTTTGAACCGCGGCAAGGGCCCCGCCGTGTGGTCTCTGCGCGCGCAGGCGGACCGCCGCCGCTATCAGCAGATCATGAAGCATACGCTCGAGCGGCAGGAAAACCTGACGCTCCGGCAGGCGGAGATCGTGGAGCTGCGCGTGGAAAACGGCGCAGTCTCCGCCGTCGTCACCGCGACGGGCGCGGTGTTCGGCGCAAAGGCCGTCATCCTCTGCTCGGGAACCTACCTTGACGGGCGCACCATCGTGGGCGAATGCATTCAGTCGAGCGGCCCCGACGGGATGCACGCGAGCCTGCCGCTCGCGGAGCGGCTGCGCGCGCTCGGACTTCCTCTGCGCCGCTTCAAGACCGGCACGCCGCCGCGCGTCAACGCCCGCAGCGTCGATTTCTCCAAAATGGAGCGGCAGGATGGCGACGCCGAGCCGCTGCCGTTCTCGTTCACGACCGAGCAAGTTCCCTGCAATCAGGCGGTGTGCTACCTCACCTACACGAACGAGGAGACACATCGCATCATCCGCGAAAATCTCGACCGCAGCCCCATCTACTCCGGTGTGATCGAGGGCATCGGGCCGCGCTACTGCCCGAGCATCGAGACGAAGATCGTCCGCTTCGCGGACAAGCCCCGCCACCAGCTCTTCATCGAGCCGATGGGGCTTGATACCGAGGAGCTGTACATTCAGGGCTTTTCCTCCTCGATGCCCGAGGACGTACAGGTGCGGATGGTCCATACCATTCCGGGGCTTGAGCACGCGGAGATCATGCGCCCCGCCTACGCCATTGAGTACGACTGCATCGACCCCACCGCGCTCAAGCCTACGCTGGAAACGAAAGCCATCGCGGGGCTGTACGGCGCGGGGCAGTTCAACGGCTCGTCCGGTTACGAGGAGGCCGCCGTACAGGGCTTTGTTGCCGGTGTGAACGCCGCGCGCAGGCTCGCGGGGCAGTCTCCCTTTGTCCTCTCCCGCTCGGAGAGCTACATCGGCACACTCATCGACGATCTTGTGACCAAGGGTACGAACGAGCCCTACCGCATCATGACGAGCCGCAGTGAGTACCGCCTGCTCCTGCGGCAGGACAACGCCGACCGGCGGCTCACAAAGCTCGGGCACGACATCGGCCTCATCTCCGACGAGCGTCTTGCCGCCGTGGAGGAAAAGTACGCCGCCGTCGCGCGGGAGATCAAACGGCTCGAGCACACTGGCCTTCCCGCGAGCGATGCGCTCAACGCGCTGCTGCGAGAGCGCGGCACGGCGGAGATCACGGACGGCAGCCCGCTCATCGCGCTGCTGCGCCGCCCGCAGCTGCGCTACGACGATCTGCGGGCCTTCGACGCCGGCTGCGCCGCCTGCCCGCAGGACATCGCCGAGCAGGTGGAGATCACCGTGAAGTACGAGGGCTACATCCGCCGCCAGATGGCCGAGGTCGAGGAGTTTACGCGGCTCGAGAGCCGCCTGCTGCCCGAGGAGCTTGACTATTCCAGCATCGACGGTCTGCGGCTCGAGGCGCGGGAAAAGCTCGCCGCCATCCGTCCCCGCTCGCTCGGACAGGCGGGGCGCATTTCGGGCGTGTCCCCCGCCGACCTCGCCGCCCTGATGATTTTTTTGGAAAAGGAGAAGCGCCATGAAAATTCTTGACCTGACCCACCTCATTGAAGAAGCCATGCCCGTCTATCCCGAGACCGAGCCGCCGAAGCTCACACCCTCAAACACCTTCGAGCAGCACGGCTTCCGCGAAACGCTGCTGACGATGGGCTCCCACACCGGCACGCACATGGACGCCCCTGCGCATATGCTGCGCGACGGCAAGACGCTCGATCAATTTCCGGCGGACAAGTACATCGGCACGGCCTATGTGCTCGATTGCTCCGACCTTGCGGGAAAGGAGATCCCCAAAGCGCGGCTCCAGCTCCATGCCTCGGAGATCGAGGCCGCAGACTTCCTGCTCTTCTACACCGGCTGGGAGAAATATTGGGGCAGCGAGCAATACTTCTCCCCCTTCCCCGTGCTCTCGCTTGAGGCGGCGGAGTACCTTGCCGCTTTTCCGCTCAAGGGCGTCGGCACCGACGCCATCTCCATCGACCCGATGGACACGGTGGACTATCCTGTGCACAAGATCCTGCTCGGCGCAGGCTTTGTGAACACGGAGAATCTCTGCAATCTCGCCTCCCTTGTGGGGAAAGCCTTCCCCTACGCGACGCTCCCCCTGCGCTTCAAGAACGCTGACGGCTCGCCCGTGCGCGCCGTCGCCATGCCGGAGGATTGAACGAAAAGCCGCTCTGCCGTGGGCAGAGCGGCTTCCTTA
>CEBV01035381.1_pt1 | contig 12386 bp, 8 predicted proteins | sample 554741 | NCBI WGS metagenome assembly CEBV01 (sample SAMEA3182070, study PRJEB8094) | gut metagenome | biome: human; feature: gut; material: Stool; isolation source: human stools | place: Canada | collected 2011-11-22 | reverse complement strand
TGCTGGTGATGCGGGTACAGTTGCCCTCGCTGTCGTACGTGCGGTTGACGGTATATTCTCCCTGTTTCTCCTCAATAATCTGTCCCGTCTTCCTGTCACGGGTGAACTCCAGCAGGTTCTCGCTGTTTTCCGCCTTGACAAGCATTCCGTCCTTGTCATACGTGTAGAGGGATACCTCACCATCGTACTGTTCTTCCTTCAGTATGTTGTCCAGCCCGTCATACAGGTATTCCGTCCATTTGTTCCCGGGACGGTTTACCCGTGTGACACGTCCGGCACCGTCGCGCTCGTACTCGCGTCGTAGCCCGTCGAAACCGATTTCCGTAACGACTTGTCCCAGCCCGTCCAGCTCGAAGAAATAGTTGTCGCCCGCCTCGTTTCCGATACGCCGGAGCTGCAACTCGCTGTTGTAACCGAATGTAATCCGATGGCGTTCCTGCTCACGGCTTTTCAATACCCCCAATGCCCCATAGGTGAACTTCACCTCACGGATGTTGTCCGTGGCATGTACCATGTTCCCCATGGCATCATACTCGAACCGGTGCACGTTGCCGTCCGGTTCCTCCAGCCGTATCAGGTTGTCCGCACGGTCATAGGCGTACCTGGTGGCATTACCTTTGACATCCACCGCCTGTATGAGCCTGCCCCTGCCGTCGTATTCCCACCTGCGGAACAGGCCGTTAGGAAACCGCAGCAGTTCGAGGTCGTAGCGGTCGTTGAAGGTGAGGGTATAGACGCGTCCCTGTCCGTCGGTAATGGTATGCAATACGCCTCCCTCGTAAGTGTATTTCACAGTCTCTCCGCTGAGCGTGGTGCGGCTGACGACACGGTCCATCTCGTCGTAATCCCAGGAGAGCTGTTTCCCTCCCGGCGTGCAGAGCAGGACGAGGTTACGGTTTCCGTCGTAGCTCAGGAACGTATCCTCGCCGTTCTCGTCCGTTATCCGGACAGGCTGACCAAACTCGTTGTAGGAAGTCTTGCGGGTATAGCCTTCGGGGTTGACCGTGACCTCCAGTTCCTGATATCCGTTGTACTGCTGGCGGGTGATTCCCCCATTGGCATCCACTATCTTGTAGATGAGCTTGTCCTCCCCGTAATGGTATTCGGTTTCGGCACCCTCCCCGTTACGGATATGGGTGTAGCCTTTGCCGTAATGGATAAAGTACTCCATGACACCGCCGTCCCCCCATGTATGCACACAACGGGCGTTCTCACCTTTGCCCTCGTATTCCCAATGGAAGGACATGCCTCCCTGGTTGGTCAGCTGTACCAGCAGATGCCCGTCGGTATAGACAAAATGCTTGCTGACATCCAGCGCGTCGGTGGTCTCCACCATGTCGCCCCGGTCGTCATAACGATAGCGGACAAGCCTGATCTCCTCGCCATCCTGTTTCATGGACACACAGCATACCCGTCCCAATTCATCGGTTTCCACCTTCAAGCGTTCCCCCCGAGAAGATACGATTCCCGCCAGTTTCCCAGCCGAAACGTATTCGAAACGGATGCGGAACCCATCTTTGGTGGATATGCCCGACACCATGCGGTATCCGAAACGGTTCTCCGGTCCGTTGAACCGGTATTGCAGTCCCCGGATGTCGGTCAGCAGATAACCCTGCCCGTCAAGCGTCCAGAGCAATTGTTCCTTGCGGTCAAAATAGGAATCCCCCGGTTCCAGCACGGGCAGGAAGGACTCCCGTCCGTCGGCATGGCGGAAGAGGAAAACCCCTTCTTCGAGCCGCCGGACGCCCAGGTTGTAACTGTGGTGCCAGTTGTAACCCAACGGGCCATCCACAGAGGCATCGCTGTAATAGGTGCGTTCCCACACGATGGGGATGGGGCCGGGCAGCTCGAAATCCACGTTAGTGTGGTACACCCTGCCTGTTGCCGCATCGACCGGCTCGCCGAATGTCTTGCATTTGATGGGCTGAAGAATGTCCGCCAGCCGGTTCTTTCCTTTCTTTCTCAGTTTGTCAATCAGGTCCTGGAACTTGTCGCCCAGTTTCTTCCACATTTTTCCCAGCCCCTTGAGCCCGAACTTCATTGCCAGCGCGAACATGTCGATGGTGGGCGGCCCGCCCACGAGCACCGGCTTGCCTACGGAAGTGATGGTGGAGAGCATGGATGTGGGTGCCAGCAACGCCTTGCTCACTTTCTTGGGCTTTCCCTTGCGGGGAATGGTCGGGATGCCGACCAGGTTGCAGGAGAGCGCCGGATGTGTCAGCGTGGAGCAGGGGGCACCGTCCGCCAGCACGGTTGCGCTGCCCATCCACATCTCCGACTCGGACATGCCGCTGACCAGCGGTGCCGGGTGCAGGACGAATGCAGGCAGGTGCACGATGCCTATGCCCGCCTGCGCAATCCACTGGTTATGCACCTTCACCGTAGGTGCCATCCCCTTGAGAATGCTGCACGCCACTCCCGCCACCCCTTCGGTGACGGGCGGCATGGCGGCGGCGATGCCTGCCATGATGTCCGCCATGAGGTCATATACTTTCCCCACATGCGGCACGGGCATGACGGGTGACGGCGGTGTGACCGTAGGGTGCATGTCTATCCCTATGGCAAGGTCGCCGAACTTGGCTACGGGCATGCCCGGCATGGATGGGAGCAGTCCGCCCAGTCCCGCCTGGAGCTTGTCCAGGGCAGCCTTTGAGTCGGCGAAAAGGTCGGAGAATCCCCGTCTGGTGCTGTTGTTGTCAACGGCATCAGCTATATTTTTCAACACATCTGACATAGTGAGAACGGTTTAGAAAAGTAAAGAAAGGAAACAGCCGGAGAGGTTAACCGGAATTCTCCGGCTGTTTCAGAAAAGGGATTGCTTATGCATCCTGTGCATAATCGCTGTTCCAGTCATTCTCGTCATCCCCCTTGGTGCCTTCCAACTTGATGACAAAACTCTTTGCCGGGAAGTAAGGAGTCAAGTGAATGTCGAGGAAAATGCGGTCTTTCTGTTTCGGGTCACGCTCGAAGCGGAGAATTTTGAATTTTTCAATCAGGCGTCCGGGACCCTGGATACTGTCCAGGAACTTGCTGATCTGTCCGCGCAAATCCCTCTCCGCCTTGCTGTTCCAGTTCTCGAAAGCGCGCCGGTTGAGGAAGTCCATCAATACCTTGGTCACCCAGTCGAACACACGTACCACCGAATAGGTCTGCAAGCCCAGGTTGTCGCCGTTGAACAACGTCTTGGCGGAGAACGCCATCACCTTGCCGTATTCCTTCACCATGGGAATCAGACCAATCTTCTCCAGTTCGGAAATCTCGCTCTTCTTCAGGTTGAAAGCCACTCCGTCCACCTCGCTCATGGAACCGTATTTCTTGCCAGCGGTGACCTGTGCCATCACTGTCTTGTACACGCTGCCCGCCAGTGCCGCGGAAGGCGGAATCAGCAAGTCCTCCGTCTCGCCCAGTTCGGCATAACGTCCACGTCCGACCAGGTAGTTGCAGGCCATACATACGTTGGACTTGTACACATCGCCTCCCGACAGGTTGGAGTCGAAGAACATTTCGATGACATCGTCCGGCTTTTCAAGGTCGGCGAAGTCGGTATAAATCATCACCTTGTTGTCATGCGCTATCTTCGCCCATTTCTCAATCACCTTGTTGGAACCCAGGTAGCCGGGGATGACCAGCAAGGAATAGTTGGTACGCAGGTCCAGACGGTCGTAGTTGGCACGCAGCTCGTCCGCAATGGCATCGATGAAGAAAGAGTTGTCCAGGTCGGTGAGCTGCTCCATGGAAGCATTGACGATGGAAATGTTCTTAATCTTGTCGGAATCCGTATTCTTGTAGAAAAGCATGACCGTACGGTATGACTTCTCCAATTGTTTCACCTCTTCCACCGCCTTCAGCTGGTTCTGGGAAAGCAGGTCGGAGACGGCCGCCGATTTCTTCTGGCACAGTTCGATCATTTCGCTGATGGACTTGTTGCCTTGCAGCATGTCCACCCACATTTCGAGCCGTTTTTCCAGCTCCTTGCGCTCAGGCGCCCGTTCGGGGTCTGTAAGGAAAATGTTACGGCGCGCCTTGCGCTCCGGGTTCAGGTTCTGTATGCCGTCCACAGAGGACTCCAGGACATTGAAACCACCAAACTTAGCCAGGACCTGTAGCTCCGCGTTCAGGTTTCTGGGCTGTGCCGCAGCCTGCTGTTGTTGTACGGCTGCCTCCCTGTGTGTGTTCTGTTCACTCATAGCTGTTGTCATTCATTTGCAGGGTTAGACTTCTCGTTTTTCTTTAAATCGTCCAGCATGGCAGAAAGCGAATTGACGAATGCCTCGCGTGTTGCCGGATTCTCCAATACCCGTTGCAGCACCTTGTTGGAGCGCAACGACTTCTCCATTCTGTCAGCGAACTGCTTTTCCGTATTCAGTCCTGACAGGAAATGACTTTGCTCCGTCATTTTCTTGACAGAAAAGTCCCCCACATTGTGAAAACGGAAGTTTTCCTCCACGGGAGCACCTTCCGCATCGGTGAACTCAATATCTATCTCCGGTAAGAAATGCGCGAAGACCTGGTCGATATTGGTCAGCCCCGTGATCACTTCGGGAGCCACCGGTTCGTCTTTAGTCAACTGCTCCACCAATAATGTCCGGTTTTGTGGAATTTCCGCAATGCCTTCGGAGGCGTCAATCTTCACTTCGTTTCCGCCGATTCCGTAATTTCCAAGATCCATAAATTCGATATTTAAGTTTAAACTATATGTTGATTAAATTCTCTTTCAGTTGAAAATACCTCCTTTTCTTCTGGCTTTTGCTTGCCGCATGGAGGGGTTCTCCACCAGTTCCTTCCAGTCCTCGCCCAGCCATTCGTGAAGCTGGTGTTCCAGTACCTCGATGTCAATCGGCGCACGCACCTGCCTGCCCGTATGGAGCGCCAGGTGTGCCGCGTAGGTGAAGGTGGAACCCCGTCTGATGTCTTCGGAAAGATAGCTTCCTCCCGCCAGTGCCAGCAGGAAATATTCGAACGCCTGTTCCAGCTTCCCTTCCTCGTACCGCAGGAAGCCGCACATCCGGTAGCCCTCCATGACATAATAGGGGTCCTTCCGTTCGACAGCTTTCCCGGCTATCTCCTCGTATAAAGCCACCGCCTCTTCGCGTTTTTTTTCTGCCGTCAGGATTGCCGCCTTCATGGAAACAGCCATCTTCCAGTAGCTGTATCCCGCCGCCTCGCCATCCTTCATCACCTTTTCCGCTTCGCGGATGGTCTTGTCGCTGTATCTCATGCTGCTTTTGTATTCGCGGATAGCATAGCAGGCTTCGGAAGCGATGAAGAGAGCGGATATCCGAATATTCGCATCCTTCAGTTCCCCGGCGATATCCAGGAGCTTCCTTATTTCCTTTTCCAGCAGTTTCAAGTTCTGTTTCTGCGTGCAGTCCATGACTGCCGTCACCTGCTGTTTGAACCGGTTCTCGGGCGCAATCAGGTCGTTGCCGGCATCCGCCCGTGCCATCCGGTTATGCAGTGCCGCCGCCATGTCAAGGCGGGGGCGTATGTGGACCACCTCCGGCGACTCGTCCAAAGCGACACTCCTGTTCTTTTTCAAATCAATGGTTGTCAGACGGATGCCCTGCGGGACACCCTCTTTCAGTACCTGTCCGAACCATTCCGTTCGGGGAAACTCCCCGGATTGTTCCGGAGGAAAATAGATGCAGAAGAAGGCATTCTCCAAACGGGATATGCACTCCTCCTTGAAGCGCAACATCTCCTTCCACAGGTTTGCCGCCGTGGGCTCGGCCGACGTGTCGGGGCGGTACTCCGTCTTGAGCAGCCCATCGTGCCGCAACGCCTTGAGCATGTCATCCTTCTCTTCCGCCTGCTCCTCAAACCATCCGGCATATTCCTGCCAAAGCTGTGCGGCATATTCGTCGTCATCGCCTCTGTAGGGCGTGTCGAAACGGAAAAATATGTCATCGAACTGTCCTACAGGGGAACGCTCTATCTCCAGAAACTTGTCCACCAGGTCCACATCGTTCCTTCCGACAATCCATATCGCCAGTTTCCAGTCTTTCTTTCCGGCTATGTCCGCCCAGTAATCGACCGCCTTGTAGTATTCCTGTATTACAGATGCTGATGCTCCCATATCCAATCCGTTTATGAATTAATTTTTACAATTCCTCCCGTTACGGTCATGTTTGCCGTTCCCTCCACAGTGAGGTTCGTGCCTTTCATGGTTCCGGTCTGTGTATTCAAGTCATATTCCTTGGCCGCCTCTAGCTTGATATTGGTGGCGCTGCCGTTGATGATGTTTTTTTCGCTGCTGAATACCATATTTTCGTTGCCCGAGACCAATGTAATGTTTTTCTTTCCTTCGATGGAAATCGTGTCTGCCTGCATACCGATGGACTTTTCGTCCATTACGATAACGGACTTGTCCTCGTTGGTGATGACTACGCTCTTTTTCGCCATAATCGTAATGGCGTCCTTTCCGTCCAGCAGGATCAGTTGTTTTCCCGTCCGGTCGGTGATGACAATGCTTCCCGTCTCATCATCGAAAACGATGGCGCTTCCGCTGCGTGTGATAATGCTTTTGGTCTTGTTGTCCTTGTCCCCTCCCTTTCCTGAAGCGGAATGGAACATGGCTCCGGTCACATAGGGGCGATCCGGATTGCCGTGTTCGTACCCCACCATGACCTGGTCACCGACTTCGGGAACAAACACCCATCCGCGGTTTTTGGATACGGCGTCGCTTACTCCCGCATTGGGGCTCTGCACCCTGATCCAGTTGGTTGTTTTCCCGTTTTTCTGCCAGTCGAAACTCACTTTCACCCGTCCCTGTTCCTTTTCGTCGTCATTTTTCTTCACCGTCGCAAGCTCGGGCAATGCCAGCGGGAGTTTTGCGTCGGGAACAGGGATGTTTACCGTTCCGTCAGGAATCCCGGCAAACGTGTTGGCATAATGCCCGTCACGGCGCACCTCGTGCGTGATTTCGGTGATGCGGAATTTTCCCAGAGGCGGCAGGTTCATATCACCGGGGAAAGAGACCTCAATGACTTCGCCTATCCGAATCCGGCATGTCTTTCCTATGCCCCTTATGTTCAACAAATTGGCACCGGACTCATTTTTGAGGACCTTCATCTGCCCGTCCAGTCCCGCCTTGTCAGCGATGTGCGGATTGGCGGCGGCAGTCGTCTTGGCCCCATACGCCTTTTCGGAACAGTCATGCGCAATGGACTGGAGGTCATTCATACCATCGGGTTTGGCGGGCGTGTCTGCATTATGTTGTTTGTTCTCCTGCGCTACATAATCGTATCTTGCAGATTTGCCCGGCACCAGATTTGCCACCAGACGTACCTCTTCCAAGTCCACATCGTACATGATCTTTTCCGTGTTGTCCTTGTCGGGTTTGCCGAAATAGACTTTTTTCCCGTCGTAATAGAACCACTCGCCATATTGGGCGGAGAGCCGATTCATAAAGTCGAAGACGCTCTCGTTGTACTGCGCCATGTAAGGAATTTTGGCGGAGTATTTGGGATTGGAAGCCAGCGGGACCTTCCCGTATTCCTGTGTCGCCTCCTTTATGATGGCGGAGAGGGTCTGGTCCATCCACGAGTCAAGCGTCCCGTTGTTCTCATACAATATCGTGGGGCTTGCTCCGTGAATGGCCACTCCGCCCGCCTCACCCATGCTTCCGACCATTTCTACCTGTGTGACAACCCCTTCGAAGTCATAACTTTCGCCCGTCTGCTTGTGAGCGAACGAGATGCTGACAGTCTCCCCGATGTAATTGATGAATTTTTCAGGTGTCTGCTTGAACGTATTGCCGGGCGAGAGGTAATTCACAATTACAGTAAAGGCGTGATGCCGGTTAAACCGCTGATGAAGCCGTAGTGAAACGAACTTCTGTTCCTCTCCTTTCACTGTCACCTTGGTAGTTACCAAATTCAGAAAACTTGCTCCCATACTATCTTTTGCTATGAAAATTAATTAATCAAACCGACCAGTCGGTATGTTTTTTGGTGCCGAAATAACCGGAATTGGTATATTCCGGCACCTTAAAAACTTTGATTAGAAAACAACCGTTAGTTATTTTCCGGCCAATCCTGTACAAATGTAGCCTCGTCCATCTTCACTGTCTGTGCGGAAATGGCGAACTTGATTGTCATCGGATAGGGGTTGGCCACATTCAGTGCCTCCTCGTATTCCACCACGTAACCGTTCTCAAATACCAATTCTTTCATCTTGGCATCCTCATCCGCTTTTTTGAAGACGATGCTTCCGTTTACGGGCTGATACTGTTTGAACATCTTGTCCAACACAATGGTGTCCGGAGTAGATTCAACTTCTACATAGATTTTACCACCATAGATGTCAGATGCCGGACGGCCTTTGGGATCCACATCGCGATTGAACTTGACATCCCATCTCAATACATCAAACTCTCTTGAGTCTGAAAACTTAAATGACGCTTTAAATGCCATATTCTCAAAGTTTTAAAGTTTGTAAAAAAGTTGATTACGGAATTTCCGGCTACCGGCGGTTCGGCGCCTCCTCACCTTTAGCTTTCAATTTCCGGCGACTAATATATGGAGCTTTCTGAAAATTACAAAAGTTTTTCGGGAAATTTTTTGCGATATTTTTTGGTTTTTTCAAAAATTATGTTCGTTAACATAAAAAAAACTGCCTAGAAAAGTGGCGGGCTTATTTTTTTGCCTTATATTTGCAATGTTCTCCTGCGCAATTTTTAAATCTTATTGATTATGGATACAGGAGTTGGTTTCATTAATCTTGATGATTCTGTAAAAATTGCGCTTAACATAGCACTTGCAGTGGCTCGTGAAAATGCGAACGAGTGTTATACTCCCTCGCATTTGTTGAAGGCTCTACTTCATAAAGATGTAGGGCTAAGAGATTTTATAATAAGTATAGGTAAGGATTTGGGGTATCTGGAGGAATGGGCGGATGTCCATATCGAACAATGTCCGAAATCCACCCGGTTCGCCGAAATCAAGCCGTCGGAGAAGATTGACGCCGTTTTCCGTGCAGCTGACGACGCTCGGATACAGATGGGGCTGTTTGACATCAATCCCATCTGCGTGTTGCTGGCACTGACGAAACCGGGCATCGCCTTTTCCAGTGACCAGCTCAGGTCTTTCCCTATCCTGGAGAAAGATATCTATTCCATATATACAGGTAACGAACTGGCGGGAGTTTCCGGCAACGTGCCGGAGAGTTTCATTCAAAGTTCCGTTTCTTCTTCCACTTCCTTTCTCGCCAAGTATTGCGTGAACCTTACCGCCACCGCAGCAGACAGGCTTTACCCGACCATCAACCGTGACCGGGAGAACCGCATGGTCATGGAGGTACTGGGCAGCCGCAGCAAATCGAACGTGCTGATTGTCGGTGACGCCGGGGTGGGGAAAACAGCCCTAGTGTATGGGCTTGCATGGAACATAGTCAACCATAAGGTGCCTTCGTTCTTGGAGGGAGCCCGTGTGTTTGAGCTTGACAATGCCTCGCTCATAGCAGGCGCCACCTACAAGGGGGAGATAGAGGACCGTTTGAAAAATATCGTGAAAGAGTTGCGCGGCATTGACAACGCCATCCTGTTCATTGACGAGATTCATATCCTGCTGGACAGCCGGCAGGGCAATTCCGGCGCCGGCAATGTGCTGAAGCCCGAATTGTCGCACGGCGACCTGACCGTTATCGGTGCCACCACCATTGACGAATACCGTAAGATTATAGAGCCTGACCATGCGTTCAACCGCCGTTTTGAGGTGGTGCAGGTCAATGAGCCTGACTTGAAGTCCGCCATACAGATGTTGCATTCCGTCCGGCAATCATACGTGGAGTACCACCGGGTGGGAATCAGCGACGATGCCGTGGCGGAATGCGTGCGTCTTGCCAAGCGGTATGTGAAAGACCGCCGTTTGCCCGACTCCGCCATCGGTCTGCTGGACATGACACTTTCGGCCATCAAGATGGTCAATGAAACAGGAAAGAAGGATACGGAAGCCTTGCTTGCCCGACTGGACGAGATAGAAAAGGAGGAAAAAGCACCTCAAGAAAAGGTGGAAGAGCTGAAAACGCTGCTTTTTCTGATGCACAACAAATTAAGCCCCATCCTTCTGGGCGTGGTTTCCGATGAGGCGGATATCCATGAATTGCAGGAGTATGAAGAGCTGGCGGCTTACCTGCGGAGCGCATTGGCTGCCATCCTGTCATTTGCGGAAAAGAGCATAGAGGAGGTAGGAATTTATGAGGTTGCCGCCGTTGTCGCCGGCAAGACGGGTATTCCTATCGGCAAGATACAGTCGCAGGAGAAGGAACGCCTGCTCAACATGGAAGACTACCTGCGCCGTCGGGTTGTCGGTCAAGACCAGGCGCTGAAAACGCTGACCGATGCCATTCTTGAATCCCGCAGCGGTATGAACAAGCCGGGCCAGCCCATCGGTTCCTTCTTCCTGCTGGGGCCTACCGGTACCGGTAAGACCGAACTTGCCAAGGCACTGGCGGAGGCGCTGTTCAACGATGAAAAGTCCATGATCCGTTTTGATATGTCCGAATTCAAAGAGGAGCACTCCGCCGCCTTGCTTTACGGGGCGCCTCCGGGATACGTGGGCTATGAGGAGGGCGGTATGCTGGTGAATAAAATCCGCCAGCAACCCTATGCGGTGGTCCTCTTTGACGAGATAGAGAAAGCGCATCCGTCCGTTTATGATATTTTCCTGCAAATCATGGATGAAGGGAAACTGCATGACCGTCTGGGCAAGGAAGGGGACTTCTCCAACTCCATCGTGCTGTTTACCTCCAATGTGGGCAGCGAATGGCTGACGAAGCAGTTGGAATCGGGCAATGTGCCGGCTACCACCCAGATCATGGAGGTGATGGGGCAGTATTTCCGTCCGGAGTTCCTGGCGCGTCTGTCGGAAATCGTTCCGTTCTCTCCTATCCGTGAAGACATCCTGTTGAAGATATTCGATATACAGTTCAACAGTGTCAGGAAACTGCTGGACAAGCAAGGTATCGGTATCACCATCAGTGACGATGCCCGTAAAATGCTTGCCCACAAAGGATTCACTCCCAAATACGGCGCCCGTCAGGTTGCCGGGGTTATCCGCAACTACCTGCGCAGACCGATTTCGCGGCTTATCATCAATGAAGAGCTGTGCAAAGGAAAAAATCTGGAGGTGGGTCTGGACGAACAGAATGAATTAACCTGGAATATTCACCAATAATCAAGTACAGTATGTTTGGATATACAGTATTCTTAAAGATCGGCAATCTTGCCGCTTCCTCGCTGGTCGATATGTATAAGGACAGTTACCAGCTTATCGGCTGTGAGTTCGGGTTCGCCCAGGGGATAGACATCAAAGGACAGGCCCAGACCGAGGTGAAAGGCGGTACGTTCTATGTGACTTATCCCCATCTTCCCAACCGTGACATGATCCAGTGGATGCTGGATGCCCGCAAGTATCAGAACGGAGCCATCGTGGTCCATGACAACCAGGGTTCCACGCTCGAAAAGATACTCTTTGAGAAAGCGACCTGTGTGGATATGGAAATCAGCTATATCCGGCAGGGGAAAAGCTATATCGCAACCAAGTTGACCGTGCAGGCTCAGAAACTGACGTTCGGCTCGGAGGAATTTGAAAATCAGTGGGTATTTTAAAAACAACAATGTTATGGGACTCTTTAGTTTTCCGCAAGTGGACAGCAATGTGAATGTCATATTCAGTGTTGACGGTGACGAGTATGCAGTGGAACAGTTCAAAATCGGTTTTCACCAGCCTGTCGATGGCATAAAGAACCAGCCGGAAGGGGAAGTGCGCGGCGGACGCATCATGATAACCCTTTCGCAAACAGTGAAGAACAACATCTACGGATGGGCCGTGAAACCATGGATGAAGAAGAGCGGGGCGATACTGTTCAAGACCGGTACGTCCGGGGTGATATTTGAGGTGGCGTTTACGAATGCGTATTGTATCAGTTTGAAGCGTTCAATAAACATTGGTATAGGTCTAAGCACCAATTTAATACTGTCTCCTGAAAGTGTGAATTTGAATGGTATTGATTTTGATAATAACTGGGTTAAGTAGCAAGATATATTATGCCTATACAAAATGATAATGTAATTATAAGCCCTAATGATTTCTTGGAGAATAATAAAAGGGGAGAATTTTATACAGGTCATGTCTTTGGATTAGGTTATGCCTTTGTGCAACATCTCCCCGTTGAAGTATTCTCGGGTACAGATTGCTATCATCCAATAATTGACATACAATGTATAGACCAGTCTGAAGAATGTATTCAAGAAGGATTTGATATTGTTGTGGAAAGACTTAAAAGAAAAATCTTGAAAACAGACATGGCTGGTCGCTATTATGTTGTTTATCAGGGGAAGCAGTTGTTTTTACCTAGTCCTGATTCTTTAAAACTTAGTATAAAAT
>CEBV01030376.1_pt1 | contig 12410 bp, 16 predicted proteins | sample 554741 | NCBI WGS metagenome assembly CEBV01 (sample SAMEA3182070, study PRJEB8094) | gut metagenome | biome: human; feature: gut; material: Stool; isolation source: human stools | place: Canada | collected 2011-11-22 | reverse complement strand
CTCCCGGTTTAACTCGAAAGCTAAAAACAGCAGTAAACCACGAAAACAGCACATATGAAAAAAGCAGCTACATTGCTGTAACTGCTTGATTTTCATTAGTGGGAACATGCGGATTTGAACCGCAGACCTCCTGCTTGTCGAGCAGGCGCTCTAAACCAACTGAGCTATGCTCCCGGCACAAAAAAGGCACCTAATGATGGCGCATTCAGCACCTCTTAATATATGATAGCACTGCAAATATAAATGTTATAAATAACATTTCAAAAGTAGCAGCCTATTTTTTGTGTTTTATCACAAGAAATAGGCTGAATACAATAAAGGGGACTATTTTTTCAGAAATATACGCTCGCGGCAGGGATTTCGTTATATTGGCATGAGAAAACTTTTTGAGTTATGGCAACGGTACACATTGAGGATAGCAATCCGGAAGGACGGTGGCTACTCGACCTTATCAAAGGCCCAAGAGCATGACGATCGAGCCGAAAAAGAAAGAGACCAAGACCGTCGGTGCATGGGACGCAGCCCTTGCCGCAGGTGCCGTGCCCCTCGAAGAGTTCAACGTAAAATTCGAAACCAAAATCCCAAAAGCTTATAAGCAATAATGCGTGACGTCATTGTATCCCCGGCAGTATTGGGCAAGTTATCTGATTTGGTTTCCTATCTCAAGGACGACATTAAGCTCTCTTTAAGAAGCGGCACAGGCATACCGTAGTCGGTTTGTTGAATTTATCAGGACATTCAGTGCCGAGCCCCTCCCATGCCGATTCAAGTGGGTTGTAAACTGGACTACCGTCGTGCGGTATTCGAGAAACATTGGGTCTTAGCCTACCAGATCTTTGACGAAGGTATTATCATTCAGGATATATCCCATACGTCACTATTGAAGGAATAAAAGATTTACAAAGCCCCGGAACGAAAATTCGTTCCGGGGCTTATTTTCTTTGGATCCTTACAGACAATATAGGTTGAAGAAAGTAAATTCCCAATTATCGGGCACCCCCAGTCTCGTTTAGGTACATAATAGCATAAAAAATTGTCGTCAGCTATGCTACTTTAACCTATCTGCTTTTGACATTTTTTTCGATTTTGGCCTTAATTATTACGAGTATCTGCGTGCGCTGTCGGAGATGTCCACGGTGCGCTACAACGGATCGATGCGGTTCGTCAAGAGGTTCGCAACATTGGATACAAAGTTAAACAATCCCTCATCCAGACTTTAATACCTTATTTTCTTCACGGATTCTGACGTGCAGCACGGCTGCATTGAGCAAGCTGAAGAGGATCGCTGTCACATAGAGATGAAATATAAGCGGGATGAGCGCTATTTCGGCGACGACCGCAATGTAGTTGGGGTGCTTCATGAACCGGTAAGGGCCTTTCCTCACCAGCAGACAACCGGGAATCCGGTAAATCCTCGTATTCCAGAACCTGCCGAGCGAAAGCACCGCCCACGCCTTGAAGGCGAGCAGCAGAAAATAAAGCGCCAGCAGCGTAACGCTAAAAGATTCGGTCGGATTAAAAAGGTGTTCGGTAACGAGGGACAAGAAAAAAAGGACGTGCAGCAGGACGATATAGCGGTAATGCGCACGTCCGTACTCCACAGCGCCGTGTCGCAGCAGCCACCGCTCGTTCCGGCGTGCCAGCAGCAACTCCGAAAGACGGAGCACCAGCAGGAATGCGATAAAGAGCCAGAACGCCATCGCTATCGTTTCATATCGAGCAACACCATCTCGCTCGAAAATCCGGGGCCCATCGCCATCATCAGTCCGTAACCCGGTTCGCACCCCCGCATCATGCGTTCGAGCACGTACAGAACCGTGGCGCTCGACATGTTCCCGTAATCCCGCATCACCTCGCGCGTGGTGCGCAGGGAATCGCCATCCAAGGCCAGAGCCGCTTCGTAGGCACTTAGCACCTTTTTTCCGCCCGGGTGGAAGATAAAATTTCGGATTTCGGCAAGCGTCAGGCCGTGCTTGGCCAGAAATCCAATCACATCCTTGCGGGCATTCGCTTCGATCAGAGTCGGTATTCCCGGCGAGAACAAAACTTTAAAGCCGCTATCGGTGAAATCCCAGCCCATGATCTCCAGCGTATCATAGTAGAGCCGGCTTTCCGCCGCCACGAAGTCCGCCCCGTACCCCGCGATACGCCTTTGCCCGTCGCCCAGGATTAGGCAAGCCGCCGCGCCGTCGGCGAACAGGCACGAGCCGATGAAGTTGCTTTTGCTGGCGTCATGGCGCAGAAAGGTCAGCGAGCAGAGTTCCACGGCGACGAGCAGCACCACGGCTCCGGGATCGGCCTTCGCCAGCGCGCAGGCCTTCGCCAGGCCCGACACGCCGCCCGCGCATCCGAGCCCGAAGAGGGACATGTGCCTGACATGCTGATTCAACCGCATTTTATTTACAATAAGAGCATCGAGGCCCAAGGTCGCCAGCGCCGTCGTGGAGACGAACACCAGGTCAGTGATCCTCTTTTTCGAGAGCCCGGCCGTGGAGAGACACCCTTCGGCCGCCCTGACCGAATAGTCGAGCGCAAGGCGAATATATTCCCGGTTCTACTCCTCGAAAGTATGGTCGCGGAGATACCAGCCGAGCGGCTCGCACAGGTTGCGAAATTCGATCCGGGTGTCCTCGAAGACCAAAGCATCCGTGCGATGTCCGGAAACGAGGAGGCGAAGACCTGCCTTGAAAGATCCCTGACGGCACGCTGGGGCACCCTGTAAGGGAAATCTATGGTGGAAACTACGGTTATTGAAGGCATGGCTATGTGTGTTATGAGGGTATTTATCGGCGCAACGGATCATGCAATAATCATGCAGACACGTTCGGGCTCGGTTTTTGCTTCAGTTCGTTGAAAATCAACCGACATTGAGAACAGTTATCATAGGGGCCGGCTTTGCGGGGCTTTCTGCTGCATGCTACATGGCGCGTGAGGGACATGAAGTCATCTTACTGGAGAAAAACAGTTCGCTCGGAGGCCGGGCCCGTCAGCTGGTGCGCGACGGATTCCGTTTCGACATGGGGCCGACGTTCTACTGGATGCCGGATCTCATCGCGCGTTTTTTTGCCGATTTCGGGCAGAAACCGCAGGATCATTTCACGCTGCGCCGGCTCGATCCGTCGTACGAGATCGTCTTCGCAGAGGGAAACCGGATCGCGCTTCCGGCCGGAGAACAGGCCGTCACGGCGCTTTTCGAGGAGATCGAGCCGGGCAGCGGAAAGTTCCTGAAGCAGTTTCTGCGCTCGGCGGAATTCAACTACCGGACAGCCGTGGACAAAGTCATTCAGAAGCCAGGGCGATCCCCGCTGGAGCTGGTCATGCCGGAAACCATCGTCCGCCTGCCGCAGTTCGTGCGGAGCGTCGCCCACACAATCCGGCGCGGGGTGAAGGACGAACGTCTGCGCCGCGTGCTGGAGTTCCCGGCGCTCTTCCTGGGCGCCCAGCCGGAACAGACCCCGTCGTTCTACCGCCTGATGAACTATGCCGACATGGGGTTGGGAACCTGGCACATCGAGGGCGGGATGGCGCAGCTGGTCGCCGCCATGGAACGGCTGGCCCGGACACTGGGGGTAGAGATACTCACCGACCAACCCGTGCGGAAGATCCTCGTCGAGGGGAACCGGGTGCGCGGCGTGGCCACCGACCGGGGCCGTTTCGAGGCCGAGGTCGTGATCTCCGGCGCCGATTACCGGCACACCGAGCGGCTGCTGCCGGGGCATCTGCGCAACTATCCCGAGATGTACTGGCACCGCAAGGTCTTCGCCCCCTCGGCCATGCTGTTCTACATCGGCTTCGGCCGGCGTGTGAAGGACGTCAGCCACCACACGCTTTTCTTCGACACCTCGTTCGAAGAGCACGCCTCGATGATCTACGACACCCCCGGGTGGCCGGAAAAACCGCTGTTCTACGCCAGCTTCCCCTCGGTGAGCGACCCGACGCTCTGCCCCGCGGGGTGCGAAACGGCCATCGTCCTGATCCCCGCGGCGGCGGGCCTGAAGGAGTGTCCCGGAATCCGGGATCGTTATTTCGCGCAGGTGATCGACCGGATGGAGCGCCTGCTGGGGCAAAGGCTGCGCGAATACGTGTTGTTTCGGGAGTCCTATGCCGCATCGGACTTCATCCGGGATTACAACGCCTGCCACGGCAATGCCTACGGACTTGCCAACATCCTGTCGCAGACGGCGTTCCTGCGGCCGAAGGTCTGCAACCACAGACTCCCGAACCTCTTTTACACGGGACATCTGACCGTGCCGGGGCCCGGGGTTCCCACGGCCCTCGTGTCGGGAAAAGTGGCGGCCAGCTGCGCCCTGGCACGGCTTGCAAGTTCGAACCCACATAAAACATACAGTTATGGATCCACTTTACGATAAAGTCTGCTTCGGGACGAGCCGCCTGGTCACCCGTCGTTACAGCACCTCGTTCTCGATCGGGGTGCGCTGCCTGGGCCGGGAGATCCGCGACGCCGTATACGGGGTCTACGGATTCGTGCGCATCGCCGATGAGATCGTCGACACCTTCCTCGAAGAGGATCGGGAAGCGCTACTCGACGAGTTCGAGGCCGAATACTACCGCGCCCTGGAGCGGGGCATCAGCACCAACCCGGTGATACATGCCTTCTGCCGGGTCGTGCGCCGCTACCGGATCGACGACTCGCTGGTGCGGGCCTTCCTGGAAAGTATGCGCATGGATCTGCACCGCAACCGCTATACGGAAGATGAACTGGGGGAGTATATCTTCGGATCGGCGGAGGTGGTCGGGCTGATCTGCCTCCAAATATTCGTGCAGGGCGACCGGGAGCGATACCGGCAGCTGGAGTCCTATGCGCGGCGGCTGGGCGCGGCCTTCCAGAAGGTGAATTTTCTGCGCGATCTGAAGGACGACCGGGAGGCGCTGCACCGCATCTATTTCCCCCAGCTGAAAAACGGTACGCTCACCGAGGAGGTCAAGAAGCGGTTGCTCGACGACATCTACGAAGACTTCTCACAGGCGCGGGAAGGCATCCGCCGGCTGCCGGACTGCGCCCGGCTGGGCGTCTACACCGCCTATCTGTACTACCTCGCGCTTGCCAGGGCCATTGCGGCGACCCCCTGCGAACGGCTGTCCGAAACACGCATCCGGATATCGAACCTCCGCAAGCTGCTGCTTTTCGGCCGTGCGTACCTCACCCGAAAATCCCTGCGCACATGGTGATCCTCGTCGATCGTTACGACAATCCCGTCGGGTCGGCCCCCAAGCTGGAAACCCACGAACGGGGATTGCTCCACCGGGCTGTTTCGGTGCTTCTGTTCAACGGCCGCGACGAACTGCTGATCCAGCGCCGTGCCGCGGGAAAATACCATTCGGGCGGCCTGTGGGCGAATACCTGCTGCGGCCATCCCTCCCCGGGCGAATCCTGCATGTCGGCCGCCGCGCGGCGGCTGCGGGAGGAGTTGGGGCTCGCCGCCGCGCTCAATCCCCTGCGGACGTTCATCTACCGCGCCCGGCTCGACCGGGGGATGCAGGAGTATGAACTGGATCATGTGTTCGTGGGGCGGAGCGACCGGATGCCCGTGCCCGACCCAGAGGAAGTATCCGACTTCCGCTATCTGCCCATGCCGCAGATCAGGGAGGAGATGCTGCTGCATCCCGGACGTTACGCGGTGTGGTTCCGGATCATGGTATGCGGTTTCGAAAAAGGGGTGACGGGATGAGGACTTCGATCATAGGGGCCGGGATCGGCGGCCTGGCGGCAGCCATACGGCTGGCCGCCGCGGGGGACGAGGTAACCGTCTGGGAGAAGAACCCGGAGCCGGGCGGCAAGATATCGGAGCTGCGCATGGGCCCCTACCGGTTCGACACCGGGCCCTCGCTCCTAACCCTGCCAAACCTGGTCGGGGAACTCTTCACGCTGTGCGGCGAACGGATGGAGGAGCACCTTCCGATGCGGAGGCTCGACGCCTCCTGCCGCTATTTCTATCCCGACGGCAGCGGCTTTACATTCTACCACGATCGGCAAAAACTGATGCGGGAACTCTCCGAGCAGGGCTTCGCCGAGTGGCCGTCGATCGGGCGGCGGCTGGCGGCAGCGCGCGAGGCCTACGAATTGAGCGCCCCGGTCTTCCTGTTCAACGATTTCCGCCCGTTCACGCAGTTCAACACCCCTCCCTACCGCCGGATCGCGGCCAATCCAGGCAAACTCGATTTCCTGCGCACGATGCACGGCGCCAACCGGCGCGACTTCAGCGATCCGCGGCTCATCCAGCTCTTCGACCGTTACGCCACCTACAACGGTTCGAGTCCCTACCGCGCTCCGGCGACGCTGAACATGATCGCACACCTGGAGCATAACCTCGGAGCCTGGTTCCCCGAAAACGGCATCCATTCCATCGCCCGGGAACTCTACGGCCTGGCCTGCAGGCAGGGCGTGCGGTTCCGCTTCTCGTCGCCGGTGGAGAAAATCGCCGTGCAGGAGGGAGAAGCCGTCGGACTGTGCGCCGGCGGACGCCTTGTGCGCTGCGAGCGGGTCGTCTCCGATATCGATGTCCGCTACCTGGCCGACCATCTGCTCGAAAAACACCCCTTGCGCAGGCGGCTGCGCCGGGCCGAACCCTCCTCCTCGGCCCTGATCTTCTATTGGTGCGTGGAGCGGGAATTCACGCAGCTGGGGCTGCACAACGTCTTCTTCAGCGGGGATTATGGTGCGGAATTCCGGCATTTGTTCCGGGCCGGGGAGATGGCGGACGATCCCACCGTCTATCTGTTCATCAGCTCCAAAGCCGTCGCCGGGGATGCTCCGCGGGGGTGCGAGAACTGGTATGCGATGGTCAACGCCCCGGCCGACCGCGGGCAGGATTGGAAGCGGCTCGTCGAGCGCACGCGGGAGCTTGTGCTGTGCAAACTCGGCGGAGCGCTGGGTGCGGATGTCCGCCGCTGCATCGCTTCGGAGCGGGTATGCACCCCTCCGGATATCGAAGCGCAGACGATGAGTGCCTGCGGCGCGCTCTACGGCGCCTCGTCCAATTCGCCCCTCGCGGCATTCCTGCGCCATCCCAACAGACTCGCGGCCGTCCGGAACCTCTATTTCGTCGGCGGAAGCGTGCACCCCGGCGGCGGGATACCCCTCTGCCTGGCCAGTGCCAGGATCGTATGTGACCGGATTGCGGCAGGAAGATGATGTACACGGGAAAGATACGTGCGCGGGAGCGCTCGATGCCGCAGGTGTTCGCCCGTTTTTATACGGTAGGAGCGCTGCTCTGGCTGCTGTCCCCAACACGCGGGCTGTTCGTGGCGATCACCTCGCCGTCGCTGCTGCTCACTGTCGCCGGGGCTTTTCTCTTCCACCGCGGGTGGAACCTGCGGACGGTGCTCTGGTTCGCGTTCATCGTCGTCTCGGCATTCTGTCTGGAGTGGGCGGGGGTTCACGACCAACGCATCTTCGGCCGTTATGCCTACGGCCCGGGCCTTGCGCCGCTGGTGGACGGCACACCGCTGATCATCGGACTGAACTGGCTGTGGCTGGTCTATGCTTCGCACGACATTGCAGAGCGGCTGGTTCGTGGCACGGGATTCCGCATATTGACCGGAAGCATCCTGATGACGGGCTACGACCTTGCGTTGGAATGGGCCGCCCCGGCGATGCGGATGTGGCATTTCGACGGCGCGTACGCCCCGGTGCGGAATTTCGCGGTCTGGTTCGCCACGGCGGTCGTTTACCACAGCGGCGCCGAAGTGCTGGCAATACGCAGCGACAATCGTCCGGCCCGCATCCTGTTCGGCATTCAGGTGCTTTTCTTCCTGGCGATCGGCCTCCTGGCGCAAATCCTGCCCGTATGATCCGTGCCCGCCATACCTTTGCCGGAAGGCTCATCGCCGGCTTCCTTGCCGGGCCGCTGCTCGGCAGCGCCTTCCGCGAGATCCACTTCATCGGCGACGCCGGCGATGACGGGCTGCCCGTACTGATGCTGGCCAACCATTTCTGCTGGTGGGACGGCATCATCCAGTACCGGCTCAACCGGGAGCAGTACCGCCGCAGGCTCTATGTGATGATGCTGGAGAAACAGTTGGAGGAACACCCTTTGCTGGCTCGCTGCGGCTGTTTCTCGGTGCGCAAAGGCAGCCGCAGCATCCTCGAAACGCTCGACTACTGCACGGAGGTGATGCGCTCGGCGCAAAACATGCTGCTGATCTTCCCCCAGGGGGAGATACAGAGCTTACACCGTACCGCGCTCGACATGCAACCGGGCGTGGGCTATCTGCTCGACCGCATCCCGGGCGATTACAACATCCTGCTGAACATCAACCTGCCGGACTACGGATCGCACCGCAAACCATCACTGAACTGCTACTGCCGCACGCTGCGGCGTGCGGATCTGCCTGACGCGCCAACGCTGGCAAGGGAGTGGAACCGTTTTTATACCATTTGCAAGAATCGTCAAATCGACGCCCCATGATATTACTCGGATGGATCATGTTTGCTTTCGCATTGATACGTCTGTGCATCAGCGTCGCGAACTGGGCCGGAAAACCCTTTTGGCGACGGAGCAGGACGCGTTATGTCGCCCTGCCGGAAGTTTCGGTGCTCATACCCGTCCGCAACGAGGAGCGGCATATCGGTCACCTGCTGAGCGACCTGTCGGCCGGGAGCGCCGGCATCCGCGAGATTCTCGTCTACGACGACCGTTCGACCGACGCAACGGCCGACACCGTGCGCCGGTACGCCCGGAAGAATCCCAGGATAAGGCTGCTTTCCGGAGGTGACCTGCCTTCCGGATGGCTCGGAAAGAATCATGCCTGCCACTGTTTGGCGCAGCAGGCGGCGGGTGATTACCTGCTGTTCCTCGATGCCGACGTGCGTATTCGGGAGCAGGCTGTCGTCCGTGCGCTGCGGTATGTGCAGCGCACCGGGGTCTCCCTGCTTTCCGTATTTCCGCATCAGCGGATGCCCGACCCGGGCACGCGGCTTGCCGTGCCGCTGATGAACTGGGTGCTGCTGAGCCTGCTGCCGCTCGCGGCGGTGCGCCGTTCGCGCCACCCGGCGCTCTCGGCGGCCAACGGACAGTTCATGTTCTTCGATGCCGCCTCGTACCGGGCCCTGCAGCCCCACCTGCTATGCCGGATGTCCCCTGCTGAAGACATCGCCATCGCCCGGGAATACAAACGTGCGGGACGGCCGGTCGCCGTATTGCTGGGACGCTACGACATCGAATGCACCATGTACGACAGCCTGGGCGATGCGGTCGCCGGATTTTCGAAGAACTTTTTCGCCTTTTTCGGGGGCAGCGAACTGCTGTGCTACCTTTTCGCCGCCGCCACCACCACGGGGCCGTTCGTCCTTTTCCTCGCTGCGGGAGCGGTTCCCGGCCTGGTCTATCTGGCCGCCGTCGTGCTCATCCGCATTTTCGTCAGCTCGGCAAGCCGTCAGCCAGCCGTTGCCAACCTCCTGCTGCTCGTTGCTCAGCAATTCGTGCTGTGGCGGATAATCCTGGCGGCATCCCTTCAGAAACGAAAAAAGAACCTGTTGTGGAAAGGACGCAACATATACATCCGGGGATGACTTTTCCTTACTTCGGCGAACCAAGCACCCGCGACTTCGGGCCACACCATGCGGAAAGTGACCAGATTGGCGTCGGTCTCGATGAACTCCGAGGCAGCACACGCTTGGACAACCCCGCGAACAACAGTTCGCGCACCTCTTCCACAAGGCCGCTGCCGACGCGCCCGGTGATCTGGCAACGGCCTTCGCGGGGCATCAGGGCCAGCAGCAGCGAGCGCACCTGCCCCCGCTCGGCGCCGGCTCCCTCAGAGAATCCGACCACCACGGCGTCGATCGAGTGGCGCGGCTTGATCTTGTAGACGAACGGCAGGTCGCTCCGGACTACCCCCCCCCGGATTTCTCCCCTACGACCCACTTTTCGTAAATCCTGGATACCTGCTGCGGGTTTTTGGCGACCTCCATGTCCACCTCGCGGATCAGTTCCCCGCGGCCGAACACCTCATGCAGTTTTCCCATGTCCGGTCGAAACGCCCCCGCCACGGCTTGCCGTCCAGTTCGGCAATGTCATATACGGGCAGCCGGAGCGTTCCGCTCCGCTTTTTGTCGGCCAGCGCCGCCAGCAGGTCTTTGAGCCGTCCCCGCCTTCCGCATTTCTCGGCGTATATCTCCCGCATATGGCGAGAAATATGTTCGTTGACCTCGCGGACAAAAGCCCTATACGCCGTGGCACGGCTCGTGGCCACGCCCACGCCTCTCTTTTTGTAGAACTCCTCGGGAAGCAACTGGCAGGGAGTGAAAAAATCCCCGCCGACGCTGGTGTATGACCTGCAGCACTAATGTGTACAGCTTTAAAACCTGCCGAACCCGTTTGAAAATATCCAATTGAATTCATGTCGGAATACCGGAAATACCAGGCTCTCGCAGTGGACGACTGCACCGCGGAAACCCATACGGACGGGCATAATGCGAGACCCGAAAAGGGCTAAAAAAAGAAACTCTCCCGGTATTTCGAAGGCGTCATGCCGGTATAGCGGCGGAAGTAGCGGCTCAACGTCGCCTGGTCGGGAAAATGCATCCGGATGGTTATGACTTTTATATCCAGTGAGGAATCCCGGAGCAGCGCCTTGATCTCGAAAATCGTGTAATAGACGATCCAGTCATGGGCGGACTGTCCGCTGACGCTCCGGATCAGGTTCGTGAGGGATTTCGGGGTAAGACCCAGTTTCCTTGCATAGTAAGCCACGTCCTTGTCGGGGGAATGCTCCTCGACGATATAGTGCATAAACAGGAAAGCAGTCTCTTCCTTATGCGTATACCGGGTCTTTTCCGCCGCGGGATCGCTGATGTAGACCGTATAAACCGTCCAGTAATAGGTTCTCAGAAACTGCACGATCGTCTCTCGCCTGCAGACCAGCGGGGCGTTATCGTTCCAGAAAGCCAGCAGGTCGCAGAAGTGTTTGAAACGCGCGATGTAACTTTCGTCGGGTTCGGATGCTATATGCCTGCGCATGTAGGCGAAGAACCCTGGTCGCAGCCTGTACAATCCGCTCAAAATGTCCGTGAACAACGTAAGCCCTACGCAAAAAAAAGCCATCCGGAAATCGGCGCTCACATTTTTTATCGATACAAGTTGCCACGGCAGCAGCGTAACGACAATCCCCGGCGTGATCCTGAACCTTTCGTCGAATACATGGATGGTCGCCGTACCCGATATGCAGACAGCCCCGATCCCCTCCCGGAGATAGGAGGGACAATCAGATACGGGAAAGTCGGCAAGTTCCGTACTAATTCGAAACTCCTCCGGCAACTCCCGCATCGGTAATACCGTCCGCAACTTTTTGCTCATAGACATCCGTTATTTCGGTGCAAAATTACTCATTCCCATCGCCCTGTTTTCGACTGATTTTCCTCATTATCTGGCAATCATGGCCGTGTTGCGCCATAAATTATCGTTTAGGGTCTAACTTTGCAAAGCGGAAGCCCTATGGGGATCCGTGCCGCTATTTAACCCAAACCTGTGAAATATCCACTATATGTGTGCCACAATAGATAATGTGAACGAAGAAAAACCAGGAAAGACTCCTGACAATACGGGCAGGGGAAAGACTTTGTACGGAACCTGCTATTACTCCGACAGCCTGTTGGACGCCGTGCAATCGGGGCTTCTCTTTTTCGATTCGGACGGCATCGTTTTTCGGATCAATACGATGGCCCGACAGGATCTTCACCTCCCGGACGACGCCGAAGGACACAGACTCGTCGAACTGATTTCCACCGACTTCCGCGGCGGCGACATCCTCCCGGAGCTGCTCTCCCGCTTCGACGTCCCTGAAATCCGGCAGGTTTTACTACCGCAGGACACACTCCTCTGCACGAAGGACAGCAAGGCCGCATTTTTTGCAGCCGGCCAAATATCCCGGCTCGAACAGGGGTATTTCGTATTCTCGTACCGCAATGTCCTGAACGAGATGACCAATGAGTATATGATTAAAATGGCCCTGAGCGTATCCAAGATATTCCCTTGGTTCTATGACTTCGAGCAGGGCAAGATGATCATCGACCGGCGTTATTTCGACTACACGGGCATTCCGACCGAAGACAACTCGATGACGCTCGAAGCGTATTCCGAGAGGCTGCACCCGGACGACCGGGCTGCCATGGCCCATGCCTTCACCCTACAGCTCAACGGACAGCATTATCCTTACCCCGTACCGTTCCGCCTGCGGCGCGGCGACGGCACCTACGAATGGTTCGAAGGGCAATCGACTTACCTCGGACAGATCAAGAACATGCCCTACCGCATCGTGGGCATCTGCATGAGCACGCAAGCCCATAAAAATATCGAGGAGGCGCTGACGGCCGCCAAAGAGAAAGCCGAACAAAGCGACCGTCTCAAATCGGCTTTTCTGGCCAATATGAGCCACGAGATCCGCACGCC
>CEBV01047185.1_pt1 | contig 13079 bp, 7 predicted proteins | sample 554741 | NCBI WGS metagenome assembly CEBV01 (sample SAMEA3182070, study PRJEB8094) | gut metagenome | biome: human; feature: gut; material: Stool; isolation source: human stools | place: Canada | collected 2011-11-22 | reverse complement strand
CCCCGCCGACATAGAACCCCACGGGGCGGATCCCGCCCCATTCGGCGTCATACAACCCGTCACGCGGGGCATCCACGCAGGTGTAGAGGTAATAATCCTTCATTCCCGATGCCTCGGCCTTGCGAACCATGCCGTTGAAAGCCCGTTCGGTCGCACCCAGGCGAATGAAATCGTCGTACATCTCCGCCTTCAGGCCGTGCCAGCCCTGATGCCCGAAGTCGCCCTCGACGCCCCAGCGCCATGAGAACGCATAGGGCCGCCACTCGTACCGCACGCCGGCTGCCTCCACGCCCGACGCTGTGCCGGGCAGGTTGTCCAGCACCGTCCGTTCATCCACCGAGGCGGGTACCGCTCCCAGCAGCATGAACCGCTCCCCGAAGGTGAAACGTCCGCGGCCTTTCCGAGCCTCGCCGCCGAGCCGTTCGTATTCGGCATCATAAATACAGGCTCCGATCTTTTCGTCCGTCCCCGGCCACTGGTAATCGCCGAAACGGTTGTCCAGCAAGGGTTCCAGCCGGAAATCCCACTCCCCGCCGAGGTCGATCCGCTGCGTGCTCCCCGCGCCGGCGGATTCCGCCCCGACCTCCGCATCGCGGGAAGGGTCGAAGAGGATCAGCTGCATGTCCGTACGCTCCAGCGGCATCACCACCTCGGTTCCGGCATCCGTGACGGCGGCGACCCGCAGCGGGCGTTTCCCGCCCGTCCAGGGATCCCACAGTTCCGCGGCTCCCCATGCACGGAAACGGCACGTTGCGCCCCGCCCGACGTTATAGACCGCAAAGAGGTCACGGCCGCCGATGCGGCGGTGCATGACGTAAGGGGTCGGATCCTCCGTCTTATGCATGGCAGAACGGGCCCCGACATCCGTGGCCGGACGGAGCAGCGTGAAATCGCGCTGCGTATTGCGGCCAATGAGTGCGATCGCATCCGCCGGGTCGCCGATACGGAAAACCCGGTCGTGCCCGCCCCCGAAGAGATCCGCCACCAGTTCCTTCAACGCCCGGCCGCCGCGCCCCTCCTTTTCAGAGGCCTCCGGCAGCGGGCCGATATTGATGACCATGCCGCCGTCGCGGACGAAGTCGCGCAGTTTTTCGAGCGACGAGTGGCGGATCGCCCGCATGGCGGGAACCACGACCACGCCGAACGACTCCCCTGCCACATGCAACCGGCCGTCGCGCACCTCGGCGCGGCCGAGCGATTCGTAATCCATGTAGTCGAAGTCGATGCCGTCGCGGTAGATCGCCTCCCCGGCGGCAAAGGCGGCTTCGACAGCCTCGTTGCCGTACCCGGCCACCACCGGCTCGACGGGATATAGGATCGCCACGTCGGCGACGTGGTATCCCTGCGACAAGATATAGCTCAGGCGCTCGGTACACTCCAGCAACCCGCCCATCTCGTCCCAGTAAGGCTCGTGGAAATGGTTGCAGGGCGCCGCCCACTCCCACCAGCCCCCCATGGTCGTATAGTAAAGCCCGTGCAGGCTCAGCAGGTTCTGCCCCATGGCGAAATTGGCGAAGATCGCATCGGTCAGCTGCGCCGAGTTGGTCGACCACTCGCTGCTGTGGAAACCTTCAAGCCAGACGCGCTGGCGTTCGTAGAGGTGCGAGATCGACGAGGCGACCTTGTTTTTAATAATGTCCTTCTGCAACATCGGCTGGTCGCAACCCGGAGCCTGGTTCCAACGCTGGGTACGGAAATAGTCGCCAAACTCGCCCACGTCGCGGCCACGGCCGCCGTGGTCGCATCCGAAAAGCAGCCCGCGCCGCTGGTGCCACTCATAGACGGGGATGAAGAAGTTTTCCTCGCTCAGCGCCACGCGTACGTCGTTATAGTCCATGCGTACCTTGACCGAACTGTCACCCAGGTCGACGAACAGCGCGTCGATCTGCGGCAGGATGTCGTATCCCTTGCGGCGCATGAACTCGTCTCGGAAAATATCGTTCCAGATATTGCCCTGCAGGTTGAAGTTCAGCTCATCGGAGAAGAAGAAATTGAGCCCCGTTTCCGATTCCCCGGGGAAACGGTCGGCAAAACATTGGAAAAAGTGCCGCACGTAACTGTGCCCCGCCCGAGGGTGCATCGGATCGAGCGAAGGCAGGCGCCGCTCGGCCTTCACCTCGGCCACGAGGGCCCGCGGCCAGGGGTTCTGCCACTCGACCCCGTCTGGCCCCATTTCCGGCAACAGGTCGACCGGCGCCCCGTCGATCCGGCCCCGGGCATCGAGCGGGTAAGCGTTCAGCGAAAGCGGCCGCTGCGCATAAGCCCGCGAGAAACGCTCCCCGCGGCCGAGTTCCAGACTGTCGAAATGCAGTTCCGAACCGTTGAGCGTCGGGTCTTCGGCCAGCATCTCGTCCACATAGGAGCCCTGCCCCACGCCCAGCGTATAGTCGCTCAGGCTGACGGTCATACCGCGTTTGCCGGCCTCGGTCATGAACCACCCGAAAAGCTCCCACCACGCCGGAGTGAAGAGGTCGGGCTTCGAACGGAATGTCCTGCCGTAGGTGATGCCGCCCGTATCGGTGTGGCAATAGTTGATCTGCAGGCTGCTGATCCGTTTCCGGGCCAGCATGTCGAGCTGCCAGGCGAGATGTTCGCGCGTCAGCGTGTCGCCGATCCACCAATAGAAGGGCACCTCGCCGTAACCTGCCGGCGGGGTGCGAAACCCCCTTTCGAGGTCTATATTCCCCGAACGGTCGGGATAGCCCGGTGGCAGCGGGCGCGGCGGTTGTGCAAAGGTCATGGCGGCGGCGAGCGCCAGGAGAGGGATCAGTATCCGTTTCATATTCTTTTCGGGTTGAAGTCGGTTGTCAACAGCCCCGGACGGGCCTTTTCCACAAAAATACAAAATTAAAAATACAAATAAACAAGGCCAGCACAATAAAAACGCACACGCCCCGTTTGATAATTACAATAACAATTGTTTTTCAAGGAGATAATATCTTGGAAAAAATTACATCCGGCTTCGGAAGGGTATTGATACGGCTTTCAGCCATCGTATCAAAAATAAAACATCCCGAATCATAATTGTATAACGGCAACTGACGCCCGACACCGGCCGGCCCCTGTTTCAGCGGGTCAATACCGCTCCCGACACCGCACGGTACGGACAGCGGCGACCGCCGACCCGCACGACCCGGCCACCGACCGGAATACCCAGCCCGCAAGCCCCCATCCGCAGTAACAATCCCCGGCGCAAACGGCATCTTCCGCCACAGGAAACGCGCCCGGCGCTGCGGCCGGCAACAGGCAGCAAATCCCGGTGCAGCCGGTATACCCCGCACATGAAGCCGTCCGGTACAGAGCCGCCCGGCACCGCAGGCAGCCCCGGAAACCAAAGCCGGCGAACCCCGCCCCGCAAGAGCTCTTTCCGACACCGGCCGCAGGGAACCGATCCTGCCTCCGCGCACCCTTTCCATACTACAGGCGACACCCTTCCGAGGGAGCGTCTCTTCCCCGCGAAAAAGGCCGAAAACCCTTTCAGAATACACCCAAACCCGTTTCCGGCATCGCACGCCAAAAATTTCACACACACAATCCACTCAGGGACAACGCAATAAATGCCGACAAACAAGTTAACATAATATTTGGCAATAACACGCCGTTAGATAGGCGAAGAATCAAAAGTTAGAACATTAAATTTCATGACGACGCAACATGCAAGTAAAAATTTCAAAGACGCTCGAGGGCATCATCGCCCGCGCGGCGTTTAATACGACCAAGGCAGGAATCGACCACTCGTTGAAGGATTTTCTCATGCTGGAGATGCTCCGCGAAGAGGGATCGCTCGCCTACCAGCTTTTATCCTCCCGCCTGAAGGACTGGGAGCTCTACCAGGTACGCCTGCGTATCGAACGCGAGGTATTGGGGTCGAGGCTGCGTGAGAAAACGGGCCCCGAAGAGTTTTACCGCGCCTTTACCGACGAGTTGTGCGCCGTATCGGGCGCCACGCGGAGCGTTTCTACGGCCCACGCGCTGCGAGCCATCGTCGGCGACCGCTCGACCGCGACATCGCGCGTACTCGAAATGTACGGCATCACGGGCGAAGTCGTATCCGAAGACATCAAGAAATTCGCCGCCGGCGACGACTTCCGCACGGAGATACAGGTACACATGCTCGACTTCGGCGAGGAAAACAAACCCGAAGAGAAAAACACATCGCACGTGCTCGACAAGTTCGGCGTAAACCTCACGCAGATGGCCCGCGAGGGCAAGATCGACCCCGTCGTGGGGCGCGAGCAGGAGATCGAGCGCGTAGTCCAGATACTCTCGCGCCGCAAGAAGAACAACCCGATCCTGATCGGCGAGGCGGGCGTGGGCAAGAGCGCCATCATCGAAGGGCTGGCACTGCGCATCGCAGGCGGCGAGGTGCCCTACACCATCGCCGACAAGACGCTCTTCTCGCTCGACGTATCGTCGCTCGTGGCGGGCACGAAGTTCCGCGGCGAATTCGAGGAGCGTATGCAGCAATTGCTCGACGAACTGCGCAAGGCCAAGGACACGATCATATTCATCGACGAGATACACACCATCGTGGGTGCCGGTTCTACGCAGGGCAGCCTCGACACGGCCAACATCCTCAAACCAGCACTCGCCCGGGGCGAACTGCAGACCATCGGCGCCACGACGCTCGACGAATACCGCGAGAACATCGAAAGCGACTCGGCGCTCGAGCGCCGGTTCCAGAAAGTCGTCGTCGAGCCCACGACACCCGAGCAGACGCTCCAGATACTGCGCAACATCGCACCCCACTACGAGCAGCACCACAAGGTGCGCTATACGGAAGAGGCGTTGCAGGCCTGCGTGGAACTCACCGGGCGCTACATCACCGACCGCTTCTTCCCGGACAAGGCGATCGACGTGCTGGACGAGGCGGGCTCGCGCATACACCTGCAATCGGCGCGCGAACCGGCCGAACTGCGCCAGATGGAGACCGCACTCGACCAAGTGCGGCGCGAACGCCGCGAGGCGGTCAAAGAACTGGTCTACGAAAAGGCCGCCTCGGCACGCCTGCGCGAAATCGCACTCCGTTCGAAACTGGGCGAAAGCCGCAACGAATGGCAGCGGTCGCTCGAAACCAACCCCGTGGAGATCACGGCCGAGCATATCCAGCAGGTCATCACCTCGATGACGGGCATCCCCGCCGAGCGCATCTCGGGCGGAGAGCTGACCCGCCTGCAAACCCTCTGCCAGCACCTTTCGCAGCGTGTCGTAGGGCAGCAGGAGGCCGTCGAAAAGATCTCGCGCACGATCCGCCGCTCGCGGGCCGGGCTCAAGGACGAGAACCGCCCGATCGGGGTATTCCTCTTCGTCGGCCCCACGGGGGTGGGCAAGACACTGCTCGCCAAGGAGGTTTCGAAATGGCTCTTCGACGAACAGCGCGGGCTGATCCGCATCGACATGAGCGAATACAGCGAGAAACACAACGTCGCCCGGCTGATCGGCTCGCCCCCGGGTTATGTCGGCTACGGCGAGGGCGGACAGCTCACCGAGGCGGTACGCCGCCAGCCCTATGCCGTGATCCTGTTCGACGAGATCGAGAAAGCGCACCCCGAGGTCTTCAACTCGATGCTGCAGATCTTCGACGAGGGGCATCTCACCGACGGTTCTGGCCGCAAGGTGGACTTCCGCAACACGATCATCATCATGACCTCGAACGTCGGGTCGCGCAACGTGGTCAAGAAATCGGTGCAGGTAGGTTACAGCACCGTGTCGAAGAGCGCCACGGCCTCCGCAATGCCCCAGTGCGAATACCGCAAGGCTCTCGAGCAGACCTTCGCCCCGGAGTTCCTGAACCGGATCGACGACATCGTATTGTTCCGCACGCTGGAACTGAGCGATGTGGAGCGTATCATCGAGCTGGAGTTGCAGGGGCTCTTCGAACGCACGCGCCGCCTGGGCTACAAGGTGAAGATCACCGACGGCGCCAAACGCCGCCTGGCGGCCATGGGCTACGAATCGCGCTACGGAGTCCGCTCGCTCAAGCGTACGCTGATGGACAATGTCGAGGAACCGCTTTCGACGCTGATCATCGACGGCAAACTCCACGAAGGCGACACGGTCGTCGTCGAATCGGATAAATCGCACGGCGTAAAACTGCGCGTGGCATGACACGCAATCTGTCTTTTGAAAAAGGCCGGAAATGAATCCGGTCTTTTTTTATGTCCGCGCCTGATTTTTTACGCCGGGATTATCATTCCGACCATTTTTTTAACTATTTTTGCACGGAATCAGCACCGTTCCACAACAAAAAAATGCGTCCGCTTTCCATAAAGGCCCTTGCGTCAGGGCTTGTCATGTTCCTGTTTCCGTATGCCGCAATATCGGCATGCACCGGATCGGCGCATGCCGACAGCCTTCTTACGCTCCTGCCGCAAACACACGATGCTGCCGGGCGGGAACGGATATACGTGCTGCTGGCCGACCTGAGCGGCGACAGCCTCGAACTGGCCGCACCCTATTGGGAAGCGGCACTCGCCGAAGCACACAAGGCCGGGGATACCTACGGATGCAAAGATGCGCTGGACTTTCTGGTTCGTAAATTCGCCGACCGCGACACCCGGCGGGCCGAGAAATACATCGCCCTCTCGGACAGCATCCTCCCGGGTTCCCGCCACGCCCTGTTCCGTTCGTCGCTTTACGCGTACTACCTCTGGAAACAGATGAACGACAACAATTCGATCGAAACGGTAACGCGTGCGCTGGAAGAACTCAAAGGCAAAAACCGCGATCAGCTCACACCCGAGGAGCGCATCGAATGGGAATTCCTGACAGGCCTCGCCATCGACTTTTCGTCGATCTCGACCGAAGCCTACGGCAACATCCCCAAGGCGATCCCCTATGTGGAGCAGGCACTGGAGAAACTCAGGAAATACCCGCTCGAAGAGCGGCTCCACCTGGAAAAGATTTGCCACGACGAGCTCTCCGACCTCTATATGCTCTGCAAAGACAAGCGCGCCGAAGAGCAGATCGGGCAATGCATCGACCTGCATCGCAAATGGCTGGCGATGGACGACCGTTTCGAACGGCCTCACCGCGACACGACGGGCTACATGATGCGCGCCTACGCCAAAATGGTTTACCTGCGCGACCTGATCCCGGAAGAAAAGGTAAGCGATTATTACCAAAAATGCATGGAGCTGGCCCGCGCCAAATGCGACACGGCCGAAATATACAGCACAAGTGCCCGCTATTACCAGTATATGGGCGACAATGAACGGGCCGTGGCTTACATCGACTCGACCATAACCGCCTATAAACGCGCAGGCATAAAAGCGGATTTCGCGCCTATCTATGCCACGCAATCCTACCTGTACGAGGCAATGGGGGAATATAAAAAAGCCCTCGGAGCGGTGCGGGAAGCCAACAACATCCGTTTCAACAAGCGGGTAGAAGAGGCGCAAAGCAGCCTTGCCGAAATGCAGACCTTGTTCGACGTCGACCAATTGGAATTCGAAAAGTCCCGGCTGACCGGCCGCATACGATTCATCGCCCTGCTTGCCGGCGGCATCCTGGTGTTGCTGCTCATCGGCTGGAGTATCTACCAGTACGCCATGGTTCGACGGCTGAAGCAGATCAGGCGGCAGTTGATCGACGCCAACAAAGAGATAACCCGCCAAAGCCGCCGCGCCATGGAGAGCGAAAAGATGAAAACAGCCTTCATCAATTCGATGTGCCACGAAATCCGCACGCCGCTCAACGCCATCAACGGGTTCTCGGATCTACTGCTCGAAGGCGACCACGACCACAATACGCGGCGCGAATTCCGCGAACAGATATGGGCCAGCACGACCGCGCTGACCACCCTGCTGGAGAACATGCTCGAACTGTCGCGGCTCGTCAGCTCCGAAGAGCCCCTGCCGCTCGCCGAAACCGATCTCGGCCTGCTGTGTGCCGAGCGGCTGCAAATCCAGCGTGAACTTTCCCAAAACCCGTCGGTAGAGTACATCCTCAAGGGGGGGGGTCGCGGCACCTGCGTCATCCCGACCAATGAAACCTATATGACGCGCGTAATCGACAACCTGTTGCAGAACGCCGCCAAATTCACCGCAACGGGTTCCATCACGGTCTGCTGCGAAAAGGACGACCGTGAACGTCGGTTCCATATCCTCGTGGCCGATACCGGCATAGGCATCGCCCCGGACAAGCAGGAATGGGTGTTCGACCGCTTCACCAAGGTAGATTCTTTCAAACCCGGGTCGGGCATCGGCCTGTACCTCTGCCGCCTGATCGTCACACGGCTCGGGGGCGCAATCCGCGTATGCCCCGACTACCGCGCGGGCTGCTGCATCGAAATCACGCTTCCATACTGATCCCAGGCATGGAATCCGCCCCGAAACGGGCGGATTTTTCATCCCGGGACAGCCCGAGGATTGCAATCCGGACATAAATAGCTATCTTTGCACCCTAATCCGGAAAACCGAATGTACAGTTTCTCGAAATACAAAGACCAGTACAAGTCCAACCTGCGGCTGGCGCTGCCCGTCGTACTGACGCAATTGGGACAGATCCTCACGCAGGTGGCCGACAACCTGATGGTAGGCCGCTACGGCGGCGACGACCCCGTGCCGCTGGCCGCCGTATCGTTCGGCGGGGCGGTGTTCTTCATCCTTTTCATCGCCGCCATCGGCATCGCGCTGGGCATGACGCCCCTCGTGGGGGAACTCTACGCGCAGGGCGACCGCGAGAAGTCGGCCGGGCTGCTGCAAAACGGCATCCTGTTCTACACGCTGCTCGGGTTCGCGATGGCCGCCGTACAATATGCCGTCATCCCGCTCATGTACCACCTCGGCCAGCCCGTCGAGGTCGTCGACATGGCCATTCCCTACTACAAGATGCTGGTATTCAGCATGCCGTTCGTCATGCTCTTCTTCGCCTTCAAGCAATTCCTCGAAGGCGTGGGCAACACCAAGGTCGAGATGGTCGTGACGATCATCGCCAACCTGGCCAACATCGGCTTCAACGCGGTGTTCATCTACGGCCGCTTCGGCCTTCCCGAGATGGGTGCCGAAGGCGCCGGGCTGGGTACGCTGCTCTCACGCATCATCGCCCCGATCCTGATGATCGGCTACTTCTACAACCGCCACAAATACCGCGGCTACCTCGACGGGTTCTCGCCCCGCAACTATTCGTGGGCCACGGTGAAGAACCTGCTGCACATGGGGCTTCCGATCTCGATGCAGATGTTCCTCGAAGCCTCGGCGTTCGTCGGCACGGGGATCATGATGGGCTGGTTCGGCAAGGAGACCATGAGCGCCAACCAGATCGCCGTCACGATCGGCAACTGCGCCTTCATGATCGTCATGTCGATCGGTGCGGCCACCACCATCCGCGTGTCGCACTGCTACGGTGCCCGCAACATCGGGGAGCTGTCGCTGGCGGCCAAGGCGTCGTACCACCTGGTACTGGCTTGGAACGCTTTTGCAGCGCTGGTCTTCATCACCATGCGCAACATCATCCCGACGTTCTTCTCGACCAACCCCGAGGTGATCGCCATCGCTTCGCAACTGCTGGTCTTCGCGGCGCTCTACCAGCTTTCGGACGGCATCCAGAATGTTTCGGTGGGTATTCTGCGCGGCATACAGGACGTGAAGATCATCATGCCGATCGCCTTCGTATCCTACTGGCTGCTGAACCTGCCGGTGGGTTACCTGTTCGGCTTCACGCTCGGCATGGGCCCGACGGGGCTTTTCCTCGGCTTCTCGTTCGGCCTGTCGGCCGCGGCCGTGATGATGATCGTCCGCATCCGGCGCAGCGTCCGCAAGCTCCGCCTGGGCAATTGAGGCAACGATTTAGGCACAGTGGCCGCCGGTTAAAAAAAATTTCGTATCTTTACGCAAATTATGCCCACAAATGGACACCGAAAAACAATATACGAAAAAGTGTAAACCCGAAGTCGGCCGCGGATGCAGTTTCTGCGATTGCGGCGCAGAGTGCGAGGCGAAACTCTGCGACGGGTGTTTCAAGCTCCACGAAACGGCGTGGCTCGAGGAGTACCCCGAGAATATCCCGACCGACATCGTGGAGGTGCGGTTCAAGAACACGCGCCGCTCGTTCTACCAGAACGCCAACAACCTGCAGCTCAAGCGGGGCGACATCGTGGCGGTCGAGGCATCGCCCGGACACGACATCGGCGTCGTTTCGCTCACGGGCGACCTGGTAGCACGCCAGATGCGCCGCACGGGATTCAACCCCTACAACGGCGAGTTCAAGAAGGTTTATCGCAAGGCCAAACCCTACGACATCGAGAAATGGCAGGAGGCCATTGCCCTCGAACACGAGACGATGATCGCTTCGCGCCAGATTGCCGCCGACATGGGACTCAACATGAAGATCGGCGACGTGGAGTACCAGGGGGACAAGATCAAGGCTATTTTCTACTATATCGCCGACGAGCGTGTCGATTTCCGCGAACTGATCAAGGTCTTCGCCGAGCGGTTCCACATCCGCATCGAAATGAAGCAGATCGGCGCACGCCAGGAAGCCGGGCGCATCGGCGGGCTGGGTGCCTGCGGGCGCGAGCTGTGCTGCGCATCGTGGATGTCGAGCTTCTCGAGCGTCACGACGGGTGCCGCCCGTGCACAGGAGATTTCGCTCAATCCCCAGAAACTGGCCGGACAGTGCTCGAAGCTCAAATGCTGCATGATGTACGAATACGACACCTATGTCGACGCCCGCAAGGAGTTCCCGCGCCTGCGTGAGCCGCTGCAGGCCATCGACGGCGAATATTTCCTCGTCAAGAGCGACATCCTCGCCGGTACGATGACCTTCTCGTCGAGCAAGGATGCGATGGTCAATGTCACCACGCTGCCCGTGTCGCGCGTGCGCGAAATCATGGCGCTGAACCGTGCAGGCAAGAAGGTCGACCAGCTGCAGCACGCCGACGACATCCGCCCGATAGCCGAGGAGCCGACCTACCGCTCCGAAGAGGACAGCATCACCCGTTTCGACTCGGCCAAACGGCGCAACAAGCGCGGCCGCAACCGGGGCAAACAGAACGGGCAGGAGGGGCAGAACGGACAGCCTTCCCAGGAAACAGGACAGGAGCGCCGCCAGGCTCAGCCGGGGCAGCAGCCCCAGCAGGAGCGCCCCGAACGCCGCCAGCGGCGCAGCGACCGTTCCCGCAACGGGGAGAACCGTAACGGGGAAGGCCGCAGCAACGAGAACCGGAACAACGGGGAGGGCCGCAACGGCGGTGACCGCCGCAACGGGAACCGCAATGAGGCAGCTCCCCGCAACAATGGCAACGGCAACAACGGAGGCAACAACGGCGCAGAGGGCAATACAAACGGCGGGGAACGCCGCGAAGGTGGCAACAGGCGCAACAACCGCAACCGCCGCCGTCCGGGAGGCGAACGCCGCGAAGGGAGCAGCGACAACGGCAGCGGAAGCAACGGGGGTTCAAACGAATAGGCAGTGATACGGGCACGTGACATAGCGGCACGTCGCGCAGCAGCCGGAACGCTTCGGCAGACGGCCGGCATTCCGGGAAGCACAGCCACGCAGGCCGGCGCAATGCAGCCCTGTACGACACAACCCGGCACAACACAGACCGGCACGACAGAACCCCGTGCAACACAACCCGGCACAACGAGGTTCCATACGCCGAGGTCGGGCAGGGCAGCGTCCGGCACAGCCGCATACCGGGATCGGACGGGCAGCGCATTCCGGAAAGTCCGTCGGGCAGTACTCCTTTCCACCGCGGCCTTTGCCGCAGGCTGCGTGTCACCCCACGGAGCCGCGGTGACCGATGTGAATGCCTCGGGCTGGGACACCCCCGCCGCCATCGTCTTCACCAACACCGATACGACGACGCTGCGTGACATGGATTTGTTCCTGCGCTACGACGACCGCATGGATGAAGACACGCTGACGGTACGCATAGCAGTCGTCACACCCGATTCGCTCCGGCACGAAGAGGCTTTCCGGCTCGTACTCCCGGCCGCGCATACTCCGGCCGCCCTATCGCGCGAGGCCGACCTCCCCTATCGCCGCCGCATCCGTTTCGCCCGCACGGGCGACTACTGCATAACCGTCACACCCGGCCGCCCGGTTAAGGGCGTCGAGGCCGTCGGCATAAATATCGTAAAAAGCGAATAAGAGACAACAATGGGCAAGGACAAGCTCCGCAAGTTCCGCGAGAACCTGACTTTCGACTGTTTCATACAACCCGAATTCGACGAGGTATTCCGTTGCGACCACCCGCTCAAAGGGCATTGGCGCAGCGACTTTTTCCATAACGACAACCCGATCGTACTCGAATTGGGCTGCGGCAAGGGCGAATATACCGTAGCGCTGGCCGAGCGCGACCCGTCGCGCAATTTCATCGGCATCGACATCAAGGGTGCACGCATGTGGCGGGGCGCCAAAACCGCCACCGACCGCAGGATGCCCAACGTGGGGTTCCTGCGCACGCGCATCGAGTTTATCAACGGCCTGTTCGCCGAGGGCGAGGTCGACGAGATATGGATCACCTTCCCCGACCCGCAACTCAAGAGCCGCCGGGCGAAGAAACGCCTCACCTCGCCGCTTTTCCTCGGATATTACGCCCGCATACTGTCCCCGGGCGGATGGATCAACCTCAAGACCGATTCGAAACATCTTTTCGGCTATACGAACGAGGTGGTGCGCCGCTACGGCCTGCCGTGCGAAGTCTCGAACGCCGACATCTACGGCACGGGCTACGCCGACGAGGTACTGTCAGTCAAGACCGCCTACGAAAAACGGTTCCTCGAAATGGGGCTCCCGATCACCTATACCCGTTTTTCGCTCGCCGGGCGCCACGAATTCCCGTGGTTCGACTGGGAAGAGGACGAGAAGGCGGAGAAGGACAACGAAGAGGCACGGCAGGGTTAGTACGCCGGACGGAGAAGCATAGCTCCGGCCGCAACGCCCGTAAGGAATAGGTAAGGTTCGACACCTCGCCCCATACCCGGGACTCTTTACGCACCCCGCATTTTTTGCCGCGTAGGGTCATTTGCCCGATCCACCCCGTGCCTGGGGCTGGTTACGCGCCCAGCAGTTTTGCCCGGGTAGAGCCATTTGTCCGATCCACCCACTCCCTCTGCGGGGATTTCCATATC